>Ga0208373_1000033_pt1 | contig 305994 bp, 238 predicted proteins | sample RifOxyC2_FD_184036 | JGI IMG/M metagenome (GOLD analysis project Ga0208373, IMG submission 184036) | Soil microbial communities from Rifle, Colorado - Rifle Oxygen_injection C2 (SPAdes) | ecosystem: Environmental > Terrestrial > Deep subsurface > Rock core/Sediment | place: Rifle, Colorado...
TATCATTTTTTGCAAGGTTTTGATCTGAATATAGTGTTTTTCCTGCAAAAAAGGACAATTCCAAAACCCATTTTATCAACCGTATATTGTTAATATCCTGATGTTTAAAACTTTGTTAAGGAGCGACTATATAGATAATAATTTGAATATTCTATATTCAAACCATTATCTATTCACAAACATGTTAATAAAAGAAGCAAATGATGGTCTTATTTTGCATTGTAATATAATCCCTCAATTTTCTGAAATGGGAATGGTAAAATTAGGCTCAAATCTTGATTCTTTATGGAGCGTACCTTTTTCGCATTATTACCCATACGACGGGTATTGCAGCAACCCTGATGATATGGTGGTTTGCAGCGATGGAGGCTATGCCATTTGTGGCACCATGGTGTGGATGGAAAGGTACATAATGTACCTGATAAAAACAGATGCCTATGGCAACCCTTTAATTGTGCGCGATTATTGGGATTTTGCTCCAACATGGGCCAGACAGATAGTAGAAGCCCCTGATGGCAGCTTTATAATGGCGCAATGTTTACCCGATCAGTTTGAAACCACCACATTTTTAGTCCGTACCAATGTTGATGGTTCAGTAAATGCAAATGAATTGGCCCAAAAGCCAAACATACAGGTTTACCCCAATCCGGTGGCCGATATGCTGAACATAGAATTTCCACAACCTATAAACCACCCATATACTATTAGGCTTTATAATGCCAATGGTGTTTTGATTAAGAACCTGCAAAAGAGCGACCCCGTTTCAACCGCTATAGATATTTCCGAACTTCCAAAGGGGATTTACATAATCACAATTATTAACAACAACCAAACGTATAACCGTATGATTTTAAAAAAATAAGGTTGAGCCTGGTTTTGAGCCAGCTTTTCCCCAATTGTTCAATTATTCATTTAATACTTTACACTATGAAAAAAAAGTTATTTATTGCAATGGCGGCATTCATATGCCTGAACGTAAATTTTGCGGTACAAAAAGCGCAGGCACAAAACACTAATGATGAGTTTATTGAGGACGATGCCTTTTTTGAACCCATTACCATTATACCAAACAAAACCAGTAATTATGCCCCCAATGGTGGGGTGTTTACCCCCAAAGGCACCCTCCGGTGCATGGTAATTTATGCCGGATTTTATATTCCAGGGAATGGTGCTTTTAATAATCAGGATGTTGATAATTGGGATAATCTAACAAATGACGATTTAGATTATAATTCTGTTCCCCAATTTGTTGAAGAGGATAGGTTTCACGAACTTATTTTCACTGATGCAGCCGATTTAAACAACCCGGCTTATGCCAATGTGGCCAATTTAACCCGTTTTTACCATGAAATGTCACATGGCGGATTTACCATTATCGGCGATGTGTTTAAAGACCCCGAAACAGGGCAGCCCGTCCGAATTAATATCGATCCCAGTGGCACAACCAGTAATTTTCCATGGGATTCGTGGAATAAAAAAGTAATTGAAAAAGGGGCTTTACTTTATCCTGATTTCGACTGGAGCGATTGGGATAGCCGTGATAATTATCCTTATTATGATTCCGATAATAGTACCTTTTTTCAGGATCAAGAACCAGACTATGTAATAATTTGTTGGCGTTATTCCAAAAATTGGATTATGCAGCCCTCAAGCGGGAGCAGTTTTGTTAAAAACACACCCAGCGGTTATAGTACATTAGGTATCCCAAACACAACAACATGGAACGGAAATAAGTTTACTTCAGGGTTCACAAATATTACAAGCACAACAGATATAAAAGGTTTTATGAGCTTATTCATACACGAAGTGGCCCATGAGCTATATGAGTGTCCCCATATTATGGGAGCGAACAGTACCATGGGAAATCATTTTGGTATGCCAGCCAATGGTTGGGGCATGATGGGGCCGGGAAGCCGTGTAAAAACGGCAAACGCATGGGAGAGCTGGCTTCTTGGGTGGAATGAGTTGGTAACCGGCGAAACGGCTGAAAATTCCGACATACAATCACCAGCCGATTTGAATAGTACAGGTGAATATATTTTAAGGGATTTTGTTACTTACGGCGATGCCATCCGCATTAAGATTCCCAATACAACCAATACCTATTTGTGGTTAGAAAACCATCAAAAAGAATCGATTTTTGACCATAATCCATGGAAAGACGGTCATCCTTCACCGGAGGGTGAGTTAATACCAGATATTGATGCAGGAATTTATGCTTTTATTGAAAATGTTTGGCCCACAAGAGAAAGTTTCAATCTAAATATTACAATGGAAAAAACTAATAAAATTGAAGTCCTTAATGCGCAAGGTAATTATGAATATACCCGTTCAGCGTACCCATTAATGATTGGAAATAGAATTGATAACAGATACTATTGGGACAATATTATTTACAATTGGACTAGAGGTGCACAGACCCAAATTGGGGGGGACAAATCCTCGGTATAGTGTTATAGATGATTATCCTACATTTGAAAATAAATTAATAGTTGGAGAAGAAGATAATATGATACCATGGGTTAACGATATAAATAAAGGTAGTGTAGAGAGACAGAGTATTGTGCGCGAAACGAATGGAACATACACCAATATGCTGTATGCCAATACTTATGGTAGAAACGCCGAAGCAATTTCTAATTTCAACCGCAGAAGCGATGCTTTTCAGAAGTATGATATAATTGGTATCAATGGTATTTCTCCAGCAATGAATTATCCTGAATACAGTACCAGTACACAAAAAATTGGAATACGCTATTTAAATGGGTTAAGTGTTGAAGTAATTGAAAAATACTCATGGGGTGATATGAAAGTAAAAATCAGGTTTAATGATTACAATATGGAAGGTTTTAAACGATGGACTGGTTACATTTCATTACCTGATTTAACTGCAAATAGTAATTATGACTTGATTTTAACCGGAAGTGGTAGTTTTTTGCATATTGATAAAAGTAAAATACCAAACCGGAATACTTTGCTTAATGGCGAATTTATTAATCCATCTGAATTTACTCTAATGCCGAATTCAAGTTTTCTATTAGGTGTTAATACAGAACTAAGGATTGATAACCAAAGTACTGTTGTATTAGAATCAAATTCTAAGATTTTTATGGAAAGGTACTCTGACATAAATGTTATCAATAACTCTACGCTAATTATTAAAGAGGGTGCAAAGATTGAACAATTATTAGGCTCAAGAATTTATATAGATGCTACATCTACAATTATTTTTGATGGGGGTGGTTTCGAAAATTATAATTATAGGTACTTAACAGTTGATGGTACATTAAAGGTAGGGCAAAACAAAACTCTTACATTGACAGAACCTGGTAATATTATCTTAAATGGTTCCATAGAAGCAGATGCTGGAGCTTCTATTATTTTTAATGGCACAAACAAAACTACAATATTATTGGAAGTACAAAGATCCATCTCCTTCGATACCGATTTTGCCGGTGTGACCATCCGGAACGGTAAAATAGTTATGAACAACTCCACCTCAGAGCTACTGATAAACCAGGGGGTTGACAACGTTATTATCGACAACGTCTGGGTAACCTCCTCAACAGGGGCCAACAACGGCCACCAGGGCATCGATATCCGAAGCGACGGGAATGTTTCCATTACCAACAGTAAGTTTGAAATGGCCAATTGTGGTATAATTTCTTCAAGGGCGGCTACCGCCCCAAACTTAACCATTGCCACATGTACCTTTGCAAACTGTAACACGGGGCTGCTTGCATACAACAGCGGGGTTTCCATCAATGGCTGTACCTTTGAAAACAATACCTATACAGGGGTTGAATGTATCTCGATGGATTTGGACAGTTACATAAACAATTCCACCATACGCTACCATAGCAATACTAGTGGCAAGGCGGTGTATTATGTAAGCTCGGGTTTGGCCTCACTTTCAATGCAAGGGACCACCATCAGCAACAACTACAATGGTGCCTATTTCTTGGGGGCCTTCAACGTGTCGGCTAATTGCTGCAATATCAGCAACAATACAAAGTATGGGTTATTGGCCGATGGCGCATATATTTATTTGGCATATGCACCCGGCATTAGCGGCGGAAGCAACCAAATATACAGCAACTTATATGCCCTGCAATTGAAAAACAGCTCCAGGTTTACCCTGAACAACGGCTATAACGATCTGCGGAGCGACAGTTATTGCCTCTATGGTACCATGACCGGTTTCACACCTACCACTTGGTCAGCCAACAACAATTACTGGAAAACCGGCGGGGGCGCCCCGGTGATTAATGTCAATTACCAACTGACCGGGGCCAACGGGGCAGTAACAATCACCGACAATTCCCCCGAAGGCGCCTATTACCTCTGCGAAGCACCCGGAGATTTAATTGAAGGGACCGCAACCGCCACAACCCCGGATGAGCCGGCCGCCTACCGCACCGTGACCACCGACCTGGGCACGCTGCCGTTAGACGAAACCGTGGAAACAACTTTAAACACCGATGCGGAAACAGGTACCGTGTATGATGAGGCAACGCAGTTCGGCCTGATGGCGCAGACCCTCAACAACGACTTGGCCGCCCTCAACCCGGCCGAGGAGGAACAGGCCGCGCACACCTACCGGATGCTCCGCTCCAGCTTAGGTGCACAGATAGGGAAAAACGGCAAAGCCGATCCGGCACAATTGGACAACATGCTGCAGGTTATCCGCAAATTGCAGGACGACGACAAACAGAGGGAAGGCAAACAGGTGGGGAAAAAACTCACCGCCCGCTATTTTGCCCTTGCCCTTGACGAAGCCCAGACCCTCTGGCTGAAACAGGATTATACCGGAGCCATTGCCCTGCTGCAAAGCCTAATAGCCAAAGCCACCGCCGACCAGCAGTGCGAAATACAAGAACTTATTTGCCAAATTGAAATTGACCGCGAATTTATTGCCAGCAACAACACCCTCGATATTGAAGAGCTGCTGGCACAGTGCAGCGAATGCAGCGGAAGTGAGAAGTCGGGCAGCACAAATAGCTCCGGCAACGGGCAAAATGCCGCAGAAACGGGTAACCTGTTGTTGGCCGGTGTTTCGTTAAGCGTGGTTCCCCACCCGGTCACCGGCACTTCCGAGATACAGATAAAAGGACTGGCACAACCTGCAACGCTGACCGTTTATAACAGCCTGGGTGCCGTGGTAATCCAGCGTGAAGTTATCGGTGAAAGCACAACAATGAAAATCACCCGCAACGAGTTAAAACCGGGCATGTACCTGATTACCCTGAACCAAAACGGTACCACCCTCCAGACCCTGAAAATGGTGGTGCAGTAACCGGAAACCTATTTTGCTTAGTCACCGGGTGACTTGGAGTCATCCGGTGACTAATTCAAAATTATTGTACTCAAAATATTTTGAATGTTATTAATCAATAAAATCCATAACGAACAATAACAGCCATTCTTACCCCCTTAAAGTTTCCGCAGCAATTTTTTGCCAGTTGCAAGGGAAATTATTTTTCCTTATTTTGCTGAAAGTTAAACAATTTGCAGGGTCATGATACAAAAACTGGAAATTATCAACAATTGGAATCTGAAGAAGTTACTGAATGAGCTGGAAATGGGCCATATTAAAGTGCCTAAATTTCAACGGGATTATATTTGGGAAAAAACCAAAGTAGTAAAACTGCTCAACTCTATTTACCATCAATACCCGATAGGGTCCTTCTTTTTTTGGATAGCCCCGGAACACTACGCCACGTTTATCCGTGAAAATGTGTATCTGAATATTAAACCAGCCCAAAAGAACGGCTCTTTCCAATTCATCTTGGATGGACAGCAACGGATGATCTCGCTTTATGTTTCTTTGCGCGGCAAGAACTATGCCGGCACCGATTATAGCACGATTTGTTTTAATCCGCAAAAAAAGGAATTCCGCATACCACGTGGGCTGCGGGAAAAATACAACATCCCGGCCTGGAAACTTTTCGACAACAAAGCTTATGGCGAGGTTTACAGCGAGTTGATAACCGGAACCACCAGCCGCAGCGGCCAACTGGCCGAAACCTGGCGTGAATGCCAGGAGATTTTTTCAAATTACCCTGTTAGTATTGTTAAAACCAGTAACGAAGAGCTTGACGATGTAGTGGAGATTTTTGAACGCATTAACGAAGGAGGAAAACACCTGACCGTTTTTGACCTAATTCATGCTACCACATGGTCGGAACAGTTTGATTTGAAAGAACGTATTGCAGAATTTAACAACCCCGAGCGGGTTAAAAGATATGGACAGTTCAGTAACAAGGTATTCACGTTGTCGCTTACCATGAATATTTTTGATGATGCCCGCACGTTGTATCAATTGCGGCTTGCCCCAAACCAGTGTGAACACATTTGGCCCCGGACAAAATCGGCCCTACTGGCTACCTTGGATTTTTTCAAACAAATGCGGTTAACCGGCGACTTAACCGCGTATCATAATTTTATCCCCATCATACAATATTATTTCTTTAGGAGCGGATTAAAAGAGGTGAAAGAAGAGCATCAGAAAGTTATTGAAAAATGGTTCTGGGATGCAAAATTTTCAAAAAGATACGCCACTTCAGTATATACACGGATGAAAGAAGATGGAAACTGGATTCTGGATATGTTAGGCGAAAAGCATGAATGAGCAGATAAATATTTGATGAATGGATTCAGGGATTGCTGAAATTGCTATCTTTAGCCGCAACAATTATAATTACCATGGGCAGCCTTAAAAAACTAGTTTTCCTCATAGTATGGGCATGTTTTATTGGGTACCAGGTGCCGGCACAATCAAACATTGATAGCTTGCGCACGTTGTTGACAGTCACCCAAAACGATACCGTTTATGTGGACATTCTCAATCAATTATCGAAAGCCTGCCGATGGAATCAAATAACCGATGCCATTGATTATGCCGTGAAGGCCGAGAAAATATCGCAAACAATCAATTACCAACAAGGGCTTGCCTTAGCATTCCACAATCTGGGGGTTTTGTATGCCGATAAAGGAAATAACGAATTGGCGCTGGAATATTATGGCAAAAGCCTCCGCATTCAGAGGATAATGAACAACCCGAAAGCCATGGCGCACCTGTATGATAATATGGGGTTGATTTACCGCCGGCAACAAGATTTTGAAAAAGCCCTTGAATACCATAATCAAAGCCTGAAACTGAAAAAGGATTTGAACGACACTATTGGCATTGCCTATTCTTATGAAAACATTGGATTGATATTCTCCGAGCAGGGAAAATTTGATAAGGCACTCATCCATTATTACAACAGTTTGCGGTTAAAAGAATCGCTCAACGACAAATATGGAATGGCCAATTCCTTTGGAAATATTGGGGTTATTTATTTGAAAATTGAAAGTTACGACCAATCGCAGGTGAATCTGGAACGGGCCCTGATGCTCTTCCAGGAAATTGGGAATAAAACCGGGATTGCCGAATGCCAGCTTTATTTGAGTGATATCTATCAAAATCAAAAGAACTATCCAAAAGCTATTGATGCCCTCGAACAATGCCTGGCCATAAATAACGAGAAAGGCAATATCAAAGGGTTGGCCGATGCCTATTTAAAGTTAGGCAACGTGAATATTTTAAGAGGGCGGAGTTATCTGTCGCACGATTTTTACTTAAAAAGCCTGGATTATTACCAGAGGATTGAAGACTTGAAAGGGGTTGCCGAGGCCCGGTTGGCTTTAGCCCAATATTACATCCACCAGGGAGATTTTGAGACAGCCAAAATGCAACTTAAAACCACCCTTTCGTTGCTCAAAACCATTTATGCTCCTGATTTGGAACTGAAAACCACAAAATTGCTTGTTTCGATATTCCAACGGGAAGGAAATTATTTCAAAACCACGGAATTGTTAAATCAGGCGCTAATAATCACCGATTCGCTGAATAAGTTAAACCTGGAAAAAGAGGTGACGCAGATTCAGCTCCAATATGAATTTGACAAAAAAATCCTTCAAAAAGAATTCGAAGACATCCGTACCAAACTGGAAACGGAACAAAGAATCAAACGGGTGTCGTTGGTCCGGAATATTACCCTGCTGGCATTCTTGTTATTGAGTGTTTTAGCATGTATCATCTATCTGAAATCGAAGAAGATGAACCGGCAAAATAAGGTACTGGAGCACCAGCAGCAATTGATCGGGCAACAACTGGTGGAACTTAAGACACAAAAGGAGCAGTTACAGATTGCCAACCATACGAAAGACAAATTCATTGCCATCATCGGGCACGATTTGCGTAACCCGTTTAATGCCATCAACAGCTTTGTTTCGCTGGTAATGGAGCACCCAAATGGTTACAATGAGGAGCTGGTTAAAAAATACCTGCTCTTGATTAAAGATGCCGGGGCGAACGCTCAAAGTCTGTTAGAGAATCTTTTAGAATGGGCCAAAGCACAAAGCGGTGAATTGATTGCCCGCAAGGAACGCGTGGTTCTGAATAGCATTCTACGCGGCAACGTGATCCTGATAAAAGAAATGGCCGAACAGAAAGGTATTCGTCTGATAGAGGAACTTGAAGACGATCCCATGGTGATTATCGATAAAAATATGATCAATGCCGTAATCCGGAATTTGCTTTCAAACGCTTTAAAATTCACTCCCGCGGGAGGTACCATTTGGGTGAGAACCCAGATAAAAGGGCATGAAGTAAAAATAGTGATCCAAGATACCGGCGTTGGTATTTCACCAGGTCAATTGGGCATTCTTTTCGATCCGGGTTCTGTTAAAAAAGGTATTGGAGGCATTGCTTCTTCCGGGTTAGGATTGATCCTTTGTAAAGACTTTTTGGAAAAACACCAGCAAGAATTACGATTGGAAAGCACACTTGATGTAGGGACCACTTTCTGGTTTTATTTACCTATAACCGAAGTTCATGAACACCATTAAATGGATTATATTCCTGGTATTGGCCTCTGTAGGATTATTCATCGTCCTTTTGAATACAAATGAGGTTACAAAGCCAACAGATTCAATTTCAGGCGGGGACACAATAAAAGTAAATGTAAACAGGTCGTACTACCCCGATGGAACCCTAAAAGCCGATGTGGAGATAGTTGATGGGTTGCGGCATGGTATAGCACATAATTATTACTCCAACGGCAAAGTACACACCCAGTTTACCTATCAATATGGTTTCAAAGAGGGAAACGGGATCTGGTTTTTTGAAGATGGAACGGTTTATCAAATTACACCCTATGTGAAAGGTAAAAAAGAAGGTGTACAACAAAAGTTTTACGATACCGGACAATTATTGGCCGAGATACCTTTCCAATCCGACAGCCTAATGGAGGGAACCAAAGAATACCTGAAAAACGGAACTTTGGTTACCCGATACCCTCCATTTGAGTTGCAGCAGAAATCCAGCAATTCCAAAATGGTTGTTTACAAGGTTTCAGGGATTTCTTCAAAGAAAATCAAAGCGGTAAAAGCTCAGTTAAAACTGGGGGATAAATGGGAAACCATTGGTGGAAATACCGATGATGATGGGAAGTATTATATTGGTTTTCCCCAACATCAATTCAAAAACGCCTCGGAAATAACAGTAAATCTTACCTTTAAAACCGACATGAATAATTTAAAACTGCTTTCGGAAAAATTGCGTTGAGATTGATGATAAAAAACGGAGCATTACTTTTATTCCGGTAACCGCCCAATGTGCAACTCTTTTTGTGGCGACGACAGATACGAAAAGATCGGCAGGTTCCGCAAAGCTTCCACATCTTTTTGTTTGTTTACATTTACAATTACAATATCTCCCTTGCCTTTGCCATATTCCCCATTAAAATCGTAAAAGCCAGCCATCACAGTAAGATCTCCGGAATTTACCAGGTCTTTATACTTCTTGCAGGCAATATTTACCTGGTAGTCAAGATTTTTTTCAATCACATGCGAGTGAATCTTTTGAAAATCCTTGATCGTGGCATATTTAGTGATGATGGGCTGTAAGAAATCAAGTTCGTGTTTGATGCCATAACTTTCCTGGTCAAAACCTTTTAAATAAGCTTTTATAGCACCACAGTCAGAATGGCCCAGAAAAAGCAGCAGGGGTGTTTTCAGGTGGTACACCCCATAATCCACCGAACCTTCGGTAGATAAAATCTGGTTACCGATATTCTGGATGGAGAAAACTTTGTTCGAGGTATCAGGCATCAAGGCGTTTAGAGGTACCCGTGAATCGGAACAAGTAACCAGTGTGATGTAAGGTTTTTGCTCAAAACTGAAGGTTTCGAAGTATTCGTGCGGGTGGGTTTGGGTAAAATAATTATTGCCCAAAACAATCTGGGACACAATTTCAGGAGCTAAAAGCTTTTTGGACTTTGCCGGGGCTTTTTTAATGTCTGGTTCATGTCCGTCAATGGCAGCTACCACCATTTCATGCAGGGTGTCGCGGCGGCTTACATGGCCAAGCAAATGTTCAATACCTTCGAGCCTTAAAATATCGCGGACACCAGAATGTGCTTCGGCTACTTTCAGTTCAATGCCTTTCTCTTTTAGGTTAAGGTATAACCGCTTAATCAACCTTGCTCCGCTGGAATCAACCCGGGCCGAAGTGCTTAAATCGAAAATAACCATTTTTAATGAATGGTCCGATTCCCTAACCTTCGCCCATACCCTGTTGTAAATGGTAGCTACATTAAAATAAACCAATTCCGATTCTACCCGGAACAGGAGAATGCCCGGCAACAATTCATTGTCGGGATGCCGTCGGATGTCGGTATACCGGTTGGTACCGGGAATCCGTCCAAGAAAAGCCACATGAGGGCTCGAAACATTCCGGATGATTAATATCAGCGAAAACAGGGCTGCAATAAGCACCCCTTCTAAAATCCCAAACACAATCACACTGAACAAAGCAGTCATGGCAATCACAAAATCGAAACGGTTTACATTGAACAGCCGTTTCATTTCATTGATATCGACCAACCCACGGATGGCCACCAACACAATAGCTGCCAAAATAACCGTTGGTAGGTTTTTTAACAAACCTGTTAAAAACAATAGGCAAAGTGCAATGCCAACCGAAGTTATTACTAACGACACTGGGGTTTTGGCACCAGCTTTCTCGTTTACAGCCGATTGAGACAAACCACCGCTCACCGGATAGCCTTGCCCTAAAGAGGTGGCTAAGTTTGCAACTCCAAGAGCCAACAGTTCCTGACCGGCGTCAATTTCGTACCCATTTTTTTGTGCCAGGGTTTTAGCGGCCGAAACGCTTTCGATGTATGCCAAAAGGAAACAGGCAAAAGCCAATGGGAGAATGTTTCCCAAATCGGTTAAGTTTAAAGATGGTAAATGCAGTTTAGGTAACCCGCTGGGGATGATACCCACCGTTTTAAAACCCGTGGAACCTAAGGGTGTAAGGGTGATGACAAGTACCGATAGGGCTACCACCACAATTGCAACAGGCTTTCCGGGCAAGAGTTTTTCTCCTGCTACCAGCAAACCAATGGCTACCAAGCCGAACAATAACACATAGAAATGGGTATCGGGCATTTGAGTGAAAAGAGCAGCCAGCCGACCGAAAAACCCTTCACCACCTCCGGTCACTCCAAATAGTTTGGGCAACTGCGTCAGTCCAATAGTTATGGCAGCTCCGGCCTTAAACCCGAGCAATACTGTCTCGCTAATAAAATTAATGATACTACTTAATCGGAGGATGTAAGCCAACACGCTCATCCCTGCAAACAAAAGTGCCGATAAGGAGGCCAAATCTACCCAACGTTGTGTATCCCCGTTTGCCAAATGGGCAAGGGTGACTCCGATTAACATAGAAATGGCTGACGTAGGACCGATGGCTAGTTGTTTGCCTGTCCCCAATAGGGCATAAAACAGCCCGCCTATCAGATAACCATACACACCGTATTGTGGGGGCAGGCCGGCTAGGGTGGCGTAAGCCAGTGAAACCGGAATGGCATAAGCTGCCAATGTGAGTCCAGACACGGTATCGCTGGCTAAAAGTTTTGGGGTGTATTCCGGGAGCCAATGGACAGCTGGAATAAGTTTCCGTAGCTGTTCCTTCAAGAAGGTTGGAATCATAAAGGGTGGTTTTAGAATTATTTGTACCCAGTAACTAAAATAATATAATTCAATCAATTAAACAAGGATGGATATTAAATACATTTTGTAGAATCAAATCCATAAAGAGGAATTTTTGAAATCATGATGGGCCAACGGCCAATGTTGAATGAAGGCGCGGAACAAAATACAACTTTTTTGTGCGGTCAAAGAATCCGCAGCAGCAGCATGTTGCATTTCTTTGTATGTTTGCCAAAAAAAACATGGCGCTGATACTATCCATTGAAACATCAACAAACATTTGCTCGGCAGCATTGGCAAGGGATGGCAAGGTGTTGGGGCTGGAGGAAAGTTTCGAGGATAAGTCGCATGCCTCGCAGCTTACCCTATTTATTCAGAAGCTTTTACACCAACAAAACCTTAATGCTCCCGATTTAGATGCTGTTTCAATCAGCCAGGGGCCGGGCTCTTATACCGGGTTACGTATTGGGGTTTCTGTGGCCAAAGGAATCTGTTATGCCGTGCACAAACCCCTGATAGCCGTGAATACGCTAAAAGCCATCGCGTTAATGGCAAAGGAAACGGTTCAAAATCAAAAAGCTTTCCTATGTCCCATGATTGATGCCCGCCGCATGGACGTGTATTCAGCATTGTTTTCGTATCAAATGGAAGAGAAACAGGAAACCCGGGCAGAGATAATCGATCACCTTGCGTATCAGGAACTGTTAGAAACCCAACCCATTGTTTTTTTTGGAAACGGTGCCGAAAAATGTAAAGAAGTTTTGATTCATCCCAATGCCCTTATTCTTGATGGAATCTATCCATCAGCAAAATATATGGCCATTCTGGCCGAAGAGGCCTTTAAAGCTGCCGATTTTAAAGATGTAGCTTACTTTGAACCTTTTTACCTGAAGGATTTTGTGGCTACGGTACCAAAAAATAAACTGTTTTGAACCTCATGATCCGGCCAGTATTTTTTAGCACATTCCTTTTGTTAATGATTGCCGCCCAAGGGCAGGAACTGGTTTACCAGAATCAGGATTCCCTGAAACCAAACAGCTACTACGATGCAATGCCCAATTACCTGACGGCACGTTTTCTTATTTTCGAAAAATATGCCGATTTCAATATTAACGACAACGACCTCAACAGAACCATCCAGTACAATTCAAGCCCTTGGCCTTCGGTAGGTATTGGTGCCGGGTACCGATGGCTGGGCGTTTCCTTATCTGCCGGGCTGAAAGATCCTGCGGATACCGTTTATGGCAAAAAACACCGCATCGACTTTCAAACCTCCTTTTACCTTCGCCGCCTGACCATCAACATTTATTCGGGAATCTATTCAGGATATTACCTGGAGAACCCAAACACCGAGATTAAAAATTGGCCCGAAGGGAAGTATTACACCCGCAGCGACATAAAAACCACCACTTTTGGAGTCAATTGTTTTTATGTGTTCAATTCGGAGAAATATAGCAACAAGGCCACGTTCGTACAAAACGAATGGCAGAAAAAATCGGCAGGTTCTTTTATTGCCGGGGGAACCATCTTATTAAATAAGGTACAGGCCGATTCGTCCCTCATACCCGCTAATCTCAATACAGAAGGTTTTTTTAAAGATGCCGATGTTGCCCACTATGTCCATTCTTATGTTGGTAGCGAAGCCGGTTACACCTTTACAGTGGTGCTTAAAAAACGCCTTTTCTTCAATTTTTCCATTATGGGGGGATTGGGTGTAGGAAAAACAGTGATGACCCCCATAAATAGCCCGGAACTCTCGGAAGTAAAAATGAATGTGACATTACATAACAGCGCGGGGTTGGGCTATAACAGCCAGCGATTCTTTGCCGGATTTAGTTATGCAAATATCATTACAAGCACCCCTTCTCCCATTGAAGAAACCTCAATGGGACATGTCACAGGACGGTTCCAACTGGTAGCAGCATACCGCTTTAAAATCCCCGAACACCGTAACCCGTTGCCCAGTTGGGTTCCTGTGAAACTTTAACCGGGGAACGAGGATTTTAGTATGATAGTTGAACTTTTAAAAACCAACATCCATGAATGTATCTATTCACATGAAGAAGGTTCCATTTTTTGAAGCCACTTTGGGCTATGTTTTTTTTAAGAATCTGGAAATCGCCGAACTTAACCTGTTTTTTGAATCGCTATCGGAACTTTTCTATTCCGAAGAATGCTCCCCCATTGCCGTTTTGGTGCAAGGCGATAACCGCTATCAGAAAACCTGGAAAAAAACAACGGATCGGGTTTTTGACGAGAGCAATTGGATTACCACTTGGATACAATCTCCGGAAAATGACAGGCACCTTTCGGGATATTTTACTGTTTTAAGCGATGCCAATTTAAAAAGCCTGATTTCAGACACCTTCAATTTAAAAGTATTCGATACGCCAAATACCCGTTTTTGTTTGGTAGGAAACATTCAAGAATCGGAAAGAAAATTATCGGCCGGTGAGGAACTGAAGCGAGTGGGGGAGACCCTTGCTTCGTCATTGGCATTCTGTGGGTTAGAGCCAAGAAACGTGGTGAGACAATCTTTTTGGATGCCCAGCTATGCAAACAGGGAATGGGTAGTTAACCATTACAATACTGTCATGGATTTGAATCCGCAGCCGCTTGAAACAGTCTCCTGTTATGAAACTTACAGCCAAGATAGTGATCCGATACTAGCCTCAGCTATGGCTCTTCACAATAAGGCTCAAAACATACAAGTTCAACCTCTAAATCTTGCCATAGGTCATTCCATGAAAGGTGTCAAACTTTCCGGTTTTGGAATGGAATACGTGATGGTAAATCCTTTCCAACTGGCTTCCTCTGAAAACAATGCTGACAATTGCCTGGAGGAAAAACTAGTTCAATTTAGCCAAACCCTGGCAACCTTGGATTTAGACTGGAACCACATGGTACGTGGAGTGGTGTTTGCATCAGGCAAAGACGGAATTAAAGCCTTTAAAAACGCCTGTAAAGAATTAAAAATCCCGTTGGCCTCGATGAACTTTATTTCATCGGCATTCAAAAATAAAACTTCGCAATGGACGCTGGAGTGTGATTTTTATCGGAGCCTCGATTGATAAATCCCTGTTTTTTATATCTTTGGATGCACACCAAAACTTACAGCATGAAACTCGATCTACTTGAGATTTTTTCAGCATTTATCGTCCTCTTTGCCGTCATCGATATTTTGGGTTCAGTACCTATTATCCTCGATTTGAAGAAGAAATCGGGCGAAATCAATGCCCTGAAAGCCACCTCGGTTTCTTTTATCATTCTGATTGCATTCCTTTTTATTGGGGAAGCTTTACTTGAGATGTTTGGAGTTGATATTTCGTCGTTTGCCATTGCAGGTTCGTTTGTGCTCCTTTTTTTAGCATTGGAGATGATTTTAGGAGTTGAGCTTTTTAAACACGATGCTCCGGGAGGAACTTCCATTGTTCCGATTGCATTCCCTTTGATTGCCGGAGCAGGTTCGTTTACCACACTGCTCTCGTTACGGGCCGAATACCAAACCATCAACATCATCATTGGTTTATTCCTGAACATTGTTTTTGTCTATTTTGTGTTGCGTTCTACTCATATTATTGAGCGGGTTATTGGTCCTGGGGGTGTTTATGTTTTAAAAAAATTTTTTGGGATCATTCTATTGGCCATTGCCATAAAGCTGTTTATGACCAATTTTGCCCTATTGATTACTGAATTTCTCCCCAAATTAAAAGCCTGATTTTATGGTGAAGGAAAAGCTCGAAAAGCAACTGATGGCAGAACTTTCGCGCCGAAACACCGATTTTATTGTCCATTGGGCACAAAACCAACCGGGAGCCATTGAGGAGTTGGTTGAAATGGTACTTTCGCATCAGGAAGTGGTAGCTTCACGTGCTGCCTGGGTGTTAGAAAAGCTTTCTGGGAACTATTCGGGATTGTTGGATGCCCACATCCCTAAAATCATAAAATCTCTTTCAGCTATTCCATCAAGCAGTACCCGCCGGACTATTGCCAAAGTCCTCATGTTTCATCAAATTCCCGAAGAGTCGGAGGGAGAGCTTCTCGATTTCTGCCTCCGGATGATTGAAGCTGCTAAAGAACCCGTGGCTGTGAAAGCCAATTGTATGACATTGGTTTTTAGCCTACTGCCAAAATATCCGGAACTTAAAAATGAAATTTTCGCGTTGATTGAAAATCAGATTCCCTATTCCAGTCCGGCCATCTACGCCCGGTATCATGTGTTGAAGCGGAAGCATTTCCCTGAAAAAACCAAAAAGAAGCTCAGAAATTAGAAAAGGCTGAGCTGTTGAGGGGTTGGAGGAGTATAAAACTTCATTTGAGTGGCCATCCCCATGGAATGGCATAAATCATTAAAGCTACTTTGCATACCATAAGCATCAGGAATAGCGGCCATGTATTGTTCGCCAAAACGTGCCTGATATTTAGGTACCAACCCGGGGAAATACCGATCGAGTTTCTGGTAATAATAATCCCGTTGCCTGTCGCGCAGTGTCACTCCCATGGCTGCCATCATGTAGTGAGCTCCGGCTTTTGCTGACTGTTCTACAATGCTCCGGATGTTTTGCGCGGTATCGGTAATGAAGGGTAACACGGGCATGATCAGAACCCCACAGTAGATTCCTGCTTCTGACAATGCTTTTAAAGCATGTAACCGCTCTGAAGTAACAGGGGCACCGGGTTCAATAATTCTGGATAATGAATCGTCGGCTGTGGTAATGGTGATGGAAACCGCGGTATAGGTATGTGAAATATCTTTTAGCATATCAACATCACGGACTACCAGTGCACTTTTGGTAATTACATGTACCGGAAAACGGTGCTGGTAAATTAGCCGCAAAGCGTTTCGGGTAAGTTCTATCTGCTTTTCCACGGGCATGTATGGATCGTTCATGCTCCCTGTTCCAATGGTGGCCTTGAGTCTTTTCTTCTTAAGCTCCAATTCCAGCAGCGAAAGGGCATTTTCTTTAATTTGGATGTTTGTAAAATCGGCAATACGGTAACATTCACTGCGCGAATCACAATAAATGCACTGATGCTGGCATCCCCGGTAAAGATTCATGTTGTAGGTAATCCCAAACCAGGAATCCGGGGCATTTTTCAGTTTCGATAAGATGGATTTGGCCTGTATCTTTTCCATGCCACAGAATGAGGTTCGTTCTTAAAAGACGCAGATTACGGTATGATTTCCTTTTCGGGACGATTTTGGTAATACACATCCACGGCTACCATCAAAGCAGTAAATCCCCAAAAAGGAACCGAAGCTTTATCGGTATCTAAAAAGTTATTCAAAACCCCATGGAAATAATAGGTCCACAAGCCAACAATGGCCGCTAAGCCAAGCACTTTTACTTCTTTGTTAGTGGTTCGGTATATAGCCCGGATTCCGGTAACCATTGTAGTAATAATTATCAACACGAACATAAATGGGCCTAACACACCTTGTTCCGAAAGTGGCCCTAAGTATTCACTGTGGGCATTGCCCATATTGCCCTCGTTGGTACTGATGATGGTTTTTTCGTACGATAATTGATAAGGGGCGTAATAAAACATATAGGTACCGGGTCCCCAGCCAAAAATCGGTTTGTCGCGAAACATCCGGATGGCACAATTCCAACGGTTCAGCCGTTCTAAATTTGAGGCATCGGTCGATACGTTTGAAATGGACTGTACATGCTCGGCCAAATTGGTGGAAGAATCCTGTTTATTTGATTTCAGATTGCTCATTAAAATATTGCCTACCACCAAAAATACTAAAGCGAAAAAGGCGATGCCTGAAATTATGATCCAAAGTTTAATCCGTAGTTTGATAAGTATCCAAATCCCAAAAGCTCCAATCAGGCTTACCCATGCGGCACGCGAATAGGAGAAAATGAACCCGGTGAAAAGTACCAAGGTTATAAATCCAAAGAACACCCGGTTCCGGGGAGTGTAGCCTTTGAATAAGGTAATTCCAATCATGAGTGGAATGAAAAAAGCCAACATCGCCCCATAAGAGGTATGGTCTTTATAAAACGGATTGGCCGACCAGTGGGCAATCTTTTCATCAAAAATACCATATTTCACATGCCGGACAAGGGCATAGAAAACCACAATGGTTAAGGCAATGGCATAAAGAGTTATGTATTTCCTGATGTTTTTTGGGTTCTGGAATAATTGAGTAGCTAAAAAGTAGAAGGCTGCAATAAACCACATTCTCGAAACCAGATACTTGATTGAAACCAAAGGCATGCTACTGGTCATGCTTGTTACAAGCATCCAGCCCAAATACAGATAAATACTGATGCTTATGGGATGTCGCCAGATTGTAGCTGGCAGTGTGTTGTTCAGAAGGATCTTGACCACAAACAATAAAAGTATTCCTGCCAATAGCGGTTCGGTAGGTAAAAACATATCAATGGGTAACCCAGGAACAAGCTCCGATAGCGGGATGGAAAGCGGCACCAGAAAAACTAACGCCAACAATAGCTTATCAAGTGTAAGGAACAGGGCTAAAACCAACAATAAAACCAAGGGCGATAAGGTGAATAGATACACCTCGTTATAAACAAACAGTGTATTTATTATAATGAAGAGGAGTACCCCTGCATAGATCCACCAATTTTTCTTTATCTCGAACACGACCTATCTTTCAGTATTTTTAATTTCATTGATTCTTTTTACAATGGAATCAGAAATAACCATCAGCAATACCATGAAAACAAAGGTGGAGAAGGTTGACAACACCACTATTAACCATCGGATGGGATACGACTTCTTTTCGGCTTTCACAGCCGGGTTTACCACGAATTTAGTGGGAAGGGTTTGAGTAGCATCTACCAAGGCCTCGGCATATTTCGATTTGAGGTTACTTAACTGTTTCTTTTCAAATTCAAGAAAATCCCGTAACGAAACATAAGCACCACCATACTTTGCAAAAATCTCCAATTCTTCTTTTAATTTTTGTTCGGCCCTTAAATTACCACGGATAATTGCTTGGCCATAGGCATCTGTCAACACCTCTGACTGTCTTTCATAATCTACAACACCAAACGAGCGGATGACTTTTAGTGAATCTTCCAAAACCTGAATCTGATCCCGCAAGGTAATGTACTCTTTTTCAACCAAAGCCAAGGCCTCAACAGCCCGTTCCTTTTGCATGCTGTTCCGCACCGTATCAACCAAAGCTGCGATATCATTGGCTATGTCGGCTGCAATTTGGGCATCGTGGTCAAACACGGTGATACGCACCGACAAAAATTTGGTGGGCTCAAAGGAAATATTTGACGAAAATTCTTTGTGCAATGCGGTATAAGGGTATCGGCTGGTAGAATCAATATCATAATGTTTCATCAGGTGATACTTTTTGATGATTTTGTCCCTGATTTCGTCCGATTGTAAGACTTGGAGCAATTGTTCCACCTCTTCGTCCTCACCAAACTTTAAAATATCCTTTTTCGAGATATTCATCGAAAGCAAATCATACGAAACCGAACTCGAAGCGGTCGGAAAAAGGATGACCTCCGATTTAAAACGTTCAGGAATGGTCAATGAAACAATGATAGATACCAGAGCTGCAAAAACAGTTACTGAGATAATGGGCCATTTACGGTCCCACAAATAAAGGATTAAATCGACTGAGTCAAAACGGTATTCTTTGTTGGCTTCCGACATAATTTGTTGTATTAAAAATGAATATTCACTTGATGGATAAACCCATTGATAGCTAATAGGCTATCATCACAGAACGGCAAAAGTAATAAAAGAATTCAGAAATCTAAAAACCACTAAGGAAAGTAATTGTTACTTTTATCTATCTGAAATTATTTGTTCTATACCAATAAAAATTTTGTCTATGAAGTATTTAGGAGCTCATATAAGTGCCTCAGGAGGAGTTGAAAATGCTCCCATCAACGCACAAACAATTGGAGCCAATGCCTTTGCCCTATTTACCCGCAACCAGCGTCAATGGGTTTCAAAACCATTAGATAAGACCTCGATTAAAAAATTTCGCGACACCTGTCAGGAATTGGGTTTTGGTCCCAACCAAATACTCCCTCATGACAGTTATTTGATTAATCTTGGTCATCCTGAAAAGGACAGTTTGATAAAATCGAGGAAAGCATTTTTGGATGAGATGCAACGATGTGAACAGTTGGGATTAAATCGGCTAAATTTTCATCCGGGAAGCCACTTGAACCAGATAGATGAGGGAACGTGCTTAAAAACCATTGCCGAAAGCATCAACTGGGTCCTCGATAAAACCCTAGGGGTAACCGCTGTTATTGAAAACACGGCAGGACAAGGTTCAAACCTGGGCCATACCTTTGAACAAATCAGGCATATTATCGACCATGTGGAAGATAAATCGCGGGTGGGTGTTTGCATTGATACCTGCCACGCCTATGCTGCCGGCTATGACCTGAAAACAGAAAACGGGTACAATCAAACCTGGGAACATTTTGATAAAACAATTGGTTTTCAGTACTTGAAAGGGATGCACCTGAACGACACCAAAAAGGGCTACGGGTCGCGGGTCGACCGTCATGAATTGCTGGGGCAGGGCTTTTTAGGTATCGAACTTTTCAAAAGACTGATGGCAGATGCCCGTTTTGATGCCATACCACTTATATTGGAAACTCCCGATGAAAATGCCTGGGCTGGCGAAATCGAACTTTTACGTTCTTTTGCTAAATAACAGGAATATAAATAAAAACCAACTTATTAAACACGAGTTCAATAACGATAAGTTAAGGTTTTTAAGTGTAAAATAAACCCAAAGAATGGTTAAAGTATTAAATTGTTTTATACTACGCATGGTATAAAATTGGAAAATCTGTTTTCCTGACTTAATAATGCGAATTAAGAGTTAAAAATCAGGCCGATAAAAGCTACAGCCAGTTTACCGTACACATGGACCAACAAGCCTTTGGTTGATCTTACTGTTGACGCTCTTTGAATGTTTGTTTTTTCGTTTAACCAGTTAAAAAATGCCTCTATAGGTTGCCTAATGCTTGAGACCGCTTTAGAAAACAATTCATTAGCTGCATGGTCAATATATTTAATGCAATCCGGTTGACCTTTTATTCCTTTTACCGGAGTGGGCATTAATGAGCCATCGTTCTTTGCCATATTATCAAAGAATTCAATGTCATAATATATTTTATCACCATAGAATTGGCGGTTTGGCAAATTCGTCCAATTCTGCTTAAATACATTTAGGTCATTTTCAGATGCCTGGGTTAATACGATGGATTCCGGAAAAGGAAGTTTACATGATCTGCGCATGCCTAATACATGTAATTTAAGCCCGAAATACCAAATGCCTTTGGTAGAACAAAAAGTTTTATCAGTAATTTCTCTGGCAACTTTTCCCTGCCTTTTTCCGGAACAAGTTATTATAGGCATAGAGTCCAATAGATTAATATCTGGAGTGCAACCAGCAGGCTTTAAAGTTACCAACAGATCATTAGTAATATGGTTAAGAGCATCACCCAATCTGTTTAATCTTGTATTAAAAGCTACATAGGAAGGAAGCTTGGGAAACCATGAAAGCAGGTAATCTTTGGCAAATTGATGAATCTGCTTAATTTTGAATCTTTGTTCAGCATGCATAACAAACAAATAAACAGTAATAAGTTCTTGATCAGAAAACTCAGGATTGCAATTGTTCGAAAACCTTTCGCACTTGAATTTCAATTCCGACTCATATAAATCACATATATACAAGTATATAGCTGTGATTTGTAAGGCTTTTTCCCTGGGGATCATATCAAAAAGATTGAGTGATGTTAATCTCTTAAGATAGTGATTCTCAGGGGTTTCAACCAAATTTTTTTGTACTTATTTTATTGATATTCAATTGTTTATGTAAATATTTTTTATAAAAATTCAACTCTTAATTCGCATATTTATCAAATATATATAAAAACATTAAATAAATGACATCGTAGGTTCAAGTTACAAATGCAACAAATCAATTCAAAGATGTTGAAATATTCAATATAAAAAACAATGTAATTTATTGAAAATATGTAAGTAATAATGATTAATTTACTAAATTTTTTTGTAATATTGTTTGGCCTTCAATCAAAATAATTTTTTATTAAAAAAAACAATTCAATCCATATTTCATTAAAATTTATTGCCAAATGAAAAAAAAGATTAAAGCCCAGGACATTGTTAGATGTCTATTCTTTATGTTTTTATTCGGATTTTTAATTGGGTGCAAAAATGATGAAAAACCCGAGTATTCCTTATTAATTAGCATAGTACCAGAAAATTCTGGTAGTGTGGAATATATACCACATAGTGCGTCTTATCCTGAAGGTACAGAAGTTACATTGTCACCAAGTCCCGTTTCTAATTATAAGTTTTTATCATGGGGAGGTGTTGATGCACCGTATGTACATAATAACAAGATAGTAATGAGTAAAGATATGGGTATAGTTGCCAATTTCTCACTCAATACCTATTCAATAACAGCCAGTGTAAACCCTGATAATTCAGGAACAATAACTGGAGCAGGCACTTATGAAGATGGAGAGACCGTTTCATTGACAGCTATAGCAGCCAGTGGATATTTGTTTATAAACTGGAGCGAAAATGGTACGCAAGTATCAACAGAAGCTACCTATTCATTTACAGCAAACGCAAACAGAACTTTGGTCGCAAACTTTGACTTATCAACAAGTATCCGCTTACAGTCAGGAAGTGGTTTAAATAGTGGAGCATCTTTATTTTTTGTTGCCTTATCGAAAAGTCAAAATTATTTTAACCTTACTACCGATGAATTATTTGCATACCAAAAAACAAGTGCTGATTGGTATATCGATGGAGGTATAATCCCATTTCTTACTGATTACAAGGAGTTTGATTTACCTGTTGGTGAATATTATTTTTTGTTAAGTGGATCAGGGACTGTAATGGTTACAACCATCACTGTATTACAAGGTAAACAGACTTTCTTAATTTATGCAAGTGGTTATAGTTTGTTTGTTAATGTTATATCGGATACTAAAGGTGGATCAAATTCTAGTGAAAAGCCAAGAAGGACTGTTGATTATAAACGGCCATCAGCCGGACAAATACATTTAGTAGATTGAAAATCACTACTGACCGACAAAAAATAAGAAAATATAGGGACAAGGCCGAAGCCTCATTCCAAGGTTGTAAATTTGTTTTGAACAACAAAAATTTTCAACCATGGGCAAAGATATTTCAAAGAATTTAGTCGGTCAGCCGGTTTTCAAACAATTGATAAAAATGCTGCCCCGTGAGCAGTTCGATATTTTAGTTCAACAACAAAGTGGCGACCGCTATTACAAAACTTTTTTTTCATGGGAACAACTCATAACGATGCTGTTCGGGATATTTTCATGGTGCGATTCGATGGGCGAAGTATGCGATGGGATGCGGGCTCTGGGCGGCAAACTGAACCACCTGGGCATGGACTGTTCGCCGTCAAAAAGCACAGCAGGGGATGCTTTGCGGGACCGGGGCAACGAACTTTTCAAGTTGTACTATTTTGCATTGATAGCCTATTTTAAGCCACTTTTGTCGGTCAGCCGGAAAGAAAAGGTCAGTTTCGAGGAGTTTTACGCTTTCGATTCCACCACAATTTCTTTATTCTCGGATGTGATGAAAGGTGTTGGCGTAACCCCAAAGATGATGGAAAGAAAAAGGGCGGCCTGAAAGTCCACATGCTGACCGACGTATATGCCAATACGGCTGTATTTGCCAAATTCAGCCAGGCAAAAATGCACGGCAAGAAATTTTTATATGTTTTAAGTGGATATCCCAGTTTTGTTTATTGTAGCAGAAGTTTACTAAAAAAGCAATTTACCCCCTTCCCAAACGCACTCGTTTGCAGAAATTACCTGTTTTTTATCGAACTATTCACAATAAATTGACCCTTACTCAATAAATATATCCTAATTTTGCTCCGTGAAATATTATAAATTATGAATGAAGCAATGAATCATTTAGAAAAAAGTGCTGGTAGTGTAAAAAGCAATGCTCAAGCTTCAAACAAAAATAACAGCAGCGTTGCCAAAAACACAAAAAAGCACTTAGCCCCATCCACTTTGTTAGACATTTCGTGGGAGTGGGAAAACAACCCTGAATATGATGAGTTTTGGAAAAACAACTAATTGTTGTCTTTCCTTACTTTCATATTTAGCAAATTTTTTCAACCAACCACAACCCTTGCTTCTTTTTACATAAAAATACCTTTCATCCCTCACCCTTTTTCTTTAGATGTTTTACAACGCTTTCAAAGCGAAATACACAACCCTTGTTTTTCTGTAATATCAGTATTGAAGCTGGATTTGTGGCGATTGTATTATTTATAATCATGCTAAATTAGTGTACCGGTTTTTAAATTGGGGAAAAGTCCTTTTGATAAATGCTTAAAGATTTTACATTTGGCGCAAATTTGGGTTCTATTGTGATATACAAGCAGATAGAATTATTAATAATTGCCTGCCATCTAACATTTTAAATTATCAAATTGTAAGCATTGTTTGGAATGGAAGGGGTTAAAAGGGGACAAAAATGAATCGAACAACTGTTTCACATACAGGTATTGCAGAATCGGTTAATGGAGAAAAGGTGAAAGTCCGCATCACCAGTGTTTCGGCGTGTGCATCGTGTCATGCTCAAGGGGCATGCAGTGCGGCCGACCAGCAGGATAAGATTATTGATGCCATCAATAAAGGAAGAACCATTCAATCTGGCGACTGGGTTACGGTATTGGCCAAGGAATCGGCTGGAATGCGTGCTGTTTTGCTGGGCTATCTTCTGCCATTTGTATTTGTGCTTGCAACCTTAATTGTCTGTCATATCATGGGATTGTCCGAAGGTATTTCAGGGTTGTTTGCCTTAGCTGTTTTGGTGCCCTATTATTTCGTTTTGTATCTAACCAGAAATCGAATCCAGAAGTCGTTTCTATTTGAAATTCAACAATAAATTATTGGTTCTATGAATATGACAATTATCTATACCATTCTTTCGTTAAGTATTTTAGGAGGGATATCGGCTGTCATTCTTTATTTTGTAGCTCAACAGTTTAAAGTAGTTGAAGATCCCAGGATTGGTGAAGTGGAAAGCATGCTGCCCGGGGCAAATTGCGGAGGTTGTGGTTTTCCGGGCTGTCGCAATATGGCCGAGCAGTTGGTTAAAGCAGAATCAATGGAGGGGTTGAATTGCCCGGTTTCCGATGCCTCCGTCATGGCTGGCATTGCCACCTATTTAGGATTCGAAGCTACCATTCAAGAACCGAAAGTGGCAGTGGTGCGATGTAATGGGACCTGCGAACACCGCCCCAAAATAAACACCTATGATGGTGCCAACTCATGCGTTATTGACGCAGCCTTGTATTCAGGTGACACCGGTTGTAGTTTTGGTTGCTTGGGTGAAGGAGATTGCGTAGCCGCCTGTAAGTTCGGCGCCATGTACATGGATCCGTTGACTGGCCTTCCGGTAATTATTGAAGATAAATGCGTGGCCTGCGGTGCCTGTGTGAAGGCTTGCCCCAAACATATTATTGAACTCAGGAACAAAGGAAAAAACAGCCGCCGTATTTATGTTTCGTGCATCAACAAAGATAAAGGAGCGGTAGCCAAAAAAGCTTGCGCCGTAGCTTGCATCGGCTGTGGAAAGTGTGTTAAGGTGTGCCCGTTCGAGGCTATTACCTTAGCAAACAACTTGGCCTACATTGATTACAACAAATGCAAATTGTGCCGGAAATGTGTGGTGGAATGCCCAACCAATTCCATTCACGAAATCAACTTTCCGCCACGTAAAGCTGCCGAAGCAGTAATGGAAAACCATAACGAAAATACCATCCAAACCAATTAACAGTGAATCGGAGGAAATCATGTTAAAGACATTTAAAAGAGGGGGAGTTCATCCGGCCGAAAACAAGTTATCGGCTTCATCTCCCATTATAACTGCCGAACTGCCAAAAGTAGCCGCGGTACCGCTGGGTCAGCACATTGGAGCACCAGCCTCTCCGGTAGTCAATAAAGGAGATGTGGTAAAAGTGGGACAACTGCTGGCGCAAAGCTCCGGGTTTGTTTCGGCTAACATTCATTCCCCCTTTTCAGGGACTATTGCTAAGATTGAAGACACCATAGACATCACGGGCTTTTCGAGGCCAGCTATCTTTATCAACGTGGAAGGTGATGACTGGTTGGAAACCATCGACCGTACAGATATTCTTTTAGCCGAATGTAATCTTTCGGCAACTGAGATTACTTCCAAAGTGAAAGAGGCCGGTATTGTTGGTTTGGGAGGTGCTACGTTTCCATCGCATATCAAACTCTCGGTTCCTCCCGGTAAAATGGCTAATGTGTTGTTAATCAATGGCGTGGAATGTGAGCCCTACCTTACTTCGGATCATCGGTTGATGCTCGAAAAAGGAGACGAGGTTATAGTCGGAACGCAATTACTCATGAAGGCGTTGAGCGTGTCTAAAGCATTTATCGGCATCGAAAACAATAAACCTGATGCCATCCAACATTTAAAAGCATTAACTAAAAATTACATTGGGATTGAAATAGTTCCCCTGAAGGTGAAATATCCCCAGGGCGGCGAAAAACAACTGATCAAAGCCGTATTAAACCGTGAGGTTCCTTCGGGTGCACTTCCCATTGATGTGGGAGTGGTGGTACACAATGTGGGTACTGCATTTGCTGTATATGAGGCCGTTCAAAAAAACAAACCTTTGATTGAGCGGATTGTGACTGTAACCGGGAAATCGGTAAAAACCCCATCCAACTTTAAGGTGCGTATTGGTACTCCGGCCACTCAACTGGTTGAAGCCTGCGGCGGTGTTCCTGAGGATACCGGAAAAATTGTATCGGGTGGGCCCATGATGGGGAAAGCCTTAAAATCATTGGATATACCCGTTTCAAAAGGGGTCTCAGGCATTCTGTTATTCAACGGCAAGGAGGCAAAACGACCCATCATGGAACCATGCATCCGATGCGGGAAATGTATATCCGTATGCCCGATGGGGTTAGAACCTTACCTTTTGATGACCTTCTCGGAAAAACAAATGTGGGAATCATCGGAAATGTCGCATACTATGGATTGTATGGAATGTGGTTCGTGCATGTACACCTGTCCGGCCAACCGTCCGTTGCTGGATTACATACGATTAAGCAAATCAACCGTGGGCCAGATTATTAGAACTCGTAAACAATAACAATACCTTTCGCAATGAATCAACAAATACATGTATCTCCGTCCCCACACATTAACGGAGAATTTTCGGTGCCAAAGATAATGTATGGGGTAGTGCTGGCGCTACTTCCTGCATTTGCAGCTTCAGTTTATTATTTTGGAATGGGGGCCATTATTGTTACTGCCGTTTCAGTATTGAGCTGTGTAGCTTTCGAGTACCTCATTCATCGGTTTATCCTCAAAATCCAACCTCGGATTACTGATGGTTCCGCAGTTCTGACCGGATTGTTGCTGGCCTTTAATGTTCCCAGCAATTTACCTATTTTGGTTATTGTTATTGGAGCACTGGTAGCCATTGGCATTGGAAAGATGTCCTTTGGCGGATTGGGACAAAACCCTTTCAATCCTGCTTTGGTGGGCCGGGTGTTCCTATTGATTTCCTTCCCGGTTCAGATGACCAGTTGGCCCACACCTGGCGGTTTTAGTACAGGATACGCCGATGCCGTAACCGGAGCTACTCCTTTGGCGTTGGTAAAAGAGGCCGTTAAAAATGGAGAATCTATTTCCACCCTAGCGAACATTCCCAGCCACATGCAACTATTTTTTGGACACATGGGAGGAAGCATGGGTGAAGTAAGTGCCTTGGCCTTATTGCTGGGATTTGCCTTCCTGCTTTATCGGAAAATTATTACCTGGCACATTCCTGTTTTCCTGATTGGAACTGTGTTTGCTTTCAGTGGCATCCTTCATCTGGCAAGCCCTGAGAAATTTGCCGATCCGGTATTCCATATTTTAACCGGGGGAATCATGTTAGGGGCTGTTTTTATGGCCACCGATTATGTAACCTCACCCATGACTCATTTTGGGATGATCATCTTTGCCATTGGTATTGGACTTTTGACAGTTATTATCAGAAATTTCGGTGCCTATCCCGAAGGAATTTCATTTGCAATATTAATTATGAACGCTTTGGTTCCCCTATTGAATCGATGGACCAAACCTACAACTTTTGGAGAGGAGGTAAAAAATGGCAACTAGAGAATCGGACTTTAAAAATATGCTGATGACCTTGTTGGTCATTACCTTTGTGGCATCTGCGGCACTTGCTTTGGTTTATAATGTAACCAAAGAGCCTATTGCCCTGGTTCAGATTGAAAACAAGAATGTCTCAATTCAGATGGTATTGCCCGCGTTCGATAACCAGCCCTTTGCCGAGCAATTCAAAATAGCCTCCGATGGCGATTCGTTGGTGTGCTATCCGGCCAAAAACAATGACAAGTTGGTGGGTGTGGCTATTGAAACATACTCAAAAAAAGGATATAGTGGCTTAATAAGTATTATGGTAGGATTTAAACCCGATGGTACCATCATTAATTATTCGGTGATTGAACACAAGGAGACCCCCGGCTTGGGAACCAAAATGGGGGAGTGGTTTAAAACTGAGAAAAACCATCAAAGTGTGCTTGGCAAAAACCCTGGAACCTTTAAGTTGAAAGTAAAAAAAGATGGTGGTGAAGTAGATGCGATAACTGCCGCCACTATCAGTTCACGTGCATTTTGCGAGGGAATTCAACGGGCCTATCAGGCATATATAAAAAGCAATCCACAGAACCAAACTACGGAAGTAACTCAATAAAATAAGCATTATGAGTCAGATAAAACATTTTACCAAAGGCTTTTTCAAGGAAAACCCCATTTTGGTCCTTATATTGGGAACGTGCCCAACCTTAGCTACCACATCGTCGGCCATAAATGGTATCGGCATGGGGTTGGCTACTACTTTTGTACTTATTGGCTCCAATGTGGTTATTTCGTTAATAGCCAAATTAATTCCCGATAAAGTACGGATTCCCGCTTATGTGGTAGTGATTGCCACCTTTGTTACCATTGTAGATTTACTGATGCAGGCTTATGTACCCTCGCTTTACAAGCAATTAGGTATTTTTATTCCGTTGATTGTAGTAAACTGTATCGTGTTGGGGCGTGCCGAAGCTTTTGCCAATAAAAATAAGGTGCTTCCATCGTTCTTTGATGGTTTGGGAATGGGGCTTGGTTTTGCCATGGCCTTGGGAATTTTAGGTTCTATCAGGGAATTGTTGGGGGCCGGTTCTATCATGAGCATCAAACTTATTGAAGGTGATGGGATGCTGGTGTTTATTTTAGCTCCGGGTGCATTTATTGCCCTCGGATATTTGATTGCTATCATTAACCGGTTGCGGAAAGCTTAATTAAACCTTGAAATTATGGAATACATTTTATTAATCATATCGGCCATTTTTGTGAATAACATTGTGTTGTCACAATTTTTAGGTATTTGCCCATTTTTAGGGGTTTCAAACAAAGTATCTACAGCCATGGGGATGTCGGCAGCTGTGCTTTTTGTTATCGTGCTGGCTACCATTGTTACCTACCTTATTCATGTGTATGTACTTATGGCCTTACATATTGAATACATGCAGACGATTACCTTTATTCTGGTTATTGCAGCCCTGGTACAGATGGTTGAAATCATCCTGAAAAAGGTGAGCCCTTCGTTGTATCAGGCGCTGGGTATTTTTTTGCCACTCATTACCACCAACTGTGCCGTATTAGGGGTAGCCATTCTGGTATTCAAAAAGAATTACATGCTTTTTGAAGGGGTGATTTTTGCAGGTGCCACTGCCATTGGTTTTGGATTGGCACTGGTCATTTTTGCCGGAATCCGCGAGCACCTTGATATGATGGCTATCCCAAAAGGTATGAAGGGAATTCCTATCTCATTAATTACAGCAGGTATCCTGGCGATGGCATTTATGGGCTTTAGCGGGTTGGTTTAGTAATCCTTTTATTGAATTTGCCATAACCGATTTCAGAATCCATCACTTTCGTTATCTTTGAAATTCATTCAACGAAATTGACATGGTTATCACCATCATCGGTTCCGGCAATATAGCCCACCATTTAGGGTTAGGTCTTTTTAAGGCAGGCCACCGTATTTTACAGGTGTACAGCCGCAACTTGAATCCTGCTAAAGAGCTGGCAAAAAAATTGAAAGCACGGGCAACCGATAACCTGTATACCTTACAAACAACCGCCGACCTTTATTTGATTTGCGTTTCCGATAAAGCCATTGAAGAGGTCGCTTTACAAATTGATTTTGAACCAGAACTGATAGCTCACACCTCTGGCAGCATTTCTCTTTCTGCTTTATCCAGGTTTAAAAATCATGGGGTTTTTTATCCGCTACAGACTTTTTCAAAAGCCCGCGAAGTGCCACTAAGCAATGTTCCCTTTTGCATTGAAGCCAACACCCCTGAAAATAAAACCCGGCTTAATATATTGGCCGGTACTCTTTCCGAAAAAATTTATGGACTGGATTCCGAGCAACGCAAGCAATGCCACCTGGCGGCAGTATTTGCCAATAATTTTGTCAATCATTTGTATGTACTCGCGCAGCAACTGCTCGAAGAAAAGAACATTCCGTTTGATATCCTCAAGCCGCTCATCTTGGAAACAGCCCAAAAGGTTCAACAACTTGCACCGGGAGAGGCTCAAACGGGTCCGGCGTTCCGTAACGACATTCAGGTTATTGAGGCGCATATCGAGCAATTAAAATCGGACAAATTGGAAAAATTATATAGATTTGTGACCGCGAGCATTACCGAAGTTTCCAAATCAAAACCGTCGGAAGGCTCCCGAATAAAATAACCAAAGCATGAGCAATTTTAAAGAAGATTTGAATAAAGTGAAAGCCTTTGTTTTTGATGTGGATGGCGTTTTCACCGACGGTTCCGTTTATTGCATGGCCGATGGGGAACAAATGCGGGCCATGAATACCAAAGATGGTTTTGCCATCCGGTTTGCCCAAAAGCAGGGGTATCCCATTGGAATCATCAGTGCCGGAAAAGCAAATGTGGGCGTGGTAAAAAGGCTTCAGTTTCTCGATATTACCGATCTTTATATGGGTTCGTTTGAAAAGACCGAGGCACTGCAACAGTTTGTAAAAAAATACAATTTCAGCCTCGACCAAATCCTTTACATGGGTGACGACATTCCCGATTACCCGGTTTTGCGGATGGTAGGTGTCCCCACCTGCCCGGGTGATGCCGCAGTGGAAGTGAAACAGGTATCAAAATACATCTCGCACCTGAATGGAGGTCAAGGTTGCGTGCGCGACGTGATTGAACAGGTGCTGCGTGCCCAGGGCAAATGGGTGGATTTAACCGCCGAAAAAATCGAAATTCTCTAGAGTATGCTAAAATACCTGAAGCTTATACGGATTCAAAACCTGTTGATGGTACCACTGACCATGTACCTGCTTAGGTATGGCGTAGTGAACTCTGCGCTGTATTATGGATACAGTTTTGCTTTAGGTCAGGAGATGGAGCTTCAGTTTTCGTTTGGGATGTTCAACCTGTTGATTGCCATCAACATGCTTTTAGGTGCCGCTGGCTATGTCATCAACGATTATTTTGATAGGAAGATTGACAGCATCAACCGCCCCAACGAGGTTATTATTGGGAATACAGTCCATCGCCGTTTTGCCATCATCCTGCATTGGACCCTTAATAGTATAGCCGTTGTTATGGCCGGATATCTTTCATGGCAGTTCCGGAAACCAATGATTCTTGTGGCATACATCATGATTTCAGGAATTTTCTGGCTCTATTCCACTACCTACAAAAAGCAATTTTTAATTGGAAACATCATTGTGGCATTAGGCACTGCTATGATTCCCTTTCAGTTAGCCTATTTCGAAATTCAATCGCTTATTCAAGTGTATGGAGTGGATATGGCACTAAAAGGGATGTCGTTTAAAGTATTGTTTTATTGGCTCGCGGCTTTTGCTTTGTTTGCCTTTTTAACCAACCTTATCCGTGAGATTGTAAAAGACCTGGAAGATTTTGAAGGCGATGCCAGTTATGGCTGCAACAGCATTCCGGTTGTTTTGGGAACCAAAGCAGCAAAAATCATTATTGCAGGGCTTTCGCTTTTCACCATCGGGCTGCTGGGTTACTTCTATTACACCTTTATTATCAACCAAATTTCCAAATGGTATTTATTGGTAACCATTGTCATTCCATTGCTGGCAGTGGTTTTTCTTACCTTTAATGCCAATACTGTGAAACACTACCACCGCATCAGCATCCTCTTAAAAATAATCATGCTCTTTGGCGTGTTGTACTCAGTTGTTACCTTTTTCCTAATGGAATACCTTATCAAACTTTAAGATGATTGACATCCCTGTCCTGCAAAATCACCGGATCATTCTTGCGTCGCAATCGCCGCGCAGGCAGCATCTTTTAAAAGAACTGGGGCTCAGCTTTACCACCAGGATCAAAGAAGTTGACGAGTCGTACCCTGAAAACCTAAAAGAGGCACAAATCCCGGTATTTCTGGCCGAACATAAAGCCAATGCTTTTATGAGTGAACTCAGCAACAACGAATTGTTGATTACTGCCGACACCATTGTCTGGGTCGATGGTCACGTGCTGGGCAAACCGAAAGATTACGACGATGCCTTCCGGATGCTCCAGATCCTTTCGGGCAATAAACATACTGTTTATACAGGTGTTTGCCTCACCACAATTGAAAAACAGCACTCTTTTTTTGCAAACACCGACGTCTATTTCCGGAAATTGGAAGACTCCGAAATAGCCTATTATCTAAACACACACCAACCTTACGACAAAGCCGGAGCTTATGGAATCCAGGAATGGATTGGCTTTGTAAGCATTGAACGGATTGACGGTTCATATTTTAACGTGATGGGGTTACCTATTCAAAAATTGTACGACGAATTGAAAAGATTTTAATCAATATAACTATGAACCGAATTATCCTCTTAGGTCTGGTCGCCATACTATTGATTGGCAAAACAGTTTTTGCTAACGAGGGCATGTGGTTGCCCATCCTGCTCGAAAAATACACCATGGAACAGATGCGGCAACAAGGTTTTAAGCTAACTGCCGAGGACTTATACAGCATCAATCAGGCTTGTTTAAAAGATGCTGTGGTTGGACTGGTTCATTTAGAAAACCCTCACCATCATTTTTGTACGGGTGAGATTGTTTCTACTCAAGGGCTACTGTTAACTAACCACCATTGTGGATATGGTGCCATTCAGAACCACAGTACCCTGGAGAACGATTACCTAACCTATGGTTTTTGGGCCATGGAAAAAAGCGAGGAGCTTCCGAACGAAGGATTGGGCGTTAGCTTTTTAAAACGGATGGAAGATGTTACCCCACAAGTATTGTCCCAGATTACCGGGAACACCGATGAACAGACCCGTGATTCGCTTATCGATGTTCATATTGCCGGTATTGAGCTGGCAGCCAGCGAAAACGGTACCTATCTGGCTAAAGTGAAACCTTTTTTTGCAGGGAATGAATATTACCTTTCGGTGTACAAGATATACCGCGATGTCCGGTTGGTGGGCGCGCCACCTTCAGCCATTGGAAAATTTGGCGGCGATACCGACAATTGGATGTGGCCGCGCCATACAGGCGATTTTTCCATGTTCCGCATTTATGCCGACAAAAACAATGAACCTGCCGGTTATTCCGAAGAAAATGTTCCGTTTACCCCAGCCAAAGTATTTGATATTGCCATCGACGGAGTTCAAAAAGGTGACTTTACCATGGTGATGGGTTACCCCGGAACCACCACAGAATATTTACCATCCATGGCAGTAACCATGCAAAAAGAGACCATCAACCCGGGCCGGATTAAAATCCGTACCCAAAGCTTAAACACCCTAAAAACGGCCATGGAAAAGGATCCTCTCGTCAGGATTCAATATGCATCAAAAGCTGCGGGTATTGCCAATAGCTGGAAAAAATGGATTGGCGAAAACAAAGGGCTTACCCGGTTAGATGCTGTCGCCAAAAAACAGGAGTTGGAGGAGGGATTTATGGAATGGGTAAACCAATCGGAAAGCCGCAAAAAGGAATATGGGTTACTCCTTACGGAATACGCTGAATTATACAAGTTCTTGGCTCCTTATAGCCTTACCCATAATTACTTTTTCGAAACCATCTTTGAATCGGATGTCATTGATTTAGCAGGGAAATGCACCCTTTTAAAACAAATAAATAAAGGAACTGCGCCAGAGAAAACCGGGGAACTTAAAAATAACCTTATGGAAAGCGTTAATGTGTTTTTTAAAGATTACCATTTAAAAACAGACCAAAAACTTTTTGAGGATTACATCTCGTTTTTCTATTACGATATTGATAAAAACTTTCATCCGGAAATCCTGCGTTTGATTGATACCGATTTCAAAGGGGATGTGAATGCCTTCACCCAATGGATTTATAGCCAATCCATGATTCCGTATCCCGATAAATTGGGTCCCTTTATTTCAGATTACACCCCGGCAAAACAAAAAAAACTGGAAAAAGACCCTTTGGTCGTACTTTTCAGCCAATCGCTGCAAGTTTACCGGACCCTGATAAACCCAATTGTTACCGAAACCCAAAGCAAAATTAGTAAACTGCACAGGTTGTATATGAAAGGGCTCCGGGAGTACCAATCCAATAAAATATTTTATCCCGATGCCAATTCCACCTTTAGGGTTTCGTTTGGACAAGTTGACGATTACAAGCCCATGGATGCCGTAACGTACCGGTATTACACCACCTTAACGGGGATCATGGAAAAAGACAACCCGGGGATTTACGATTATAAAGTTCCGGAACACCTAAAGAGACTTTACTGCAACAAAGATTTTGGACGGTATGCAAACCCCGATGGCTCGATGCCTGTTTGTTTTACTGCATCAAACCACACCACAGGAGGGAACTCAGGGAGCCCGGTTTTAAACAGCAGGGGGCAGCTTATAGGCATCAATTTTGACCGCAATTGGGAAGGGACCATGAGCGACCTGATGTACGATCCCGACATGTGCCGGAACATTGCCCTCGATGTCCGCTATATTCTTTTCATTATCGACAAATACGCGGGAGCAGGGTACTTGCTCGATGAGATGAACCTAATCAAATCGAAACCTTCCCGGGAACTGCCGGTTCAAATAGCTCAATAAGGAAGTGTTACAGCTATAAACAGAGGTGCCCGGAAGGCATCTTTTGTTTTTTATGACTTGTCAAACCCTGTATGTTTGAGAATATAAACCACCAATATCTCGCATAAGTTTATCTTATTTAAACTCAATACCAAAGCGGCTTTGAGAGTTTTTCAATGACTTTTATCATTTTTATACTCAACAGCAGCTTTGCCTTGCCAGGTCAAAAAATTACAGATTCTATCTTGTTGATATTCGGCATGTAACAGTGATTGGCAATTCATGCCCGTGCTTTTTGTCAGAATAAAACCTGCGAAATATCATACTCCGTGCCTCCCTGTTTACCTAATTTTAACCAAAACACAAACATTTTTTTGGATGGTCCTGCTATCCAAAGAAACTAAACCTTAGGAGGACAATACATGACATCTGTTCAGACTTTAGTGAAGGAATTGACTCACAAACACGGAAAAAAACGTGAGAGCCTACTCCCCATTCTACAAGGCATTATCGAAAAAGATAGGTTTATCAGCGAGTATGCCATGATAGAAATTGCCCGTGAACTCGATATTTCAACTGCTGAAGTATTTGGCACGGCCACATTCTATTCGTTTTTAGATACCAAGCCCCGTGGCAAATATGTGATTAGGGTATGTAAAACCATCACCTGTTCCATGAAAGGTAAAAACCAGATTTTATTGGCCCTTGAAGATGGACTGAAAATCAAATTGGGTGAAACCACCCCCGATAAAAAATTTACTTTGCTCGCAACCAACTGTCTGGGTTGGTGCCATAAAGCCCCTGCCATGCTAATCAACGATGACGTGTTCACGGAACTGACTCCCGAAATGGTGCGCCAGATCATTGAAGATTACAAAAAACGTGACATCGCTTAAAAGCATTGCAAGCATCTCTAATTATTAATTTTCAACAACTTAATGTAAATGAACATGGGAAAAAAGCAACTCAGACGGATGGATCTCATCTTTACCAACGATGACGATTTTATAGAAATATTGCAGAAAACACTTCAGACCCCTACCGAAGAAATCATCAACGAGATGATTAGTTCAGGACTTAAAGGCCGCGGGGGGGCAGGTTTTCCAACCGGATTAAAATGGAAACTTACTGCTGAATCGAATTCAAAAAAGAAGTTTATCATCTGCAACGCCGATGAAGGTGAACCGGGGACCTTTAAAGATCGGGAAATATTAACACAAGTACCCTATAAAGTATTGACCGGAATGGCTGTTTGCGCCAAAATTATTGGAGCCAATGAAGGGTTCATCTATTTAAGAGGAGAGTATAAATTCCTGGTACCTCTTTTAGAAAAAGAACTCAAGCGGTTTCATGTTATTTGCAAAGATTTGGGGCTCGACTTTAAAGTGCAAATATTTTTAGGAAGCGGTGCTTACATTTGCGGCGAAGAAAGTGCACTGATGGAATCGATGGAAGGGAAACGGGGCGAACCCCGGAATAAACCGCCATTTCCCACCGAAAAAGGTTACATGGATAAACCAACCGTAATCAACAATGTGGAAACATTGGCGCATACCTTTACCATATTTAAATATGGGGCAAAAAAATTCCGGGATCTTGGTGTCCAGGATTCCCGGGGGTCAAAATTGTTCTCGGTTTCAGGCGACACCCCCATTCCGGGCATTTATGAACTAGAACTTGGAATGACCGTGCAGGACTTTGTGGACGATTTTGGCGACGGCGACTGCAAAGCCGTTCAGGTAGGTGGGGCATCGGGGTTTTTAGTCCCCCGGAAACGGTTCAACGAAACCGCCATTGGTTATCAAGGGAAACTTACGGGCATCTCGCTGCCTACAGGAGGTTCCATGATGCTTTTCAACAGTTCACGGTCGATGTACAACGTGCTCAACAATTATCTGGAATTTTTCCAGGAAGAATCGTGTGGGCAATGCACTCCTTGCCGGGTGGGTTGCCAGCAATTAGTGCGGGGCATCGAAGCTGTGAAGCGTGGTGAAAAACCAGCAGCTTACCTCGACAAGCTGCTTAAACTGACCGACACCATGAAAGTCACGGCCAAATGTGGCCTTGGACAATCAGTGGCCAATTCATTTCAATCCATTGTGGAGAATTTCCGTGAGGAGATGATTTACTAAAGATACAATTGTTAAACGAGTAAAATTAGAAATATGTCGAAAATGATAAACCTCACTATAAATGGGATACCCGTAAGTGTTGAGCAAGGAACAACGGTTTTAGAAGCAGCCCGTCAACTCAACATCAAAATTCCTACCTTATGCTACCACAAAGATTTATGCGTGGCAGGTAATTGCCGGGTATGCGTGGTAGAACAGGTAGGCATCAAAAAACTGATCCCCTCATGTGCCACACCGGCATGGGAAGGCATGGAGATTCTGACCAACAGTTTAGTAGTCCGGAATTCACGGAAACACATTATTGAATTATTGCTTTCCGAACACAACGCCGACTGTACCAAATGCTACAAAAACGGCAATTGTGAATTACAGGTATTATCGTCGGAATACAAAATCACCAACCCCGACTTTATTGATTTGGTGCCATTTAAGCATTACAAATACGATAATCTTTCGCCATCTATCATTAAGGATGACAGCAAATGCATCCGATGCCAGCGCTGTGTACGTACTTGCAGCGAAATCCAACATCTTTCGGCTGTGAGCGTAGCCTATAAAGGCGTCCACATGAAAATCTCGACCTTTGCCGAGAAACCCTTACGCGATGTGGTTTGTGCCAATTGTGGACAATGTGTGATTCACTGTCCAACAGGTGCTTTGGTTGAAAAAAACTATATTGAAGAGGTTTGGGATGCATTGGCCGATCCTGAAAAGCATGTGGTGGTTCAAACAGCTCCTGCCGTTAGGGTAGGTTTGGGCGAAGAATTTGGCACCAATGGCAAAGGCAGGGTTACCGGTAAAATGGTTGCTGCTTTAAAACGGCTGGGATTCAATTCGGTATTGGACACCGATTTTACCGCCGACTTAACCATTATGGAAGAAGGTACCGAACTTTTAACCCGTTTGAAGAAAGCTTTGGTGGACAAAGATCCATCGGTAAAATTACCGATGTTCACCTCCTGCTCTCCCGGATGGATTAAGTTTATTGAACATACCCAACCAGAGAAATTGGAGCACTTGTCATCGTGCAAATCGCCACAGCAAATGTTCGGAGCTTTGGCCAAAACCTATTATGCACAAAACCGAGCCATTGAACCCGACAAAATAGTATCTGTTTCAATCATGCCGTGTACTGCAAAAAAATTCGAGGCCAACCGGCCCGAGATGCGCGACAGTGGCTATAAAGATGTAGATTATGTGTTGACTACCCGCGAATTGGCCATCATGATCAAACAAGCCGGAATTGAATTTGCTGATCTTGAAGAAGAAAAATATGACAAATTGATGGGAGAATCAACCGGTGCAGCCGTTATTTTTGGGGCTACGGGTGGTGTAATGGAAGCCGCACTGCGTACCGCTTATGAAATTGTAACAGGCCGCGAAGTACCTTTTAAAAACCTTGAAATTACTCCTGTGCGCGGATTTGATGGCATTAAAGAAGCCTCGGTAGTCATTCAAGACGCGTTACCCGAATGGGGTTTCTTAAATGGTGTGGAACTCAAATGTGCCATTGCGCATGGATTGGAAAATGCCCATCAGTTGATTGCTAAAATAAAAAGCGGTAAAGCACAATACCATTTTGTGGAATTTATGGCATGCCCTGGTGGTTGTCTCGGTGGCGGCGGCCAACCCATTCCCACTAGTCCCGAAATCAGGAAGAAACGGATGGAAGCCATTTATGCCGAAGATGGGGATATGCCTTTACGCAAATCGCACGAAAACCCTGAGATATTGCAAATTTATAAGGATTTCTTAGGCAAACCCCTTGGTGAAAAATCGCATCATTTATTGCATACACATTACACTCCAAGGGAAAGGTTCTAACTTGTCTAGAGACAAAACAATAACAACTATTTAAAGGGGCTGCCAATAGCAGCTCTTTTTTTATTTGGCCAAATGAAAAATTTCGGCAAGCTCGTAAACATTTTTCACATCAGGCAAAACAGAGGACTGAATCATTGCTTTTGCCACTGTACTGGCCGGAATGGATCGGTATTTTGAAATAAATGGAATCACCCCGATCATTTTAGCCAAAACCAAACCCACTTTTTCTCCCATTCGTTTTTCTTTCCTATTTCCGGCCAATATAGATGGTCTGAGGATAACCAACCGTTGAAATCCCAACTCCTTCACCTGCTCATCCAGTTCACCTTTCATGCGGCTGTAAAAGATACCCGATTTTGGATTTGCACCTGCTGAAGAGACTAAAACATACGTACCCACCTGATTGTGTTTGGCTGCCTGTGCCATCTGAAACTGATAAGTGAAATCAATTTTATACTGATTCTCTTTGGTTTTGGCCTTTTTAATGGTGGTACCAAAAGCCGAAAACAGTACATCGCCTTTCACTTTACCGCTCCAGTAATCGGAGCGATCAAAATCAATCACCTCCACATGGAGTTTTGGATGGTTTATTTCCAAGGACCTGCGCACAAACACTACAACGCTGGAATACCTGTTGTCGTCTAACAATTGTTTTAAAAGTTCAGAGCCTACCAATCCGGTAGCACCTAAAACCAAGGCTGTTTTTCCCATTTTTAATATATTTGGCAGTAATTAATCTCTTTTAGTACTCTCAATTCACTTAGCTTTTTATGAATAAATTAGCTCTTTTCAAAATTAATGGTAATTCATGACAAATAACAAATACCCATGCCTATTAATCAGAATTCCCAAAATAGGATATATATTTGCAACCTATTTCCTAATAAAACACCATAATGAAGATTCATTTAACCATAATAGCAATTTTTGTCTATCTTTTTTCCTTTGGTCAGGCATACCCTGTTTTTTTGGATGGCTCTTTTGACGAATGGCCAAATTCAACAAACACATTTGCTGATGAGGCAGGTGACGGCAATTCGATTGATTTATTAAACCTTAAAATTTTAAACGACCAATCGTACCTTTACATTTACCTGAAAATGTATGAAGTCATAAACCTTAACACAGACAACACCTTGGTTTTACTGCTTGACACAGATAACGATGCGGCTACCGGTTTTCAGAAAAATGGCATTGGAGCCGAACTGAAATGGAATTTCAGCCGACGGAAAGGGACATTCTACTATTCAGGAACTGAAACCTCGGTATGGCACAGTGACATTGGCTTTGTTGGTTTACCTACTGTTTCAGGCCCGGAATTTGAAATGGCTATAAACCGGAACACAACCATCAATGGGTACCCCTTGTTTCAGGCAAATCAAATCAAAACCGTTGTTTATGCCGACGAAACCTCTGGGGACATGATTCCTGAACCTGGTTCCACTTTTTCGTACACTTTTGACGAATCGGCTACTCAGGCTTTTGAGGAGATAAATCTGAGCAAAACCGACGAAGGGTTTTTAAGACTGATGACTTACAATACCCTTTACGATGGCATTGCCGATGCTGGAAAACAGGAAAGTTTTAAAAGGATTATACAAGCAGTGAATCCAGATGTATTGACTTTGAATGAATGCTGGGATACCGAAGCCTCGTATATAAAAACATTGCTCAACCAATGGCTCCCCATCAATGGAGGGCAATGGTACGCCAGCAAAATAGCGGATGGAAATATTACTGCCTCCAGATACCCAATCACCAACAATTATAATGTATTGTCGGGCCAGCGGCTGGCTGCTTCATACATCGACCTGCCCAATAGCTTTGCAAGTGATTTGGTCGTGGTGAATTGCCATTTAAAATGCTGCAACGAAGCGAGTGATAATGTTACCCGACAATATGAGGCAGATGGGTTGATCTCATTTATTATGAAAATGAAAAACCAAATCCCCAACTTTGAAGTGGCCACAAATACTCCATTTGTATTTATGGGCGATTTTAATTTGGTAGGCGGCCGGCAGCAACTGCATACTTTAATAAATGGCGATATTCAAAACACCTCCGTTTTTGGCATAGGCGGTTTCCCCGATTGGAACAACCAGCCTATGGGTAATGTGGTTTCCACAGGTACCAACAACAGAATGGCCTACACATGGCGTGACGATTCTGGAAGTTATTGGCCCGGTAGGCTTGATTATATATTTTATACACAGAGTAGTTTGAAAAAAGAAAAATCATTCATCCTGGAAACAGCAAAAATATCTACAGAGTTTTTGAATGCCTACAACTTACAAGCTTCAGACGCACAAACCGCCTCGGATCATTTTACCCATGTTGCCGATTTTTCTGTTCATGAATACAATACTATCCATCGGTCAATTGCGAATCAATTAACGGTTTATCCCAATCCGGCTCAGGACTATTTGAGAATAGATTTACCCGAAAACGAAAAAATCCATAACCTTCAAATTTTTGATGCCTCTGGAAAGTGCCTGTTTACATTGATTCCAACTGAGGCTTTGAACCATCGCACCATTAACACAAATCAATGGAAGGCCGGTGTGTATCTTATTCGGGTGATGTCAAACAAAAACAACTACATTCAAAAAGTTTTGATTGAATAATCTTGTATTTTCCCCGAGATAATTGTTTTATGTATTGAATTGAAGCTTTATTAAAGTTTTCATTACATTTGGTAATTACCCAAACACAAATACTCAGGAATGCCATGATAACTGAACTCCGCATACTAATCGTTTTCGTTTTATTTGCTTTTCAATCAGCAGATTTGGATGCCCAAACCGGGAAACTTTTTGATTTAAACCCACAGGAAAAAACGGCCATTCAGGAAAGTTTAAGTAAAATTTCGGCAGATAGCATCAAAAATTACATGCAAAGCCTTGAAGATATAGGAACCCGCTATACCTATGCTGAAAACCGAAAAAAGGTAGCCGAGTGGATTGCTGCCAAATTCCAATCGTTTGGTTACGGACAAGTATATTTAGAAAACTTTAATTTATATGAGCAAGACAATTACAATCAGTTCACTGACCAGTATAATGTGGTTTGTTTACGCCCGGGAGATGAAGATTTCCAGATTGTTGTTGGTGCCCATCACGATGCTGTAAAGGTAAGCCCCGGTGCCGACGACAACGCCTCCGGAACGGCAGGTGTTTTAGAACTGGCCCGGGTTATGAATCTTGCTCAGGTTCAAACAAGATTCACAATCAAATTTGCGACCTTTGCTGCCGAAGAAGTAGGTTTGCTGGGTAGTAGTTACAGTGCCCACGAATCATTATTTATGGGTGATTCCATTGCCCTGATGCTGAATATGGATATGATAAGTAATTCACCTAACGATTCGTTGCCTATCGTTGATATTATACGAAAAACATCGGATGGTTATTTAAGTGATTTAACAAATCAAATGGGGGCTGAATTTTCAGGAATGCAAGCAAATACCCAAGACTATGCCAACAATTCCGACCATCATTCTTATGGAAAACTTAGTATTCCGGTCATTTTTTTTATTGAACATGTTTTTTCTGATTATTACCACTCACAAAGGGACTCGGTCAAACATACTAATCCGGTTTATGCCTCAAGAGTGTTAAAAACAGTGGCAGCCACTCTGTTGGCCTTTGACGTGCTTCCGAAGGTTCCGGAAGTTTCAACCGTGCAACTTGGTGATGGCAGGAATGTAAAACTTATCTGGGAGAACAATCCCGATGCCGTATCATTTCAAGTTTACCTTGCCACATTGAATAATTCATTCCAACTTTATGGGGAGACAACTGAAACCTATTTCTGGCTTACAAATCTGAATCCCGATAGCAGTTACATTGCTATTGTTAAAGCTGTAAACAGCGCGAATAGTTATAGCTCGGCATCTATCAAATTTAAAACGGACAGTTTTCCAAATGCACCGCAAAACATTACAGTTACGGGGCTTTCCGATCATATCAAGATTGCCTGGACACCAAATGCCGAAGAAGATATCTCGGGGTACGCGGTGTATGAGTTTAAGAACGGGCAATCTATTAAAAAAAATGATGTATCGGTTGAAAACAGCTATTTTTCCGATTATTCGATAACTGACAACCTCTACCATTATTATCAAGTAAAAGCGGTGGACGTTCATGGCAATGAAAGTGGTTTTTCAGTTGCTAAAGGTTCAAAACTTGGTAAAAACAGTTATTTTGAAGATTCCTTGGAACTATTGGTAGTTGTGGATGCGGGAGCCAATCCCCCTCTTCTTATAAAAACGGAAGAATTTTTTGAAACCATTTTAAATGGACGCGATTTTGAAATGATTTCATTGAACAATGTTACAATCATTGACCCCGACCTTCTTTTCCATTCCAAACATGTTATCTGGTGTACTCCGGTTGCAAACGAACATGTATCGGCGTTACCAAAAAACATCGAAAACTTACAATGTTACCTATCGAAAGGAGGCAAACTATTTCTTTCCACTGCTGATCCCAACCTGTCCATAACCGGCTATAAAAGGACTATGCCTACGGAGCTTCCAACAGATTCTCTTTCGGGAGACTTTTTGGTTATCAAAACCATTGATTTTATCCCTGACTCTTGGTTGAGTGGGGTTTCTGTCGCTCAAAATTCCTATCCTCCCATTAACTTGAATTTGGAAACTATTCCCTCCGGATTTTTAACCAATTCATACCTCAATTTTGTTCAATCGATAGAGCCCAACTCCTTTGGTATCCCAATTTATACTTACGGATCACCTGACCCGGAAAGTAACTTGCATGGCCAGATGCATGGCAGTACGGTGGCATTTGAACATATTGATAGCAATTTCGATTTGATTGTAATGAGCATCCCTTTAAGCTTTTTTCAATGGGAAGATGCCAAGTTTTTAACGGATTACATTTTAGATGAGAAATTCAGCAATCCTACTAAATTGCCTGAACTTGAGAGTCCGGGAAAAGATAATCTTGTTTTATGGCCCATCCCAACCCAGCAGTTTGTCCATTTTGAATACCCTGGTACCGGAAAGGTTCTTGTTTATAATAGTTTAGGTGTATTGGTTTTTGAAACACCATTCTATAATGAAAGCAGGGTGCATTCGTTCGATATTTCCGATTTGCCCAAAGGGATGTATTTGTTTACCATTCAAAACGAATCGGGATTTGTAAACCGGAAGATAATCAAATGGTAAGGAATTGATGCAACAATGCAAATTAATACAAAAGTTAAACTAAAGGGATGGGTTATTTTTTTCTTTTCAAGGACTTATTTGCAATAATTCTGTTTGTGGAGGAGAAATTCCTGGGTTATCCATTTGGATAAAAGACCCGGTTGTCCAGTTCCGATGGTGTGGTTGTCAATTTTAATAATCGGCATTACCTCTTTTGTTGTGCTGGTCACCATTACTTCGTCGGCCAGGAGTAATTCTTCTAATGAAATTGTTTTCTCCTCAAATTCAACCCCATTCAGGTGAATAAGATCAATAACCACACTCCGGGTGATCCCTTTTAGCATGCCAACATGAGGGGTAAATACCTTCTCGTTTTTCATCATAAAAATATTTCCGCGCGAGGTTTCGGTCACCGTTCCGTCGGTATGGAACAGCACATCGAGGGCACCGGCTTGTGTAATTTCATGCTGCCAATATTGCCCTGCAAGGTAGGCGGTTGATTTTGCTTCGGGCAAAAACCTGGTAAAATTGCGGCTTATCAGTGGTAATCCTTTCTCAAACTCGTCGTTGGAAAAGGGTGGAAATACTACCGGAAAAATATACAAGTTACCCTCCATTTCCTGGGGACTGGCTGCATGAATGGGAAGTACGAAAAGTTTAATATAAAAATCAGGTAACGGATTTTGTTGAATCAGTGCTGCCACAATCTGTTCAATGGTAGGAAAATAGTTGGTCTTCAGGCGCAATATTTTAAGGGAATTTGCCAATCGTTCCAGGTGCCTATCCATGTAGAAAGGTTTGCGGTGATGGACACCAAAAAACTCATAAGCCCCGTAACCCCTGTTTACCGCCAGGCTATCTACCGGAAAGGTGATTTCGGAGGTTGGAACGTAAACACCATTCGAGAATCCAATCATTTTCACGCATTTACTTTTTAAGGTTCTGGGAATTAGTTTTCAATAAATCCAGGGTGTGATCCAAAAGCTCTTTACCGCCCCAATCCCCATGACCAGGTACAACAACCTGTGCGTCAGGGAATTTTTCTTTCACACGCCCGATAGTAATCGGCCAGGCGTTCATGTCACCATCGGTGGTATATCCCATGGTAGTTGATGATAAGGCTTTAACCATACATCCTCCAAACAATATTTTTTCTGAAGGAATCCATACCACAATATTATCCATGCTATGTGCGGCACCTAAAAAATAGGCAGTTGCTGTAAGGGTCCCAACTTGTAAGTTGAGTGAATCGGTGAATCCTTTGTCGGGTACAGGCAGGTTTTTCGATTGCGCCAATTCACGTGTCAGTTCATTGGCGTAACTGGGAATTCCCCGATGTTTCAGCGTATTTATTCCTCCCATGCAGTCGGTATGCCAATGGTTTGGGATGAACCCTTTTACTGCTGCATACAAACTATCATCCAGCCAGGTTAGCAGGTGTTCTGTGTTAGCATCTGAAACTGGCGTATCGAACAATAAAGCTTTGTGTCCGCTCACTAAAATAAGACCGTTGGACCATACCCAACCAAACCCGGGAATACTGTCGCAGGTTGCATGCAAGTAAGCATGTTCTGTTAATGGAACTATTTCAATTTGTTTGTTGATAATCCATCTGGATTGGGAATTCTGACCTTTTAAACCGGCAGTATCATTTAGCAAAAGCAACAAACATAAACTCCATCCAGTTACTATTCTGAATTTCATGGGTTATGAATTATTTGCAAGGATTAGTTCTTCAATTTCGGAAAGGTGAAGCTGAAAATGTTTTGGATAATCTTCAATCATCTCTTTGAGAGTGATTTTATGTCCGGGATCTGCCTGCCATTCATGAGAAAGCTTGTCGGGATTCACCTGCCTGATAATATGGGCAAAGTGAAGGTTGGCGTACTTCCATAATTTTACCAGGTTATGCCATCCTTCGCCCTGGTAGTTTTGTATGGCAATCCATCGGTCGTTATTGCCAAAGGTGGCATAATTTGGAAATACCAACGGGCTGGGCTGGTATTGCAGGTGAACTACCCGGTGGGTGTTGTTACTGGCCGAATCCACCATGTGCCCTACAATCTGCTTGATAGTCCTTTTTTGGCTGTTCCTGCGCTGTGTCAAGACCTCATCTGTCAATTTCAACAGCTTGGGTTCCCATTCCAAAACCAGGGTTTCCATTGAATCGGCAATTTGAGCAAAATCTTTCATGATTATTTGTATTGGTTTTTGTTGGATTAATAATTATGATTTGAAAAAAGATAGTACAAATTAAGTGGAAAACTCATTAATTACCGAAATTCAAGGGAAGAAAATATTAAAACCGGAACTGAATTTGACGCAATTCATTGTCCATTAATCCATTTCATGCTATTAAATACAACGAAACGGACTGCACATGCAACAAATATGAAATAGAAATATTTATATTTGGCGTTCGAATTGCAGTCAAAACTTGTTAGGTGATGCGAAAAAGAGTAGCCGTATTTTTGTTTGTCTCTATGATCGTTGCGAAAGGTTTTTCGCTGCATTCCTATGATTTGGTCAATTTAGATACCCTGTTGCTCGAACTTTCAAAGGCACAGAACCTGAAAGATACCATTGATGTATACTTTAAATTATCGTCGCATTATGTAAATTACGATATTAAAAAGGCAGAGCTTTATGCCAATCAGGTACTTGAAAAATCGCAAAACATAAATTACAATAAAGGGGTTGCAGATGGTTATTACGCCCTTGCCCGTATTTTTCACAATTCACATTACGATGTATCTTTTAATTTGGTTCAAAAGGCATTGGGTATTTATCAAAAACTTAACGATAGTATCAATATTGCAAAAAGTTTGAACCTGATAAGTATTATTAAGGGTAATATTGGGGAATATGAATCAGCTTTAGAATATAGTAACCAGATATTGGACATCAGTTTAAAGATAAGCGATTCAACACTATATGCCATGGTTTTAAATAATATCGGAACTTATTATGACGACATTAAAGATGACAGTATAGCCCAATCGTATTATCTGAAAGCCGCCGAAGTGAATATGCTTACGGGACATAAGCGTTTTTTATCAATTAACTATGGAAACTTGTGCATAGCTAAGATGCAGGAAAACAACCTGCCATTGGCTTATGAATACTATTGGAAAAGCTTTCGGTTAAAAGAGGAAATAAACGATAAAGATGGAATGTCGTGGTTGTATGAAATGTATGCCCGGTTGATGGAGGCCGATAAAAAATATGACTCCGCGATATTTTATTTTCACAAATCACTGCAGGTGTGTTATGAATTTAACAACAAGAACCGGGAAGAGGTAACGCTACAAAGCCTTCAAAAATTTTATCATAACCGTCAGCAAATCGATTCTGCTTATTACTGGTTATTAAAACTGAACATCTTACGCGATTCTATTTATGACAGTGAAAAAACGAAAGGCATCATTCTACACGAAATTAGTTTGAAACATAATCAAGAGCAGGAAATGGACCGATTAATTCATCAGGCTCAGGTGTTTAAATTGGCTTTAGTTATTACACTCCTGGCATTTGCCGTTTTAGGAACAGTGCTGGTTATTATCATTTTAAACCTGCGGAGCCGAAGGTTCCGGATTGAAAAACACGAAACCATTAAAGAAAAGGAAAATCTGGAATTGGAACTGTTGTCCAAAAATCAGGAAATGACCACATACGTGATGAACCTGGTAAACAATAACCAACTTGCCGGGCAGGTGATTGAAAAATTGTCATCACGGCTGGATGAGTTTCTGCCACAGAACCGAAAATACATTCAGGACATCATCAATGAACTGAGCAATAACTTAAATAAAGATATCTGGAAAGAATTTGAATTACGGTTCAATAACGTTCATCCCGAATTTCACCACAAGCTGTTAGCCGATTTTCCTGACTTAACCCCCAATGAATTGAAACTTTGTGCATTTTTACGGATGAATATGTCGTCCAAGGAAATTTCACTAATTACCTACCAAAGCGTTCAAAGTATCGAAAAAGCGCGAAGCAGGCTCCGTAAAAAGCTGAACCTGACAAATACAGATGTTTCCATCATGTATTTTCTGGCCAAATATTAAGAATCAGTTGTAAAAAAAAGTGGGGTGTCATAGTAAAGTCGTTAAACTTTAAACAAAAGTCCTACATTTGACCACCCAATTCATAGTAGTACCCTGGCATATTTATCTTTATTTTGCATATGAATCAGTAAGCATAAATAAGCAGGTTTGTTATATAGGTTGAGGATCAACAGCCAGGAATTCATTCCTCCGGCTGTTGATTTTTTATTAAAAATCGGTATCCTGTGAATAAAATATATAATCAACTCTGCAATTTTTCAATCCACCATTGGCTAATAGGTGAAATAGTTTAATTTTATGATCATCTTTTATTCATTGTAGCCAATTTTTGAATGTTATGATAAGAACCTACCTATCTCTGTTATTGCTGGGAATATCGTTTTTGCTGAGCGCGCAAAAGTACACCATTAGCGGATACATAACCGATATTGAAAATGGGGAAAAACTGATTGGTGCCAATGTGTATAATGCTTCTACCTTGCAGGGGACTACCACAAATAATTACGGATTTTATTCACTGACCTTTCCAAAAGGAAAAGTCCTGTTCACGGTTTCATTCGTGGGTTACGCCACTTACCAAGTTGAAGTGGATTTGAACGCCAATAAAAACATTTCCGTGGAATTGAAACCCACCATCGAAATTCAGGAAGTGGTGGTGGAAGGTCGTAAAACCGAAGGTGGGGTGGAAAGCAGCCAAATGGGATTGATTGAAATTCCGATGAAAACCATCAGCAACTTGCCCGTACTTTTTGGGGAGGCCGACATTATTAAAGCTATCCAGTTGTTGCCCGGTGTTCAGTCGGGATCGGAAGGAATGAGCGGCATGTACGTACGTGGCGGCGGACCCGATCAGAATCTCATTCTGCTCGATGGGGTGCCTGTGTATAATGTAAACCACCTTTTTGGATTCTTCTCGGTATTCAACTCCGATGCCATCCAAAACGTGAAACTGATTAAAGGTGGATTTCCGGCTCAGTATGGAGGTAGATTGTCATCCGTACTCGACATCAGCATGAAAGAGGGAAATGCGAAAAAATTTCAAGGTTCGGGAGCCGTGGGGATTATCGCGGCCAGATTAACTTTGGAGGGGCCGATTGGCGAAAATACTTCTTATATCGTTTCGGGCCGGAGAACTTATGTTGATGTATTGATGTATCCGTTCGAACTGCTTTATGCAAAAGAGCTAGGTTATAAGACCATGCGTACCGGTTATTTTTTCCATGATGTAAATGCGAAAGTCAACCATAAATTCTCGGATCGTAGCCGATTGTATTTCAGTACCTATTTAGGGAAAGACAAATTTTATATGAATGAGGCATATCAATCAGATTATGATGGAAATAACTATAAAAGTAAAGCCGGATTTTGGTGGGGAAATATTACCTCTGCCTTGCGTTGGAATTATGCCATCAGCGACCAACTTTTTTCGAATACCACCGCCACATTTAGCCGTTACCGGTTATCTACCGGAATGGAAAATTATACCAACGGGAGCAAAGACATGGCTTTGGAATATTACTCAGGGATTCTCGATTGGGGCGGTAAGGTAGATTTCGACTATTACCCGAACCCTAACCATACCATAAAGTTTGGTTTTGGCGAAACCTATCATACATACAGCCCCGGGGCATTAGCTTTTTCATACGATATTGATGACGGAACATCTGAAAAGGGTACTTTTGGGAATGCCAACCTTCATACTCATGAATTGGGCTTATATGCCGAAGACGATTTCCGGATAGGTTCATTGGTAAAAGTCAACGCTGGGTTGCGCTGGTCGGCATTTAAGGTACGTGATAAATTTTACAATGGATTGGAGCCCCGTGTTTCGGCACGCTTTTTAATTACCGAGAAATGGTCGGCAAAAGGCTCTTATGCTTTAATGTATCAATATATAAACTTGTTAGCTACTGCTAAAATAGGGCTGCCTACCGATTTATGGGTTCCGGCTACCGATATTTTGACCCCGCAGAAAGCCCAACAGTATTCGCTGGGTTCCGTTTATGAAATAAATGCCGATTTTGAGTTCAGTACCGAGGGGTTTTATAAAACCATGGAAAACCTGGTGGAATACAAAGAAGGCGCGGGTATATTTTCGCTGCAATACGACTGGGAAAGTAACGTGGCTCTTGGGAAAGGCTGGAGTTATGGTTTGGAGTTCCTTTTGATGAAAAAACTGGGAAACCTAACCGGTTGGGTAGGTTATACAATCTCGAAGTCGGACCGTTTGTTCAACCGCGAAGGACAGGAGATAAGCCGGGGCCAGAAATTCCCATTTACCTACGACCGCCGTCACGATGTCAGCATTGTTATCTCATATAAACTCAATAAAAATATTGATATGGGCGCAACCTGGGTCTTTGGAACTGGCAATGCCACCACCTTGGGTTATGAATTTTATCCGGCATATAATCCTGACAATAATCATTACGGTTATTATTCGGAGATTACCAATTACGAGAGCCGAAACAATTTTAGGATGCCGGCTTACCATAGGCTCGATATTGGCTTTAACTTTCATAAGGAGAAAAAATGGGGAACCCGTACCTGGAGCTTCTCGGTGTATAATGCCTACAACCGCAAAAATCCATTTTTTATCAATTGGGAGTCTGATCCTTATACTGGCGAAAAAAAACTATATCAGTACAGTCTTTTCCCAATCATGCCATCACTTTCGTATCAATTTGAATTTTAATTGTTAAAAGATGCAAATCATGAAAACAAGTGTTAAATATTTCAGCCTGTTTTGCCTGATAATACTTTCGTCAATTTCCTGCAAAAAAGAGATTACCTATACCTTGCCTACAACAGAAAGAAAGATTGTGGTTAATTCCTTCTTTTCAACGGAACGGCTCATGAGGGTAGATGTTTATTCGAGTAGTTTTGTTACCGATAAAAACGGCACAAATTTTTATTTGAATAATGCCACCGTATCTGTTTATGGAAACGGGTCGCTGGTTGAAGTGTTGCCAAATATTGCTGACGGAACCTATCAATCTTCAGTTTCGTCCCCGCAACAGGGTGTGAATTATACGCTAGAAGTAGTTGTGCCAAATATGGGTACAGCTACCAGTAGTGTTCCGCTTTTGTATCCGGTTCCGGTATTGGGGTTCGATTCGGTAGGCGTGGTTACCGACGAATGGAACCAAAAATCGATTAAAACCCATATTAAAATTAAAGATAACCCTGACGAAGAGAATTACTACCATTTAACTTTATGGAAGTATTCTTATAATTATAGTTATGATGAAATGGAAAATCCAATATTAGATAGTATCCCATATACCAGTTATCTATATGTAACTTCAAACGATCCTGTGTTTGAGGCAGGAACTGATGGGATTCTGTTTTTCTCCGATGTGTTAATTAATGGTAAAGAATATGATTTAGAGGTCTTGATTAATGAATACGAATTTGATAACCATACATCATGCATATTGGCTGTCTTGGAGCATATTTCCCGCGACTATTACCGATACAGTGTCGCGTTACCTAAACATTTTGATGCCGAGGATTTGAACATGTTTATGGAGGCAGTAATTGTTCAAAATAATATTGAAAATGGGGTTGGTATTTTTGGGACTTCCTCGCAATCTACGGACACGTTATATAATTATAATTTTGAAAACCCTATACAGGAAATTAAATAACAGATTGACGCTATTTAAAGCATTGAGTAAGCGGGATGAAGTCTGATGGCTTTCCCGCATTTATAATTACCCAAACATATCTTTCAGTTTTTTGGCATACCGGCGGCTGATAATCACCTCTTCTTTAATGCCTTTCAACAATACGCGGTAGGAATAGTTGAACCATTTCTCAATGTCTTCTATATAATCGGTATTAATGATGGCATTGCGGTGGACGCGGCAAAATTGCTTTTCGGGCAGACGTTCTTCCCATTCCTTCATGGCTTTGGTCACCAAACCCTTTTGTCCATTATTACATGTAATGTAGGTGTAATCGCCCTCGGCCTGTATAAGCACAATGGAATTCACCTTTAAAAACTGCACTTTATTTCCCATGGTTGTAAAAATCCGGTCTTCATATTGTAAAGGAGGATATTCCGTGGGTTTCGATTCTTCGTCGGGTTGCAGCCGTGTCAGTGCCTTTTTTAACCTGTCGGGCGACACGGGTTTCATCAGGTAATCAAGGGCGTTGATTTCGAATGCGCGCAAGGCAAATTCATCAAAGGCGGTAACAAATATGATTTTTCCAGAGAAATCGATCTGCTCCACCAAATCGAACCCGGTCTGGCCGGGCATCTGAATATCAAGAAAGATTAAATCGGGGTGGTGTGCTTCAATGGCTTTAATGGCCGAGGGGACATCTTGTGCCTCACCCACTACAGCAATCTCGGGAAAATCGGCCAACATGCTTGTTAAATCTTTGCGTGCCAGCCGTTCATCATCAACCACCAGGGCTCTTATTTTTGCATCAACCATACAAATAGGCTTCTTTTATTTCGATGCGGACACAGCAATTATCTTCATTTTTAATTACTTCAAGCCGATAGCCGTCGTGGTAAGCATTTTCGAGACGTTTTTGAACATTTGTCAATCCGGTGCCCGTACCAACGGTGTTGGTAGAATTTTTTTCGACCCAGCTACCTGAATTGCATACTTCGAGCAACAGGCCGTAACCGGTTTTTTGTACGGTGATACTTATTTTCAACGGCATTGGGGAGGTTTTCATTCCATATTTCACGGCATTTTCAATCAAAGGGTGCAACAAAAAGCTCATGATTTGATGTTTCATGGTAGCATCGGCCACATGGTATTCGATGTGGAGGTTTTCTTCGAACCTCTTTTTTTCGATGGAAAAATAGTGTTTCACTGCTTCAAGCTCTTCAGCCAAAGTTACAAAAAGGGCATCTTTATGCAAAAGGGAATACCGCAGAAACTCAGAAAGCTCGGTTATCATCTCCTTGGCATGTTTCTGATTTTCGTCCACAAGTGCGCGTATTGAGTTTAGGGAATTGAACAAAAAGTGGGGGTTTAACTGGTAGCGCAACATCTCCATCTGTGCTTTTTGTGCCATCATTTCGGCCTCGCGCGAGTGTTGTTTTTCAGTTTGCCAATCGAGGGCATATTTAATTCCAAAATAGAGGGAACTCCAGGCGGTTAGCAGAATTGTGAATAAAATACTGTATCTTAAAAACATCCTAAACGCCAGACGTTCTTTTAAAATCTTTTCCCCATTATCCCAAAAGAAATGGCTCACATACATGTCGATATAAGTCCAGGCAATGGTAGCCAGTACCGAACCCAACACTATTACCAGAGGAATCCAAAGCAGCCGTTCAATTTTTGAATAGAGGTATTGATACGGGTACCTGATGAGTGATGTGATGGTAAACCCTAACAGATAGGTTAATGAATAGAGCAGCAAATCCTCGAGGTTCCATTTGCGGAACATGGTGGCAATGGCTGTATAGATGATATAATAAGCAATCCAACCGCTTACCTGCAAAAGCCAGAATAACTTATGGGTCCGTAATGTATCCATGTGGTTTAATATTTATAAGACAATAGTACACCAAGCCTTTGATAAATGTAAGCAAAAACTGATAAGCGGTAAAATAATCCGATGAGTGGCTAATGAAGGAATAAACCCGAATTGAGTTTTAAACACTTTAGGATAACTGATTCCTGGTGTACAGAACAGAATTTCCCCATCATGCAATGAACAGAATGATGGGGAAATTTTTATTAAACGTAGTGGAAATCCGGATTCCTATTTTGAACTCGTAGTAAGAATTGGTATATACCAATTTTCGGGATTCGATAACAAGGTACGGATATTATTTGCGGTATTTGCATTAGAAAACTTGGCAGCTACTTTATTTGCCAGGAATGTCGGATCGCTCCTGCGGGTTGCTATCCGCATCAGGTCGGACCACCGTTTGCCTTCAAAAGCCAATTCTTTGGCACGTTCTTCCAATAATAAATTTTCAACATATTCAATTTTATTGGGTTCTTCGGCAGGTACTGTTTTGGCCGATAGTTTAACCCTGCCCCTGACACCAAGGTTGTTTGTCCAATTGGGGTAACCCGTAGGTTTCGGGTTGGCATTTTTGATACCGCTATTTAATAATATAAGAGCAAAATCAGATTGTCCGGTGCGGTTTAGGGCTTCGGCCAGCATTAAATGTACATCGGCATCGCGGTAAAGAATTACATCGGAACTATAAAGAGTTGAAGCATCGAGGGCATATTTAAAAATGTATGTTTCAGTTTCTGAAGTCGAAACATATGAAATACCATTACCCCTGAATTCATCGCCGTTCGATTCACTTTTGAATGCATTTACAGTGATTGAAGATGGTTTTATCTGATAGTTGTTGATAAACCAATCGTCGAACGAATTACCCTGTCCGTATCTGTAATCGTAGTCAACGGCTGAAAAAACAGCTTTATGATTTGCTATTAATTCTGCCGAACTGATAAACTGGGTAAACCAATCTTCATTATCAAAGGTTTTATCGACCATGTAGTCGGTTTTTCCATAGGACTCTCCATCACATGCATATTTAAGGTAAATAATTGCATTTGCATAATCATTCTTTTCAAGATATAATTCACCCAACATTACATAATGATCAACCGGATAACGGAAGATATCCTCATCATCGTAATAGGGAACAAGCTCGTTTATAAGCTGATCGATCAATTCATTTTTTGAAGTATAAACCACTGGTTTTGAGACGTCAACACTACCGTTGTAGCCTTCCATCCGGATTACTTTACCATTTAATCGCGCCAGATTCAAATATCCCCAGGCTCTAATGGTGAGGAAAGACCCGATATACGCGCGATAGGTAGCAGAATCAAAATCCTTATCCTTTTCTATAATTTGTGCCAGATTGGGCATTATCTCGTTAATATAGCTAATCATATCGTACAGTGATGATATGTTAACATAGGCGTTTGAAGCACTTGCTTCGTGGAGGTTCAGTGCACTCATATCGGCATCAGCATTTGAGGTAACATTCATTTCATCGGAAAGCAGCCCCTCAATGATTACTTTGTTTTGAGCAAATTCCTGAAGATAGGTATAGCATCCGCTCCTTAAGAGTTCTGCATCTTTAATGGTTTTATAACTTGTTGAGGGTTCGGTTTTATCATCCGATCGGGTATCAAAAAAGTCATCGGTACATGAAAACATTAAGTTTGCAAGTAAAACCATAAATGCAATTCGGCTTGTATGTATGAAATACTTTTTCATTGTCGATATTTTTATAAACTTATTTGAATTCCAAAAATAATAGAGCGGGCAAGGGGTAATTTGCCATAATCAATTCCCATAAAATAGGGACTGTTCTGATACATGGTCTCAGGATCGTAACCCGTATATTTTGTAAAGGTCAACAGATTTGTTCCTGTGACATAAAAACGGGTTTCCTTTTGAAGGCCGAGAATGTTAGGAGTGGTATAACTCAAGGTAATCTGTTTTAACCGTAAAAAGGAACCATCTTCAATCCATCGGTCAGAGAAAACGTTGTTGCCATTTGGATCGCCAATGCTGGCTTTCGGAAGGGTAGCATCTAAATTGTCGGTATCCCATCTTTCGAGCACATCAACACTTTGGTTTACGTAGCTATCCATAGAGGTGGTTTTATACCTTACATAATTAAACACATCGTTGCCTACGCTATAGTTAAAAAGAGTCGAGAATTCGAACCGGTAAATTTTTAAAACGGCCGAAAAAGCACCAAACAGATCGGGGTTAGGGTTTCCGATTATTTTTTTATCAGCATCGGTAATTTTACCATCGCCATCAAAATCCATAAATTTAACATCGCCTGCACCCATAGCTAAACCATTTGGGCCAATTAATCCGTTGGCTTCCTCGTTGGTGTTATAAATGCCATCGGTTACATAACCATAGAAGGAATTTATCGGATTGCCTTCCATAGCAACATATTCTCCGCCAGGCACCTCGTGGGTAATAAATTTTTCGTCGGCATTAATAAAGTTAAACTCATTAATTTGGCTTTTCTGGTAAGTAACCGTAGCATCGAGTAATAAAGTGGCCGCTCCAATATTAAAACGTCCGTCGGCAGCAAACTCAATTCCATTGATATTCAATTTACCACCATTATCAATATATGCTTTATCGCCATAATAAAATGGTAAAGTATGGCTAATCATCAGGTTATTAACCATGGAATAATGATAATCGACATGGATATTGATTGCTTTTTTAACAATAGTTAAATCGAAACCAGTGGATACCGATGATTTTTTTTCAACCGATAGGTCTTCGTTGGAGATATAGGTTTTAGTAGGTACTCCATAATACTGGTAGCGGGCTCCTTCGAGTAAATTTTTCGACATTACATAAGAATTACTGAACATATTACCTGTTTGCGAGGCTGATATTCTCATTTTCAAGTCGTTAATAACAGGGTTATTAACTAAAAAATCCTCAGCACTTAACCGCCATGCTGCGGATACCGAAGGATAAAAATTATAGCGGTTTTGGCTGTTGAAAACGGATGCTCCATCGAACGACATGGAGGCTTTTACATAATATTTATCCTGATAGGCATAGTTAAAATCGCCAAAATATGAAATCCAGTTGGTCTCAGTTAATTCTCCGCCATTTGAACGCAAATAGGTTAATTCTTTACCTGAACCTAAGCTGGTTACATCATCCGAAGGGGTGTTTAAGTCTTTGGCCCAGTTATTTTTATAGATATTTTTCATTACCCTGAACCCTCCAATAAAATCGAATTGGTGGTGGTTTATTTTATTAGAATAATTCACAGTGGAGTGGTTCTGCACCGAACGGAATTCAGTGACCATATCACGAGGGGTATTTTGCTCATATGCTAAAACGCTAAGGACTCCTTTATCTGGGATAAAAATTCCTTGGCGATCGTTGTTCACGCTGGTTCCAACAAGGGTAGATACGTTCCATTTTGAGTTAAATACATAAAGAATTTTACCTGAAGACAATAATTGGAAATTACGGGTAGTTCCCAAAAAATCGATCAATACGGCAGGGTTACTTGCAGGAAAAACGCCAATATCATCAAAAGGATACAAAGTAGCACCAATATTGCTCTTTTCGTGGGCTGCCATTAATGGCGGATTCAGCAACGATGCTAATACAGGGTTACGTTCCTCTGTTGGGCCCATATTCGAAAGATAGCTATCAGATAGTGATAATTTAATATTCGGAATCACGAACAATTTATTTGTGATATTGATTTTACCGTTTACCCTCAGGTTATAGCGTGCATTCCGCCAACCCTCGTAAGCAGCTCCCTGACGCAAAAAACCGGTGGAGATGGTATAGGTGGCCACCTCGTCGCCCCCTTTTATAAAGATGTGGTATTTCTGGTATCCCGATGGTTTTGTCATTTCATTTTGCCAATCGGTGTTGTTGTTGTATTTGAAATAATTATTAACGGTATTATCACCATTTAACCAGGGAAAAGTCTGATTAATATTTGCTTCAGAATATCCCTGGCCGGTTAATAAATCGGTAAAATAGGTTTTAAACTGAGGACCATCTAACATTTTTTGTGAGGCAAAAGGGAACGAAATACCACCATACATTTTAAAGATAATGGAGGCACTTGTGTTTTCGTTTTGTTCGGTATAGATATTAATGGCACCGTTTGAGCCGGCACTTCCCATTGATCCATCGTTTGTTTTGTGAACCGAAATATTTACCACGTCATCCACATCAACAATGTCTAACGGATTCATGAGGTGGCCCTCAATTAATTCGTTGTTTGTAAAATAAATCTCATGAATCATTCCGTCGATGTAAACCAAGGGCTGGTTTCGTCCAAAAATTGAAGACAGACCCCTGATATTTAACCAGGAATTATGACCCGGCATTCCTGAGTGTTCAATTACATGTAAACCGGCAACCCTTCCGTTTAGGGATTGGCCCAATGAACTTGAGGCGGTTTTCTCAAATACGGGTCTTTTTAATATTGAAATAGCATTTACACTTTTTAATAATTTTTTATTTTCGTTAAGCGAATTAAAAACATCATCGTTTGAAATGAATTCCTCTTTTACCAGATAAACAGTAATATTGCTCTGCCCGTGTGTATATGTCTCAGTGGGATGAAACCCAGGATAGGTTATAACCAAAACTTCATTTGGAGAGGATAAATTGAGCGAAAAATAACCGTTTGTATCTGTACCAGTGGTGTTATTCGAAAATGCCACTGAAACAACGGCCTGTTTTACAGGGGCGCTTGTACCCGATTCAAGTATGGTACCTTTAATGGTAAACATGTTTTCCTGTGCCCATATATGTGCAGGGATAGTTATTATCATCATCAAAAGGATAAATACAATCCGAACATTTAATTTCATGTTTGTCATGGAGTCAGTATTTAATTGTTTTTTCAACATTGATTTTAATATTATGAAGTAATAAGCTATTATTTGGGTTCAAACCTTATAAAGTCCCACCACATACCACCGGGTATAAGCGTTTGTAACCTGATGGTATGCGATTTTGTTTCGGTAAATGTTACTTCGCCAACCACAACCGGATGTGTAAGATCGCCCCAAATACCCAGTCCGGGGTCTAAATCACCCAGATACTCCCCATCAACATACCAGGCAGTATAGGCATTTCCACCTCCCCAAAACATAAATGTAGAAAGGTTGTAAGTTCCTTTCCGGATTTTGGGTGTGGTTATTTCAATCCAGAAATGGCCCATTAAACTCAGTGCGTCGTGATCCATGAGGGGTTCATACTTGAAATAATACATCAGGTATTCGGCATCCCATTTAATACCTTCAAAGGTATTTTCGCCATCATAAAAACGGGCATAATGATCCAGATAATAATCGCCCTGCTGAAGGTCGAAAAATTCGGTAGTCTGAAAGGTTATCTGAACCGGAGCCATTTCTACATTTGGGAAAAGGTTATTTATAGTATGGATAACCCCGTTTTTAGCAGGAATATTTGATTGTTCATAATAAAAGGCAGAATAATTGCCGTCAGTATCTTTATTGATAAAGTAGTCTTTCCCCACGGTAATGTGAATGTAATTATCGTTTGTTATCAGATAATAGGCTTTACCTTTTGAATCGGTATCAAGTAACGAAAAATAATTTATTCCAGAAACACAGTGGAATATCATATATTTATAAAAACCGTTACTGGTATCACTAAGTTCTCCTTCGGTTCCATAACGGTCAATCAGGTCGTTAATTGAATTTATACCTTCGCGTTGGTAAAGGGTGTCGGGAACTGCCAGCAATGTAAAATTCACTTTGGCGGTTGTGTTTCCATAGGGGAAGGAAATGTCATTTAAGGTATCTGAAATTCCTGCCCGTACCAATCCCTCCGTAAAAATAGAATACCCTTCTAATGCTGATAATACGGCAAATATGTGATCATCATCGTCAAAAGGTTCCAAAACCTTATCAATATGGTGAATGAAACCATTTGAAACTTCAATATCTCTTTTAATGATTTTAGCTTTTTTATTTAGGATGATTTCAGTTTCCTGAAGGTCGGAAGCAATATAATCATTTAGCCCGTTTTTAAAAGGTAAAGCCCCTAAACCAATAGCACCTGTACCAATTGAGCCTTTAAAAATGTGATTCAGAACAAAATTTTTAAGTTCTTCTGTTTCAATTTCGTTATACGATGATACGCCTTTGCTGGTATAATATGCAAACATTGCATCGTTAGTTGGTGCCATAAGGGTATATGGACCTCTTAATCGTAGAATATTATCTATACCCGTTTTTTCTAAAACACCATTAAATTCTGAAAATAAATCTTTTTCTCTTATAATATATTCAGTAATTACAAGTTCTTCATTGCCTCTATCCCTTAACTGTGGTTCATCATTACATCCAATTAGCCCAATCCCTAAAAAGATGAATAAAATGAAGAAAAATGTACTGAACGATTCCTTTTTCTTTAAACTTAAATTTTTCATAATTCCAATTAGTTTAATCATTTTATTATTACCTTTCATAGAAAGGGTTCTGTACTAAATTTTTATTGTATTGAATCTCATTAATATAGATTGGTAAATAGTAGCTCATAGTATCCACCACTTTCGATTTTAAGATGGCTATTTCCTGAGCATCATCGCCTTTACCCAGCACTATATCTATAAGATCTTGTCTGTCAGAAAAATGGTTCTTTTTTGCAAACCGGAGTACATCGAACCATCGTTTTGCTTCGGCACCAAATTCACGGCCTCTTTCAGCAAGTAAGTTATCCATGAGAATGCCTTTGTCATTGGTCTCGGTGTAATAAAAACCTGAGCGTTCTACAATTTGCCTTAACAAATTGTTGGCATTTGTTAAGTCACCTGTTTCGGCTAATGCTTCGGCTTTCATGAGTAATATTTCGGCATACCTGTAAACAATAAAATTAGGATCGTATTCATAGTCTTCCCTATCCGAACTACCTACAGCATCAATCCCTCTGTATTTCCATATAGGGCCTTTTCCACCGCAACGGCGGATGTCTAAATCCTCATCGAACCCATATTCTGCTAAGTTTTGCCTTATGGTATTGAATACACCGTTTGAATAAAAGGTACTAATTTGTAAATCGGTATCATCGTCAACAAATTGTACCTCAAAGATGCTTTCAACCATGGAATTACCCGGGTAAAATAGGTTAAAATAGGTAGCGTTGGATTCTAAGCCGAACAGGCCGGTATTTATAATGGAATCGCAATACCTATTGCAGTTCGCGTAATCTTCTTTCCAAAGGTAGATGTCGGCCAAAAGTGCCTGAATAGCATATTTATTGGCAACTCCTTTGTTGGTATAATCGGTTGAAGCTTGTCCACTTGCTTTTTTCAGATCGCTAATAATTTGATTTAATATAACAGGTTCAGTACTCTTAGGAATATAAAAATTTACGGTATCAGAAATGGTTGGATTTAAAACCAAAGGAACTTCTTTCCATATTTTAACCAAATAGAAATAATTCAGGGAACGGAGGAATAGCATTTCGGATTCGATTTTTCCAATCAATGAATCGGTTAAACTGGCATCGAGCTTTTGCACCTCGGGTGCGTAATACATTACAGTATTTGTCAGGTTTATGGTATTGTAATATTCAGCCCACCTTACCGCATAATTTGAGGGTAAAATAATGTGGTCAGAAATATTCAGGTAATCTCCTTTGGTACCCTCAATCATATCGGCGCGAATTTCGCCCATGTAAAAGGTTTTTACAACAGAACCTCTTTGGGAGTCGTAAGCTCCTGCTACAAAGGAAAGAACATCACTTTTTGTTTTCCAGAATTCTTCCAAAACAATTTTATCTTCCGGTTCCAAATCAATCCAATCGTTACAGCTCGTTACCATTATCGAAGCAACAAGAATAACCAGTAGTGATTTTAATGTTACGATATATTTTGAATCTTTCATATCCATTTTTGATAACAGGGTTAATTAAAAAGTTAACGATAATCCCAGGGTATAACGGGTACTTGGAGGTGTCCGGCTATAATCTTTGGGTAATTCATCAGGACGGTTGGGTAACCCCACTTCAGGATCCTGTCCGGAATAATTCGTCCAGGTGTAAAGATTATATCCGGTTATGTACATCTTACAGTCTTTAATGTTGAATTTTTTAATCCATTCTTTGGGTAAATCATAGGTTATTGATGCAGATTTCAAACGGACAAAAGAGCCGTCTTCCACAAACCGCGTTGACCCCAGCCAGTTATACCCTTCGCCATATAATGCCCGGGGCATATCGGTTTCCTGCCCCTCAGTTCTCCACCTCCAGTTTGTAGCGGTACTCTGGTTATCGTAGCCATACATTTTTTCGGTATCCATCCGGGTTTGGTTAATAATTTCGCTACCAATGCGGTAATAAATAAACATATTGAAAGTAAAGTTTTTATACCTTACCCTTGGACCAAAACCTCCCATCAGTTTAGGGTTGGTATCGCCCAGGTATTTAATATCCAGTTTGTCAATTTTACCATCGTGGTTCACATCCTCATATTTAGAGTCACCGGGGCGGAAATCATACCCATCGGCGCCAAAAATCATGACCATGGGTGTTTCTTCGCCAAGTTCATACACTAAGTTTCCATCGGCATCTTTTACGTAAGTATCTTCCACATTTTTGTAAACCCCCAGGAAGTTATACCCAAAAAAACCACCAATAGCCTCACCTGGAGTAACTGTGGTAAAATACTCTCCGTTCGAATTCATATCACCCGTTTCTTGTGAGAAATTCTGCGGTAATTCTACAACAACATTTTTATTGTGTGCTACATTGAAGTTAAAACTCAGATTAAAATCCTCTTTGTCAATTATTTTATAATCGATTGATAATTCAATACCTTTATTTTTTAACGAACCATCGTTTGTGTTATAGGTGCTGAAACCTGTACTGGAAGGGATGTTTGTATTCTTTAAGAAAAGATTATGGGTGGTTTTGTCATAAATATCAAATTCCACATTCAACCTGTTTTTTATACCAAAAAAGGAGAATCCAATATTATATTGTTCAATATTTTCCCATTTTAAGCCGGTTAATTCCATATTGCTGGGCACAATGCCTCCGGTACCAAGGTAATCATATTCAGGCCCTGCTACATACTCGTTATAATACAGGTAATTATCATCGGGTGAGTTTCCTGAAATACCCCAGCTACCTCTAATTTTCATATCATCGATGAATTTGATGCTTTTCATGAAGGGTTCTTCTGAAATACGCCATGCAACAGAACCTGCTGGGAACAAACCCCAACGGGCTTCCCTGCTATATTTTGAGTTTCCTTCGACTTTTACCCCACCTGAAAGTATGTATTTATCTTTCAATTTATAAAAAACATTTCCGTAGTAACCTATCGAACGATATTCCGATAAGCTAGCATCTTCATAGGAGGGAGGAGACTCATTGCCTATGGTTGTTGGATTATCTTCAGAATAGGAAAAACTTGTGATTACATAATAACCTTTGCTTTTTGTAAGTTCAGCATCAAACTGTCCTAAAAAGGTAAGTTCATGATCTTTGGTTGATATAGGATTGTATATCAATTTGGTCATGTTATAAATACTCGATTTATTGGTGAATTCGTTGGTTGCCATCCGGGTATTTCCACTGTAGTAAAAAGCTCCAATTGCGTTGTACGGAAGGTATTTTTCCATTTTCGAGTCAAATACATCGAGAGTAATAATGGAGTTTGCTGTTAACTTATCACTAATCTGATAATTCAAGGTAAAACCTGCCCTGAAATTATCTTTATAACGTTTATGTTTTGCGGCTTTAGCAAACGCAACAGGGTTAGGTATTTCGGTAGCGCTTCCCTGCAGGGTATATTCAGGAGTAAAAAATTCATCATACACCACATTGTTTGTATCGCGGACATATACCGACAAGTTTGGCATTTTACGATAGGCCAATGAACGCAAGCTGCGACTGTCTTTGTAGTACCAGTCTTCGTAATCGTAGGTAGCATCCTGGTCATACCGGGTGTACATAACATCGGTTTGGAATTTCAGTTTGCTTGAAATGGTATAGTCAAAAGCAGTACCAATGTTCAGTTTTTTTAACCGGGTACCAATGGTAGTACCTTGTTCATCCAGGTAGTTGGTAGAAACATTGTATCCCGATTTTTCACCCCCCCCACGGACGGAAAAGTTATGTTGCTGGGTAAAGGCTACTTTGGTAATTTCATCAATCCAATTTGTATTTTGCGCGAAATTCCAATATTCTTCCCAATCTTTATTATAGGCTATCTGATTGGCATCTGGATTGGTTTGAATAAAATCATTTCTTGAATCAAGGTTAAAATGTTCTTCGGCAATAAGTTTTGCATAACCCCCTCCATCGAGCATTGGGATGGCCTCAGGTTCATGCGAAGTGGTAAATTTTGCCTGATATTCAAAAATAGGTTTTGAATGGGTACCCCGTTTTGTTTTAATCATAATAACCCCGTTCGAGGCTTTTGAACCCCAAATGGCAGTAGCACCGGCATCTTTTAAAACCTCTATCGATTCAATATTTTCAGGGGCAACATCAATTAAACTACCAAACTTTTCAACATCGGCACTACCAAGATCAAAGCTCTCATCTATTTGAGTGTCATAAGGGATCCCATTGATCACGATTAATGGGCTGTTTTTAGCATTTAAGGTGGCTGTACCACGGATACGGATGTTCAAACCAGCTCCTGGGTCTCCAGAAATAGCGGTTATATCCACATTACCCATACGTCCTTGCAGCATCTCCTCAACAGAAGTGGTCATGGAAGAATGCATTTCTTTCAGTTCAATTCGGGAAATTGCCGTACCTCGGTCACGGATAGCAACAACCCCATCGTTCCCCATTTTCTGGCCAACTATCGTAATTTCAGAAAGTTGGGAAGTGGTTTCTTCGAGGGTTACATCAATTTTTGCACGGTTATTAACCTGAATGATTTGTTTTTCAAAACCAATTAATGAAACCTGTAGAGTAGCAGAACCGGAGCTTACTTTAATAATGTAGTTTCCATTTAAATCAGTAATTGTTCCGTTCAAAAACCTTCCGTTTTTGTCAACCTCTACCATATTAGCACCAATTAAAGGCTCACTGGTGTTTTTGTCACGAACCAAACCACTTACAGTAATACTTTGCGAATTGGCAGTAAAGGCAGCACTGAGCAACAGAAAAGTAAAAATGTGTATTAGGAAGTTTCTTTTCATAGTTGAAGTATTGAATATACTTTAATTTAATAATTAATTAGGTCTATTTACCTGGTTCAGCTAATAATACAGAACCAATTTTATGTATAACTCCAAATCTGATCAAGTTATTGGCATTACTGTGATTCACGCTAATCGACGAACCAGCTCCATCGGTTACCACTAAATTGTGGATTGTATTCGCAATTTCTAGAGTTTTATAAGTGGTTTCAGTCCCAATTATGGTATCAACACATTGAGTTGTGACAGGCCCTGAGATATTGCCATCGTCAAAAATGCTCTTTTCTCTAATAAAATGATAATTTATAAAGCTACGCAAGGCTTCCTGTTCATCAGGTATCTGTCCGAGTGCTTCAGCATCTGCAATAGCCTGATTGTCGGGGGCAAGAATAGTCCAATTTTTAAGTTGTGTCATAAAACTCAAAATAGGGTATTTTACACCTGTTGCTTCATAAGGATCTTGAATGGAATCAATTAAATCGGCTTCGGCTAATAACGTAGCAAACGAACTTAAATCGGGGTCAGATAAAATAAATTCTGCTGCGTTCAATGATTGTTTGGGTACATTATCTAAATACACAACATCACCATTTTTTTCGGTTGATTTTGAAGTAACTGAACAAAAATCGCCGTCAATCTGGTTGCCACCATTATAAATTTTATTATTGTTATAATAAAGGTAATTGCTTGATGCTAAAGGAATGAAACCCTCACCACTAAAATCATCATACGTACCGTATGCGTAATAATCTTGAATGAATTCTTTTAGATCATCAGTTTCCAAAGTTTCCCAGTTTCCTTCTGAATTACGTTTCTGAACATAAAAAATTCCATCGGCAACTTCATCAGCCCTGATTCCATAATCATAAAGAGTTTCATTATCTACAGTAAACAAGGTAACTTGTTCATCGGTTTGAGTCAATGAGGTTAATAACCCAGAATTTTCGAAGGCATATAAGATGGTACTATAGTTTTTATCATAAATAATTGGCCCTGAAACACAGGTGAAAGCTCCAGGCTCCAAAATCTTATTCATTACATAAATAACCCCATTGCTACACATTTTCGAAGTGGAAATGTCTGTGTGGGTATCCATGTCAATCTCTTCGCCTAAATAATTCACAAAACGATCTTCCATTTTGGTAGGTAAAATCAAAAAATCATTTAAATGTGATTTAAGTAGGTATTTTAAAAAAATCTGAGGTACACTATCCAAACTACCATAGGTTGGAAGTACGGTATTGTCTAAAAATTCCTGTAACACATTATCACTCGGAATAAAAGCAGTAAATAAATAGAGGTGTTTCGCTGTTCCATCTGAATTTGGCCCTCTCTCATCGGCGATATTAAAAATACCTGAATAGCTTTTACGGTAAACCCTTTCGTTTTGCTCGTTTACTTTACTTGTTGGATAGGTAGCAAATCGTTGGGCAATATCATAAAATAAACCGAATTGTTCCTGATTATCATGCAAATATTTATCAATAGTTGGAATAGGAGCAACTACCCGGTCGATAAAATAGATAAATCCACTGGAAGTACGGGCCTCTATACCATCTGCCTGCGGTATAACCATGGCATCGTGCCATTGTGTACCACTCCATTTACTGCCCGGAAACATAAATAAATAATCGGCACCATTTGGGTCGCCAAAGTAATCGGTAAAGTATTCTGTAGAGAAGAATGAAATTAGCGTCTGTTCTCTGTATATTTTTAAAGTTTGCCCCAAATAAGTTTTATTGTATCGAACTTCCTCGCTATAATCAATGGGCACTGAATAGGTATCTTTTCTGAGAAAGAGGGATTTGTATTCGGTTAAAGGAGACTGTAACTCATTCCAATAATACTCATAGAGTAATTTATCTCTGGAACGTGGATTAATTAACATGTGCTGACAAAAAAGTTCCTCAGCCTGTTCAATGGTTAAATCTTCAACAGATGTGATTCCTACACTATTAAAATAAGCTTCAAAGCAACTGTCGTTTGGAACAAAAAGTGTGAACATTTGATTTTCAATCGATCTTCTGTATTCTGCTTTATCCATCAAAGCCAGGAAATGGTTATAATTTCCTTTCCCTTCAAGAGTTTCAATGTTAGTTCCACCAAGCCATGGAGGATCATCAAATCGTGCCTGATGGTCTTCACATTGATAAAATGTAAAAGCTAAGATTATTAAAACCAAATAGTTAGTCTTAAAAATGGATTTCATATTATTTTTGTATTAGAATTTTACTGTAAGATAATTCTTAAATGAGCATTGTACTCTTGCCAACTTCTCGTTATTAGAGATGTTGTTTTAGTTCCTTGCAGTTTGCATTTCGTTTAATTATTCCTTGAAATAGCTACCATGCAAACGTTGTAATGTCCGTGGGGATTAATAATGTAAAGTTTTCTTCATGTTTTGTATTTAGTTTTAGTGTGTTTAAAATGATTTTCAAAAATAGAGAATCGTTTTAATAAGTGAATTTTCTGCTACTACATCATGTTTACATCATCCACAACTTAAATACATCAGTTCAGTCTTATATTATTGATATATAGTTTTATAAAATTATAAAAATATTCATCAAATATTCAAAATTGGATACATTTTAATTCAATTTTAAGTTCAAATTGAGGATAAAAATTGAGAATTATGCAAACGTTGGAGATACTGGAAGCTTAAAATATCGTTTTTGTAGTCAAAAAAAAAACGAAGAATGGAAAAATGCAAATTATTCCTATCGGAGGGGAAGTGCTACCGCATTTGAAAATCACAAAGATTTGATATGAACTGCTATGCTAGAAAGTGGGGTGGGGGGGGGGTACTCCCGAAGCACCCCCACCTACTTCAAAGGTAACGCATCGGTGCTTTTTGTTAACCCTGGTTAATGCACAAGGCCACGGGTTCATAAAAATGGAGTATTCATTGTCCTTTTTGGTAAACCCGGTTGCCAATTTGCCGGGTGCAGTTGCTTTTTACGTAACCCCGGTTTCCAATTTATAGAGCGCTGTTACTATAGATGAAAACCAGCGTTCAGTTTTTGACAACCTGGTTTGTTTTTAGCCACTTGAACTGGGTATTTCGAATGACCAGCCAATGGCCTGGCTCTGAATCAATAGCCTCTGCAAATTACGAAGTAAGCCGGGCATGGAGGGTAAAGGAAAATTTCAGGGATAGATCCGGCTGTGAATCCCTGGACGGGGCATCGTCCTTGGTCATTCAGTGGATCGGCAATGCAATACAGACTAAAATCAAAGAAATAGCCAATGTGGTTGGAACTTTCAAGAATCATTTGAGGGGTATTATTAACGCCGTGCTGAATACATTTACAAACGCAATGGCCGAAAGGTTGAACGGTAAAATACAAGAAGTGAAAGCATGCGGAAGGGGGTATAGGAAGTTTGAAAATTTCAGGAATGCAATTTTATTCTTTCATGGCGGCTTATACCTTCACCCATTAAATTAACAGTAGAACCATTTATAAAAGTTTAACGGACCGTTAGAAATAGTAGCACGTCAAAAGTTATTTTGGAATTCAGGTATTATGTTTTTTAAGACGAAAGATAAAATTAAGTGTGTTTCTCAAAATCCATTATCATCCTCTATACCATTATTTTCGCCGTTTTCGCTCTTTTTGTTTTTCATTTTGTAATTGTTCAGTTTGTAGGTTAAAGTAAGCATTACAATGGGCGAATCGGGGTTAAAAACGGTATGCTGGTAAAAACCTTGGGTAGTTGTGGTGTTGTCGTGTTTCGAGGTTCCAAAAATGTCGCGTACCTGCAAGGTAGCCGATGCTTTACGTTTCATAAAATCTTGCTTAATGGCAGCATTCACCGAAAATGAACCCTCCGACGATCCTTGTGAGTTAACCGAGGCACTTTGGTAGTTTGCGTCTATTTGCACACGGGTGTTCATTGAAATTTTGAAAGTGTTGTTAAAGCGGGCATTCCAACTGAAATCGTGAGGGTTGATGCTGGAATCGTTTATTTCGCCTTTCATGCGGTAATCGTAAAAATCGGCCATGAGGTTGGCTGTGTACCATTTGAAAGGATTATAGTTGAGCATAAATTCCATCCCCAGGGCATAATCAGAACCTATGTTTTCGAAACTCATCATCCGGATATTTTCTTTATATGGAAGGGTTACACGATCGATCTTGTTTTGGGTAATGCGGTAATACCCTTCGACCGAAAAAAAGTTGGACTGCAATTTTTTCTGGTAACTCACCTCAAATGAGTTGATATATTCGGGTTTCAATCCTGGATTGCCCCGGCGCACGTTGTTGGCATCCATATAAGTAATAAACGGTTCCAGAAAAAATCCCCTGGGGCGTTCGATACGGCGCGAATAACTCACCATCAATTGCTGATCAGCCGGCAAGTTATACGATAAATGTAAGGTTGGGAAAATATCGGGACGATCGATTATGTAGGTAGAATCCATATCGGGATGTTCCAAAACCCAGTAAGTGTATTCGGCCCTTAAACCTACCTGATAGCCAAATGAACCCCATTCACCTCCAAAAGTTGAGTAACCGGCAAATACATTCTGGGTAAATTGGGTTTGATTGCTTAATGAATCTACAAAAATGTAATCGTTGATGGTTGACGCGGTATCTAAATCAAATACGCTGTTGTTATCGTTACTTTCCGATAAATTGGCATGTAACCCGGCTTCCAGTTTAGTCCCAATGGCAAAGGGTTGCGCATAATCGAGTTTTATCCGGAAGTTCTGAGAAGGGCCATCTTCGGTGGACTTTTTGCCTTCCAAAATGGTTTGGTCATTCCCGATTTTAAGATTCTCGCTGGTTTCATCCATATTTCTCCCATTTACTGTAATCTGAGTCTGGAAATAATGTTCAATGTTTTTGCCAAACGTATGTTTGTAGTCGAGGGTGGATGAATAAAAGGTCCCGGCATTTGATGACTTATCGTGGGTATTGTAAAGCAACAGATTGCTATCGGGTTGAGTCCATTCCATATAATCCTTAGAATCGTTTCGGCCATGTTCACGCCAGCCTGTGCTTAGGTTTATCCCAATTACATCTTGTTCCGTAATATTCCAGTCAATTCCGCCATTTATGCCGGCATTTTGCATAAATCGTTTAAAAGTTCCATCGGCATTTAAATAAGTTGTTGTTGGGGAACCGGAAAGTTGGGTAGTCCGTTCATATTCCATTTCACCTGGCATATTGCGGTTGTTGTAATCGCCACCTAAGTAATAATGCCATTTTTCTTTACGGAAGTCGAGGGTGAAGTCGGTGCCATATTTTTCGTTGAGCCCCACGTTTGCATTGATGATTCCGGTGGTACCGTCGAGCTTGTTTTTTTTGGTAATAATGTTGATAATGCCTGAAGTGCCATCGGGCTCATATTTGGCCGAGGGGTTGGTAATAATTTCAATATTCTCGATAGCTCCGGCAGGTATTTGACTTAACGCGTCGCTCGGATCGAGTGCAGTGGGGCGGCCATCAATAAGTACAGTGAAAGAGGTGCTTCCGCGTAACGAAACATTTCCTTCAATATCAACTTTTATGCTGGGTACATTCTCTAAAATATCAACCGCTGTACCTGATTTGGCAGTAAGTTGCTGGCTTACGTTCACCACTTTTTTATCTATTTTATATTGTACTGATGCTTGATCGGCGACTACATTCACAGTTTCAATTTCTTTGGCATTGGTTTCCAAAATTATTTTACCCAAATCAATTTCTTTGGTTTCGGCAAGTATGGTAATCTTCTCAATAGTTTTGATTTTGAAGCCCATAAAAGTGACCGTCAACTGATAGGTTCCGGGCTGGTTCCCTTTGATGCGGAAAAAGCCTTCACTATCGGAGATACTTCCAGTGACAAGTTTATGATTAGGCTGTTCGTATAAAGCTACTGTGGCATACTCAATGGCATGCCCAGAGGTTCCGTCGATAACTGTTCCAATAATATCGCCCTTTTTGATGGTGTTTGTTTCAATTCCGGAAGCCAAAAGAAAATTGCTTATTAAAGCAAGGATTAGAAATAGGATGTTCTTCATAGCAAGTGTTAATTTTTTTATGTATTCGTTGTTCTGACGTCAAAGTTTTTCAAAAATTGCGGCTTCCTGTTTTTTTATTTGAGAGGCCCATTTTTAATAAGCTGTACCTAAAATTCAAAACAGTTAACGAGTCGCCACTGAAATTAAAAAGTTACATGAACCATGTTTCCTTCATGGGCTTTTGAATAGTTATTTTAACCATCCATAATTTTCTATTCAAATTAGTCCGGATTTATTTTCCCAAACAGGAACCGAAACAAAGAAGGTAGAACCTTTACCCAACTCGCTCTCCAGCCAAATGGTGCCTCCATTTAGTTCGGTAAACTCTTTGCAGAGGACCAATCCCAAGCCAGTTCCTTTTTCTTTAGAATACCCAATATTTTTGGTTTGTTTGGCCATGTCGAATAATTGTTTTTGGTCTTCGCTAGAAATGCCTATGCCATTATCGGTAACCGAAATGACCCAAAAATTCGACTTAAGATCTACTTTTAGCGAAACGGTGCCGTTTTCCGGAGTAAATTTTAACGAATTGGTTAACAGGTTGCGGATCACGGTATTTATCAGTATAGGATCGGCGTAAGCTACACATTCAGTACATGTCTGGAATTGGATTTCAATCTTTTTTTGTGCAGCAAACTCCGATAGCAGTTCGGTATTGTCGCGCATTACATCCAGCAAATTGAATGGTTTGGGATTTACTTGAATGGAACCTAGTTGCAAGGTTGACCACTGCAACAGATTATCAAGTAGAATGAAGGCTTTTTCGGCAGCATGGTTAAGATGCAACAAATAAGATTTTGTGGTTTCGGGCTGCATCTGTTCAAAATCAGAGTGCATCATGCCACTGAGTTTGAACAGACTTCCCAACGGGTTTTTTAAATCGTGGGCAATGATGGCAAAAAACTTATCCTTTGTTTTGTTCAAAGCTTCAATATTGTCCCGTTGCGACTGGATTTCTTCGTTCTGTAAGGTTATTTCTTTTGTTTGTTCCCGGAGCAATTTGTTGTCTCTGTTTTTCCGGTGGTAGCTTCTCAGGGTGATGCCTGTAATTAAGAGCAAGGCCAATCCTGCAATGCCTGCAATGTTCCGGGCTTGTTTTTGTTTGTTAAGTTCCAATTGATTTTCCAGTTCTTTTTTGGTCTGCATTACCTGTTCAAATTCCCGTTCTTTGCTGTACCTTAACGATGTTTCAATTTGCGTGATTTTTTGTATGGTGGCTTGGTTTTTCGCGCTGTCGGCCATCTGTTTGTATAGCACATGCATCTGGTAGGCATTCTGATAATCGCCCTTCATGGCATAAGCAGCATGCAATTGTTCGGCAGTCCATTCAATTTCGTAAATAATCCCTATTTCCTTTGCCAGTTTTAATCCTGTCCGATAAGATGCTATAGCATTGTCATACCTTTTCTTTTGCATGAAATAATTTCCCAAATAGGTATAGGAATTGGCCAGCATCTGTTTGTGATTAAGAGGCTTGCTTATTTGAATGCTTTTCTGAAAATAGTAATAAGCTGAATCGGGCTGGTTTTGGTTCAAATGTAACGAACCCAAGTTGTTGTAATACAAATCGAGCGATTCTGGATTTCGGCATTTAAGCGACGTTGAAACAGCCTCGTGATAATATTGAAGTGCTTTTGTCGCCTCGTTCAAATCCTTGTAAGCCACTGCCACATTATTCAAACTGGCGGCTATTTTTGTACTGTCGCCCAACGATTGGCGCATGGCAAGAATTTGTAAATCCATTTCCAATGCTTTGTTGGTGTACCCTTGATTTCGATACACGACGGATATGTTATTCAGGGCAGATGCTTCCCCCTTTGGGTTGTCAATAATGCGATAGAGGTTATAGCTTTGCAGGAAATACTCCAAAGCCCGCGCATAATCGCCCCTGTAGTACCAAATCAGACCCATGATACGGAGCAATTCCGCTTTTGATTCTTCGTAATTGTTTTGGCTCGCAATTTCAAAGGCCTTACTGGCTGTATTCATAGCCGAGTCGGGGTTCAGGTTTGCAATTTCTAAAGAAACATTAATTTGCTGTTGTACAAAAGTTTTAAGAGTGTCGGGGCTTGTGGGCAAGGCATGGATTTTTTGAGGCTGTAACCCAAGGAATAATAGAACTGGAATGTATTTAAAGAGAATCCATCTTTTTAAAGCTCTCATCATTGTATTTTTTAATTGAAGAATCCAAATTCCAATTTTGAGTGTTGTTTTAATTACACTTTAACTTAAAAATGACTGTTTTGGTTTAAAAAAATAACTTAATTCAGTTAATTTTTTAATATCAATGCTCTGTTGGAAAGAAAATTTATCAATAAACTATGATTTAAGCAGCTGAAAACTAAATGGCTATGGAATATTGATGGGAAATTGGGCTCATTTAATTTTTAAAATCATTTTCAAAAGATAAACGATGGCAACACCCAACACGAATTGAAATATTAAAAACCCCATTCGCCATAACCATGTTTTAGTTTTATTTATTTCCAGAGTTGCTCTATTTGAAGGACAAGTTCCATCCACAGTCCTTACTACCGGATTTAGATAGGTTTTGGTGTAGTTGTTCCATGGTTCGGTATCAAAAAGTTCTGCCCGTAAATAGGTGTCGGTTTCCTGAATGGTGTAGCTTATTTTGTTGGCATGGGTTGCCACGGCAACTGTTTTGCCAAAGTCACTTTTCAGGATAATGGAGTCCGATTTTTTTTCAAGTTCTAATACATACCGGTTGCTGTCAATAGAAACACCTTTTATCCGGTTCATTTCTTGCCCAACCCAGCCACGGGTAGCATAACTATTGCCTGATTTCAGGTTTTTGAGGACCTCATCTTTCGTCAGGGAATCAACGTTTACCATAGTCCAGCAAACGCCGCAGGTACCAAAGCGGGTATTGTGGGCATCGTCGTTGCCAATTACCCAAACCGGATGGCCATGGGAAAGGGCTTCGTCCCATCGTTCAATAGAAGTAGCCCGGACGCTGATCCCTTCGAACAAATCATAGTTGGTTAAATACTTCAGATCCGATTTAGAATACCCGGTTTTAAAAACAGGGTGGGTGAGTCCAACCAAATTATCCTCCGACTTTTGAAGGTTTAATACCTGCTGTTTGTGGTGTACATTTTGGTAAAAAGGAAAATCGAAACGGTCCGCTTGCTGGTTATTGAGAACCAAACGATGAATGGCCCCGGTATTTAAGCCATGTTCATAAGCTGGGAGGTAATAACGCTTCGGATAATTATTGGGCAGTATGTTATTGTAATTTGAAATACAAGCCAAATCATAGTGCATCGAATCATAAACAGCAAACATTTCTTCAGGGGTATTGTCCCCATTGGCCAAACCAAAATGCATGATGGAATGGGCATGAAAATTGGCTTTAATCCATTGCTTTCCTGTGGTTTGATATGGATTGTAAAAGGTATCACCCGCAAAGGGTTTGGGAGCGGGTAACTTGTAAATCACTGTTTTGTAATATGGTAAAGTAGCTATAATAAATGAACATGTAAGGATTATGGCTCCAATGGATAGGGCTTTTTTAAATTTTGACATGATGCACTGTTTTGCGGTAAAAATAAGATTTTGAACCAGAATAACAATCGTGCCTCAATTGAGTTTATTTTTTTATTTTTGGATAAACTAATTCAACAGATCATGAAGAAGACAACCAAACGTTTGTGGATAGCCCTGGTGGTAGTTTTTGTAATTGCTGTTTATGTGCTGATGCCCGGATATACCTGGAAAGCTTTAGTTTACCAGAAAGTAGGTATCGACGATTACCCGATTTTTTACAACCGCGAGATTTCTACAGGTACGCCGCAGGAGTGGCCTACTAACAATAAACTTCAAGGATTTCGGTTGGATGATTCTACATTGAACGCTTTTAATGAATTGCAGACCATAGCTTTTTTAGTGATAAAAAACGGGAGCATTATTTTTGAACAGTATTGGGATGGATATGGGGCGAATTCGCAGACCAATTCCTTTTCAATGGCCAAAAGCATCATAGGGTTGCTGGTTGGTGCAGCCATGGATGATGGATACATTCAAAACCTGGATCAACCTGTTGCCGATTTTATCGATTCGTATCGGAACGCTGAAAATCAGGGGCTAACCATCCGCCATTTGCTTACTATGAGCTCAGGCCTGAACTGGGACGAGAGTTATGGGTCGTTGTTTAGCACTACCACCGAAGCATATTATGGAAAAGACATCAATAAATTGATTTATTCACTCAAAATGGTTGAAAAACCCGGGGTGGAATTCAAATATTTAAGCGGGAACACTCAATTGTTGGCCACGATTGTTGAAAAGGCCACTGGCAAAAAAGTAGGGGATTATGCTGCCGAAAAATTCTGGAAACCCATGGGAGCAGTAAACCCCGCCCTTTGGTGTTTGGATCGTAAAGACGGGATGGAAAAAGCCTATTGCTGCTTTAACTCGAATGCACGCGATTTTGCCCGCTGGGGACAGTTGGTTTTGAACCAGGGAGTTTGGAAAGGCGATACGTTAATATCCCCAGAATATGTCCGGTTGGCAACTCAGCCAGCTAACAATCTGATGGATGAAACCGGGAATGCCATTGACTACTACGGTTATCAGTGGTGGATTCAGCATTTAAATGGGGAGCCAGTGCCATACATGCGCGGTATCCTTGGGCAATACGTGTTTGTAATTCCCAGCCAGAATGCTGTGGTTGTAAGGTTAGGGCATTTGCGTAGCGAAGATAAAAAGAACCACCACCCGATGGATACCTATTTGTATCTGGAAACTGCAGAGAAAATATTGAAGGAATTCGAATTGCGATAAAATATGATTGAACTGTTCTCTCACCTTGCCCAAATGGGTAGGGTTGTCTCAAGGTTTAGCCAAGGCATTACAATAAAGTAAAGAATCAGGGTAAGTAATATCAGGCTAATTAATTTCAGCCATAATCCACATTTTGCCATATCGGCTACCGTAATCCGTTCACTTGCAAAAATGACCGTGTTGGGGCCTGTTCCGGCAGGCATCATAAATGCAAAGGAGGCAGCAACAGTTGCAGGTATCATTAATAATAGCGGATTGGTGTTGGCGGCTACTGCCAAACTTGCTAAAACCGGTAAAAAGATATTTACGGTGGCTGTATTTGAATTCACTTCAGTAAAAAAGAGGATAAATGTTACAACAATCAGCAAGACAATTAACGGAGGATAGCTATGGATGAACACCAATTGATTACCTAACCAATCGGCTAAGCCGGTGGATTTGAATCCATCAGCCACCGCATATCCACCACCAACAATCATCACCACACCCCAAGGGATTTGACCGGCTTCTTTCCAATCAATGAGGCGTTTATTTTTAGATGCCGGCAACATAAAAAGAAGCAAGGCGCAAATCATGGCCACCGTGCTGTCGTGTATAAAATCATCTAACCCAAACAGCGAACCCCAACCCGGAATCACCGTTTGGCCAAATACAAATCCTTCGCGGAATACCCAGCCAAATATGGCAAGAATAAATACATACATCACGCCTTTTTCTCCCTGCGACATCTTTCCCAATGCTACTAATTCATCTTTAATGATGGTTTGATCCTTGTTTAAATTTCCATCAACTTTAAAATGCTTGATCAGGTAAAACCAAACTAAGGGTAGGAAGATCAACATTACCGGTAACCCAATTTTTAACCAACTAAAAAAAGTAATGGGTGGTGCACTGGGAAAGAGTTTCTCCATTACACCAATGAGAATTAAATTGGTAGGGGAACCGATTAATGTACCAACTCCCCCAATGGTAGCAGCGTAGGCAACACCTAGCATTAGTGCTTTTGAAAATGAGTTGTTTGCCGGGTTTTCCGATTCTTCTTTACGGATTATGGACAATGCTATAGGAAGCATCAGCAGAGCGGCTGTAACATTGGATATCCACATAGAAAGAAAAGCGGCAGCCAACATGATGCTCAGGATTATTTTTTTACGATTGATACCAAAAGTGTTGATCAGCACCAAAGCAATCCTTTTGTGGAGGTTTTGTGTTTCGATGGCTTTGGCCAGAATAAAACCAGCCAAAAGCATCAAAACATAATTATGGCCATAATTGGCAGCTGTTTCCGATGCAGGAAGAATTTTTAATATCGGATACAAGGCTAATGGCAGAAATGCGGTTGCATAAATTGGTATGGCTCCGGTTATCCACCAAATACTCATTAGCAAAACTACAGCCGCTGCATTTTTACCCGGCACTGATAATCCTGAAGGTGCAGGCAATATGAGAACTATTAAAAAGACAAGAATTCCACTTAAAAGGGCAATGTAGTTTTTAGAAGTAGTCATAAATATAGTTCTTTTAGACGGGTTGAGGCAAATGGCTTACAACTTAGGAAATTAAAAAGGTAAATTATCTGAATACCTTATAGGCAACAATAGCCATTGTAAAAACCAAGCAAGCTAACTTTCTTAATAACAATCAACTTGCTTGGTTTATAAAATTGAAGTGTCTAAATTGTTCAATAAAAAAAAGTATAATCACTCCACATACTTTTCAATATTGTTTAATTAGTAAATTTAATAGCCAACACCATCTCCAACCCTCTAAAATGGAGAGATGGAGAGGCATTAACTAAACAACATTAACTATTCCTCATAATATGAATAGGTGTATACTTCGGACCAGCCATCACCAGCCCTTGTAATTTCAATAGGACGGTTTTCGGTATCAAATTCGTAGGTGATGGTTGTTTTTCCTTTTTCAATAGGGCTTTCTCTTGGATCCCAATACTCAAGAAAATCAACCAGTTTTTTGGAAGGCTTACCAAATAAGTTACCAACCGGTTTTGTATTGCTGTCAACCATATTCGACTGATGAATATCATTTACATTGTCACCGGTTGTATAAGTGAATTCCTTTATTTTTTTAACAGTCACACCATCATCATCATAGGTAGTATGTTTCATGATGTTTCCATTTGTGATTACAGCCTCCATTTTTAGATGGTCGGCTCCACCCCAATGTTCAACAATTTTCACCAAATAACCATCGGTATTGTATTCATAGGCAGCCCATTCATCATCACTCCAAACTTCTTTAGTTACCATTCCATCCTCGTTAACTTCATATTCGGTTTCAGAATCTCCGGAAGTAATCGTTAGTTTTCCTGAAACAGAATAATCGTAAGTAATGGTTTTGTCTAACTCATCGTTCCAATAATTTTTGATTTCAGTAATTTTTTTTGTAGTTGCATGATAAAAAAATTCATACAATTCAACACCGTCAGTATAAACTACTCCAATAGTTTTTATTGGAGAAGCTTTCACAACAATAGGATCATCGCCATTATCATCCTTATCGCAGGAAACAAATGCTGTGGCCACGAATGCGGCAATCATCAAGAATCCGAATAACTTTTTCATAATAAATAATTTAGATTTAAATAAATAAAAATATTTAGGTATTATTGTTAATTTCCACCAGATGTGATAATTAAAATCAATCCGGAGGTAAAAAGTAGAAACATGAGAAAAAGTAAAAAATTGACATTTTTGTTGGCCCCCTTAAATTCTTTCCAGATAAATACACCCCACAAAGCAGCAACCATGGTGGCTCCTTGACCTAGACCATACGAAATGGCTGCGCCTGCTTTACCGGCAGCAATATAACTTAATGACGTACCGACTCCCCAAATAAGGCCGCCTAAAACACCCACCATGTGCGTGGATAAGCCGCCCGTAAAATAATCTTTATATGAAACAGGTTGTCCTACAAATGGCTTTTTCATTACCAATGTATTAAAGATGAAATTACTGGCGAGCATCCCTATTGCAAAAATAAAGAATGCCGAATAGGGGGTAGCCTTACCCACTTCGGGCGATTCAAAGTTGTTTAAATCCATGGCAGCGGCTACAAAACGATAAAACAGCGACATCAGAATACCGGCACTTACAGCAATCCAGATACCCTTTTTTGCGGTGGTCTGGTCTTTTTCTGCATTCATTTTGCCAGATGCTACCCCATTGAAAACAATAGCAATCATGATGGCAAATACACCCAAGAACAATAGGATGGGGTCTCCTTTGGGAGCCTGTATGTAATTTACTAAAACACCCAACACAAGTGCAAGGCCTACTCCTAATGGAAATGCAACAGCCATACCTGAGATAGAGATGGCTGCAGCCAATAATATGTTAGAAGCATTAAATATGACTCCGCCAAAAAAAGCGCTCCAGAAATTGCTGCTACTTACTTGGACAATGTCAGTGGTAAAGCTTCGTCCTTGCTCTCCAATGCTCCCAAAAGTGAATGCAAGAAAAATTGAAAGCAATACAATGCCAAGAACATAATCCCAATAAAATAATTCGTAGCGCCAGGTTTTAGCGGCCAACTTTTGAGTATTGCCCCACGAACCCCAACACAACATGGTGACGAAACAGAGGACAACGGCTAAAAAATAGTTTTGTACAATGAACATAGGATTTAATTTTTAAGTTGTTTTTCTATACATTTTAATTATGGAATTTTTTAGCAATAAATAACAGCAAATCAGTAAAATAACCTGATAATTCATCGAATTTTCCCGTGCCTTCATAAACACGGTATTCATGGTAAATATCTTTGTCGCGGAGGAGTATATGAAGTGTGCCGTTTCCTGAGTAATTTGAGCCCTTATCGGGAGCCACAACATAAAACCATGTGCGGTTTAAGGATTTTGAATCTATTTGTTGCAACATTTTTTGAATTTCGTTTTCACTTAACGTGGAATTAAAAATGGCACAAACTGTATAATTTTCAGGTTTTATTCCCTCTTTAAAAGTAAAAGCACTGCTACTGTCCATCCCAATAATTGCCCGAAAGCGAAATCCCTTACGAATCCGGAATCCGCTTTCAATGGAAGTAATAATATTTGTGCTGAGGCTGTCGTTTTGAATTGGAAGAATTGCGGCAAGCATGGGTGGAAGTTGTCCATTTTCAATATTCTGATGGATAAGTTCCGTCATTTGCTCCATTTCATTGTTATTGAAATCCCCCATAATATAAATTACAGGATAATTGCGGGTAGTGTACTTATATTCATTGGGCAAATAAACCGGGCACGAACAGTTTCCTTTTTTGAATTCAACCAGTTGTGTTTTTAAGGTACCTGAGGTATTTGTTTTTACCGGCAAATCTCCCCGGTAAGGTTTACCCTCAAAAGAGTCACTGATAAAACGGAGGCCATTCGGAAGAGCTCCCCGCCAATAATAGAATTCATGACCCCCGTTGCGTACTCTGAATTCGTGTGGAACCTCCCTTTTTCTCATGAGCATGTGCAGCTCTTCGTTACTTCGGCAAAGTGTATGTTCATCATCCCCATTATCGATATAAATTTTTAAGGATGAGAGTGTTGTTAAGTCATTTTGCATGAATATATGAAATGGGCTGTTTTGTTTGTAATATTCAGTAATCCGTTCACTCCCCACCTTGCCTGTACCTCCAAATATGCGTCCCCATTGGTTATCCCATTCCGAGCCATCTTCTTCCATGTATTGCTCATCGGTACGGATGGAGATGCTCATGGGAACACATGTATTAATAACTTCCGGGTTTTTCAACGGTAAAACGAGTGCACCAAAACCACCCATAGAGTATCCCATAGTTGCCCGATGGTTTTTATTGTCCATGGTGCGGTAATGGCTGTCGATAAATGGGATAAGTTCCTGAATAAACATATCCCGGTATCGGAAAGTTCCGGCATAATCATTAACATAATAGGAGCGGAACCCTTGCGGCATTACAAAAATCATGGGAACAATTTCCTTTTCTTTCACCAATTGATCTGATATCTGGCTTACCCGCCCATATTCAAGCCACGAAGTTTCGTCATCGCCCAAACCATGTAATAAATAAACAACCGGAAAGCTTTTATTGCTGGTATAATAATCTTCAGGTAAGCAAATGGAATATTTTACATCCTGGCCTAAGATATTGCTATACATACTTAAACTTTCTTTTATCCTTAGCTCTTCTTTATCAGCAGCAAAAGCAGAGAATGAATAAAGGATGTAGAAGGCAAACAGGTGTATTTTTTTCAGGTACATGTTTAAGAGTTTCTAAGTTTTTTTGATAAATAATTTATTGACTCATTGATACCGTTCAACGTAGATTGAAGTGATGGTGTTCCTTGATGGATCCTGTATTCATGATCATTACCATTGTTCCGCAGGGTTAAATAGAAATTATAATTTCCTGCAGGATTGTTGGTTTTATCGGATGCATCCACATAATAATATTGATTTGCTGTTGGGGTTGCATCCGGTGTTAAATTAGCATCGAAAAGAAAACACCCGTTGAATGTATCCGGGAATTCATCAATTAATGAACAAGCGGTGGTGCCTCCATTTTCATTTCCCATTAATACAAGCCCTTTGTTATCATCCATCAAGTGGTAGTTGGTTTTGATTTGATTCAGGACTGATGTAAAAATTTCAGCCGTAATTTCATTTTCTGATACTGGAATTTCAATAATCAGCGAGTTTGGGAGCTTTCCTGTTTGCATTTTATCATTCAGGAGCGAAAGAATTTGTTTAGCGTTTTCGGAACGTGTGCCCCCTTTGTAACCGTGGAGTAGAAAAATTCCTGGATACAAGCTGGTATTTAAATCGTAATCGGCAGGCTTAAATATCCCTAATTGGATATTACTACCGTTCAAATCCTCCAGTTGATATTGCTCGGGTAATATTTGATTCTCTACTGTAACAGGTTCCTGATTTTCAGGGTAATTCAGGTTTTGAAAACCATGGCTGATAAATGCTAAAGCTTCGGGGAGTGATTTGTGCCAATAATCCCATGAGTGGCCACCGTTCCTGACTCTGAACTCATGAGGTATCGAACGGTTTTTCAATAAATTATGTAAAGCGCCATTGGTTACTGACAAGGATTCTTCATCATCGCCACAATCCAATAATATCCGTAATGTTGCGAATTTTGAAAGGTCATTTTGATTGAAGAAATGAAATGGGCTGTGCTCTTTAAAATAGTCAGTTAACCGGTTGATACCCTCAGTACCATATCCTCCAAAGACAGAGGCCCATTGGTTGTCGAAAGCAGTTTGAGATTCGGCCATGTATTGTTCGTCGGTGCGGAACGACATGCTCAGCGGTACACTGATAGAAAATAGTTCGGGATGCACGGCAGGTAGAATTAATGCGCCATAACCCCCCATTGAAAAACCCATCACGGCACGTTGGGTTTTATCCTTTTTGGTACGGTAAACGGAATCAATGGTTGGGACCAGTTCCGTAGTGAAAAAATCCATGTAGGGATAAATTCCATTGTATTTGTTGACGTAGTAGGTGTTGAAAGCCTGAGGCATTACAAAAATCATGGGGCCGTTCTGAGCAACATCCAAATCAGAATAATATTGAATCAACCCATATTTGTGCCATGCCGATTGATTGTCACCATATCCATGTAATAGGTAAACTACTGGAAATGAATCGGAAGTTTTGCCGTAATTTTTAGGCAACAACACCGCATAGTTTATTTCACGTTTAAGTATTTTGCTTTTTATGACTTCATTGGCCAACAAACGTGTAAAAGTTGTGCCTGGAGTTATAGGTTCATTATCCTTGGAACAAGCCCAAAAAACAATAATCATCAACGCAAACGTTAGAATTTTTTTATATAACAAATGATATGTATATACATTTATTTTCATTAACTTTTTTTATCTAATTAGTTGGTTCCGATTTTTTGTTAGGCTGCTCGCTGTAAATCAAATAAGATCTCAGGTATATTCTGAAATCGGGATTGGGGTTGACCCACTTTAGCTCTATTTTATGCTCTCCATTCTTTAGCAAATATTTATGGTAGATGTCATATTTCCGCTTTATGTAGTCAAAAGGCATTTTTACTTGTTCTGTTCTTACGTCATCGACAAACACATCTAAAAGAGCAACAAAATCACTGGTTGCAATATTGCACTGGCTTTTCACATTTCCTAACACTACAATGCCGTTTCCGTCAAAATCTATTTTTATGTTTTCGTTAAAATAATCTTTTCTGACCAATAATTCTTTGGTGGGGTACATTCCTTCGAACGATTGTTCAAACCTGAGCTTTTCAGGTTGTTGAACCTGAATTAAAATTGAGTCGTTACCTATTTCACCCCCATTGTTTGCAATCATCTGTAATGCGTGTTTGTAGCTTAAATCGTAAATCTCGTTCAAGGTGATGTTTGAATAAGGGAATTTTAGTTCATTTACTTTTTCAATGGAAGGCTTCCAAAAATCAGGGATTTTCTCATAACCGTAAATAACGCCTAAAATACCGGCAGCCGTGGCTGGATTACAATCGGAATCCTGTCCGCACCGGGTTGAAATTTCCAGTGTCTTGTAAAAGTCTTTTTCGCCATACAACAAGCCAATAACCACGTAAGCTGCATTTACGCTTGCATCGATATTAAAAGCATTGAAAACTCCTTCAGGGCACCCAACTTCAGAGGTGTGTTTCTTTTCGAATTCAAACCAACATTGTTTCCAGTCGTCAGGGTATTGCTTGTGCCATTTTATTACATCGCTGATTGCCTGATAAAACTTGGTGTTTTCAGGAATGGGTTTTAAACCTTGGGCAATAATAAAATTAATATCGTCGGAAATAAAAGCAGTGGCATACATGGCTGCCATAAATACACCTCCGTACCATCCGTCGCCATAATTCATGATATGACCGGTACGGTCGCAAATTTCCGAGGCGGAATTAATCATTCCCGGAGACATCATTCCGGCAAAGTCAGCTTCAATCTGAAAGTCAATATCGTCGGCATGTGGGTTGTTCATCCAATGGCCAGAAGCAGGGGGCATAATCCCGTTCAATATGTTATAACGCGCAGCCTGGTTAGCGTGCCAAAGCTTATAATCATCATTGGCAAACGAAACCGCGAAAGAATCGGCAGGGGCATCGGGCCCAATTCTTTCGAGTACCTCCACAAAAGTGAGATCCATATAAACATCATCGTACAATCCCGGATCAAGCTCAAAGGTTTCCTTAATATAGTCATCATACCAAACTAAAGGTTGATAGTCTTGAATCAGGGTTCCTTTAAATTTGAATTCGGTAGGGCCGCCAAAAGTACATCCAATGGTTTGTCCGGCCCATCCCCCTTTGATTTTGTCTTTCAATGCGAGTGTAGATAATTTCACTTTTGCCGGAAGTTCTTGATTTGTTGCCTTCTTTCCTGAACAAGATGCGAGGACGGATGCACTCAGTAGAAGCAAAAATAGTATCGTATTTTTTATAATCATAGCTATTGAGGTAAATTGTTAACGGGTTCATTTTCAGAATAAACAACAATATCGTTGATCCGGATTTCATAATCCTTATGCGGATTCACCCATTTTAGGGTCACGTTGTGAGTTCCTTCGGTGAGTTGATATTTCCAATGTGGTTCTAATCTTCGCGAACTATTTTTCATAGGCATCTGCACCTTTTCATCAAACTTACCATCAATATAAACTTCCAATTCAGCCACGTAAGGATCGTTGGGTTCGGCCAATCCAAACATTTCAGAACCAACGCGTTTCGATACCCTGTCGATATAGTCTTTATCAATTTTGGCGTTCTTTATCAGGTTGCCGTAAAAGATATACCCATTTCCAACAAAATCATACGACAATATATCCGTAAATGAGCGGTCGAAACGGTCGCGAAGTACCGGATGTGTTTTTTCAAAATTTTGTTCGTAGGCCATTGGAGTTGGAACTTGTATTGGAATTTTGATGGTATCATCAGCAACAGAGCCACCAGCCTTTTGGATGGTAGTCAAAGCGTGTTTGAAGCTTAAATCGTAGGCTTTACTCAGTGACATAGAGGTATTCTCAAAAATCAGAGGTTCAATCTCTTTGAGCGGATTCAGCCAAAAAGCCGGAATATTTGAATACCCGTTCATAACCCCAAGAACCCCTCCCACCGTGGCTGGGTTGCAGTCGGCATCCTGTCCGCAACGGGCAGCAATATTTACCGACTTTGTAAAATCGCCCTGTCCGTACAAAAGCCCAATGGTTACATAGGCTGAATTTATTTTTGCATCGATATTGAACGATAAAAAACAACCTTTCGGACATCCCACATCGTTATTCCATTTCTTCTCTAATTCAAACCAAGCGGCTTTCCAATTGGTAGGATATTGTTTGTGCCATTGAATGACATCGGCAATGCAATTGTGAAACTTGGTTCCGGCAGGGATAGTTTTAATGGCGGTTTCAACAATTTCGTTAACATTGTTCGACGCAAATGCTTGTGAATATAACGCCGATACAAAAACACCACCATAAAAACCATCGCCGCTATTCATAATATGGCCCACACGGTTAGCTATTTCGGTAGCTGAATTCAACATTCCGGGAGCCATCAAACCAATAAAATCGGCCTCAATCTGAAAATCCAGATCATCGGCATGGGGGTTGTTTTTCCAATTGCCCGATAGCGGAGGCATTATTCCCTGAAGAATATTATACCGCGAAGCCTGGTTCGCGTGTGCCAGATGGTAAGCTGTTTCTGCCCAGTGTTTGGCAATGGTATCCATTGAAACATTAAGGCTATATTTTTCAAAGGCATCTACAAAATTCAAATCGGTATAAATATCATCGAACAAACCGGGCTTTTTATCCCACCAATATTTTATGTAACCTTCGCGCCATGGAATGTTTTGGTAATCAGGAATAATGGAGCCTTGGTATTTGAATTCAACAGGTGCACCATACACTACGCCAATGGTTTGTCCGGCCCAGCCTCCTTTGATTTTGTCTTTTAGCTGTTGCTGGGTGATTATCGTCTCTGTCGAAATACCTTTCGTTTCATTTTGTCTTGATTGGCATCCGTTGAAAACAAACAAAAAGGCAATGATTACCAGTAAGATTCCGATTGAGCGAATGGCTTTATTTTGCATAAGATCGTTTTTTAGTTATAAACACTTAGTTCGGTAATAGATGTAAACCCTGATACCTGTTTGGTGTATTTGTGCCAATGGTCCTGAATTTTTGCATCACCAATAATCCGGATGGCTTTAGTTTCAATGGTTGGAAAATCAATAACATATTCCACAAAATGGGGTTGATAAAAAACCACATCCGATTCAGGTAATGCGGGTGTTATGCTTAATTTTTCAACAGGTACCCATTTCCCTTTTTGATCCATGTATTGAACATTCAACGAGGTGAACCATCCGCCAAATTCTTCCAAACATCCGGTGTGTAGGGCAACACGACTTATTTTTTGAGGATTATCCCATCCATATCCGTAATAATCTACTTTAGGGATTTTTGCTTTAGCTGCCAGACTATAAAATACAGAACCAGCTCCGGTTGTTTTCCCATCATTGATAACGGAGATATTTTTTGCGTACATAGGTTTGCCAAATGTGTACCAACATGAATCAAGCACTTGCTCATTTAATTCTCTAACATTGGTATAAATGGTATCGGCATTGAAAGCTAAATTTTTACCCCTGACCAATAAATTAAAATCCCTGGTTATCTTTTTTTCTCCATTATCCAACTGTAAGGTAATCTCTGAATAGCCTTGTACAGATGGCGTTCCGGTGAGTTTTCCCTTTGTAAAACTCAAACCTTTGGGCAATTCTCCAGCAACAAGGCTCCAGTTGTAGGTTTTATTTGCTTCGGTATAAAAGTTATAGTCAATGGGTTTGCCAAGCTCCAACTGAGGTAACGGGCCCAAACAAAATTCCAGGGGAGGATTAAATGTAGCAGCAATGTTGATGCTGAGCATTTCTTTGCCGGGTCCGCCGGTCTTTTGTCCACCTTTTTGAATAATTAAATCAATGGTGGTTTTTACCGTATTATCAATAATATCCGAGATTTTAGCATTTGGCACATCATGCCGGGTAATATTTATATAATTATTATTAAATGGTTTATCCCATCCTACAATCGGAAGGTAAAGGTTTGCTGGCAATCCTTTCATCCCGTGAATAATGCCTAATAATCCGGCAACGGTAGCTGCCTGGTTATCGGCATCGAAACCCATGGCACATGAAAGGTCGAGGGTCCGTTGAAAATCACCATTCCCGTAAAGCATGGCCAAAATGGCACAGGCACCATTTAAATTGGCGTTCCAGATGGTTTTGGTCATGGCTGGTTCATTCACGTAATATTTTTGGGCCATCTCTTTCCATGAGGCTTTCCAGTCAGTTGGGTATTTTTTATGCAAAGCTATCATTTCATTAGCCGTAGCGCGAAAACGACAAGTTGTAGGCAATGCATTAATTCCTATTCCGATCAGTTTATTGATGTCATTTTCGAAAAAAGCTGCCGAATACATAGCCCCATAAAAAATAGTGGGTTCCACGCCCCAGTCATCACTGGTAATGCGTGCAGCCCAATCAGATTTTGCTGAGGCATAGGTAACCATTCCAGGAGCGGTAACCGCCCAAATTTCGTTTATCAATTGAGGATCGATCTGAAACCAGTGCGGGTTCATATCTTTACTTCCTGTAAAAGGAGGAGTGTAACCAAAGTGCATTAAGCCAAGTGCGCCGCGGTTGGCCAGCCATACCCTGTCGCGGATGTGGTACATCCAGGCTTCGCGAAGCTTGGCATAGGATGGCTCAGGGCCGTGTTTCATCATTTGCAAAAGGTACATATATTCTACATCGGTGTCGTCATCGGAAAAAGCACCTTCATATTTTTGCAGTTTATCAAGACTTTTGCTGTATCCATAGGGCCAGTTCTCAAGCCCGGGGGCATTTATATATTTGTTTTCATGTGGCAGCCCATACATGTTTCCTATCATTTGCCCAATCCATGCCGCGGCAATTTTATCATGTAATTCATTAATACTGATTTTTTGTGATTTTTGAGATAAAACCGATGTCGGGTGCACAAAAATTAATGCTGCCAGGGCAATTATAAGTGAATATGAAGTTAATTTTTTCATTTGTTACTATGGGTTTTGAACAAGATTTGAATTAGTACTCAGAACAGACTGCGGAATTGGGAAAAGTTTTGCATTGGGGCCCGATGCAGGTTTATTCCACCAGGTATCACCCCACACACCAAATCGGATCTGGTCCTGTCTGCGGTGCCCTTCCCAGGCAAATTCGCGGCCCAGTTCATCAAGTAATTCTTCAGCAGTAATATCTGAGATTTGGTAAGGGGCTAACCCTGCCCGAGTCCTTATTTTTTGAAGTTCGGCATCATTGAGTATTTCACCAGCCCGGCCAAGCCTCCAAAGAGCTTCGAGTTTGGTATAAAGCACATCGGCATAGCGGAAAAGCACAAAATCGTTTTCCATATCGGTTACGTAATACTCCAGATCTTTTTGATATTCATATTTGGCGCAACGGGCTCCTTCCCATTTTTTACGAGCCATATAGTTATCCACTGTGGTAGTGTATATAAATGGAACCCCATCAATGATGATATCGTCTCCATTCATATCTTTCTGTTGGCCAAACAAGAACGATTTTTTACGTAAATCATTATCAGCATATTTATCTAAATAACCAGGTTCTAAGATGAATTCATCCCACATTTGACCTTTAAACCCGAAAGTTGCGCGACTGGCATCGTTTAGGGTAAGTGTGTACCAGTAAAAACGGTCTTTGGTAAAAATAGAATGCATGGGGATAACAAAAATATTTTCAAGTGAGGATTCGTTTTTTACTTTAAAGTTGGCAAAATAATCGTCCTCAATATGGTAACTGCCTATATTAATCACCTTATCGCACGCATCAACAGCTTCCTGGTATTTATTTTCACCAATCCATTCTTCCGCATTTAAGTAAATCTTTGCCAAGAGTGTGTATGCCATCCCTTGGGTAATCCTTCCGTAATTATCGGCCGAAGGAATGCTTTGAAGCTTGTCAACATTGTCTAATATTTCTTTTTCAATAAAATCGAAAAGAAATTTCCGCCCTTTTTGTTCCGGTAAATCGGTATTGGTCCAGTCATCGGTAAAAGGTATGTTGCCCCAGTTATCCATCGCCCAATAATACATGTAGGCCCTTATTATTTTTATTTCGCAAACAATTTGTTCCTTAGCAGGGAAAGTAATCGGGGACAATCCTATTGTATTAATAATCTCGTTGCAGTCGCCAATTCCCCGAAAAACAGATTCCCAGGCTAATGTGAGTATCTTATTGTTGGGGTCAATTCTGTGGGTATGCAATTCATCCCATCGCCCATTATCCCAAACAAAGCCATCGTCGCGTCCGGGGGCAACCATTTCGTCGGAAGCCATTTGGGTGAGGGACCAAAGGCTAAATTCCTCAGTGTAACGTTGTAAATTGGTGTAAGAGCGTCCGGCATACTTCAAAACATCCTTTTCATTGTGAAAGAATTTATCAAAGGGTAAATCGGAATAAACAGTTTCTTCTAAATCGGTGCAGGATATAAGGCTCAACACAATTGTCATGCAAATAGCCGATATGGGATATGTAAAATTTTTCATGATCTGTTTTTTGTTTAAAAAGTGACATTAACACCGAATGTAATAGAGGTAGTGCGCGGATAATAACTTAAATGTTCGATTCCGGGTTCCAAACCGCTTAAATCTACTTCCGGATCAAGGCCTTTGTAACCCGTGATGGTAAATACATTTTGGGCAGTCAGGTTAAAACGGACTTTGGAGATAATTTTTGAATGATACGGCAAATTATATCCTACCGAAATATTATCGAGCTTCAGAAAGGTAGCATTTTCCACGTATTTTGAGGAATACTGACCGATTCCTGTAAATTCTGGGTTTTCGAGCTGTGTATGGACAATGTTCCTGCCCAGGCTTTGCCAGTTTTCGTAATACAACCGGGACATATTCAACACATCGCCACCAATGTTTGAACGAAACGAAAAGTTCAAATCCCAATCTTTGTAAGTGAACATGTTGCTCCAGCCCAGCGAGCAGAAAGGGTAAGCATTACCAATTGGTTCCCAATCTTCTACATCAACTTTGCCAATAGGATTGGCATTTTTAAACTTATCTTTACCGTTTTCATCCAGTCCAAGCCACACCGGGCCATAAAAAACCCCCAAGGGTTTTCCCTCTTCAATCCGCTCTGAATAAAGCGGAAATGCGCTACCCAACCATCCGGTTGGAACATATTCGTTAGTAAACTCTTCGTTGGAGAACTTAATCAGTTTATTGATGTTCTTGCTAAAGGTAAAGGTGGTGTTCCAATTAAAGGTTGCTTTTTTTAAAGCAACCGCGCTAAGGGTAAGTTCAATACCCTGATTGCTGATAGTACCTATGTTGGCAAATATTTCAGTATAAAGATACGGTGGTGTGTTTGAAGGCACAATGTAGGTGTAAAGTAAATCGGTACTGGTGCGGTAATAATACTCCAATGCACCACTTATCCGGTTTTTAAACAATGAATAATCAATACCCATATTCAGTTCTTGTTTTTTTTCCCAACGTAACTCGGGATTTGGGTTCGAAATGGTCCCATAAGTATTGATCCATTGACCGCGGTAATAAAATTTCTGAACTTTGGAACCTAACAATACCAAAGATTTATAATTTTCAAACTCCTGATTTCCGGTAACACCATATCCAACGCGCAATTTCAGGTCATTTACCCAATCCACATCCTCCATAAATGGTTCTTTATTGATACGCCAACCGAGACTTACAGAGGGAAACCAACTCCATTTGTTATTTGCTCCAAACCTTGATGAACCTTCATGTCGGAGGGTTAGTGCAGCTAAATACCGCTCATTGAAATTGTACATAACCCTTCCAAAAAAGGAAATAAGTTTATTCGATTCTTTGTGTGAGCCCATCTCAGCTAATCCAACACCCAAAGCCGACCCATCTCCAATATTGTGGGGGCCATAATAATCGGTGTCAAAACCCGAATTTATCATGTACGAATCATTTGTTTCATTTTCTTCATAGGAATACCCTGCCATACTTTGAAAATTATGATTACCAATAGATTTAATCAAATTTAATGTGCTTTCAAAAATTAAGTTATTGCTCTTGCCGTTGCTTATTTCTGCTTCACCTCCGGTACCCAAAATGGTAGGGTAAAACTGTGTTTTATACGACATCTCTTCCCAGTCGGACTGGTCAATCGAGATGAAATTTATCCATTTCAGCGATTGGGTCAGTTTTAAGGTGGCACGTAAATTTCCGTTAGCATTGGTAGTTTTTCCATCACGGGTACGCTCGTTAAGCATAGCCACGGGGTTGTAATATTCAATCCCTTCTAAAACGGTGTAACCACCTGAATATTCATTGTTAGGGTCGTAAACCGGGCTGGTGGGGTTTCGGATAAAGGCCTGATAAAAAAGGTCGTAGTTAGCAGGTTTGTATTTACGGTTGCTGTAACTTACATTATAGTCGAGCAACAACATATCATCCAGCAGTTTTTGGGTAATATTGGTTTTAATTAGGTATTTATTCGATAGGTTGTCCTTTAATAAGCCATTTGAATTATCGACATAAATTATTGAACGGTGTGAAAATGTTTCGTTGCCTCCGGAAATGGCAATGTTGTGCTTTTGGCTAAAAGGAGTTGGACGGGTAATTTCGTCAAACCAGTCGGTGTTGCCGCCGTAAATACTTGCTGCTTTATCGGGGGCATAAGTGTTAATTGATTCCCTAAATTCGTCAGCCGAAAGGTTTTCAACTCTACGTGGTGCAACTTGAACCGATAACTGTCCGGTGTACTCCAAATGGCTTTCGCCAGCTTTTGCTCGTTTGGTTGTAATGATAATTACTCCGTTGGAACCCCGGGTTCCATAAATTGCAGCTGCAGCACCGTCTTTCAGTACATCTACCGATTCCACTTCCTCAGGGCTGATGCTTTTCAGGTCGGCACCCAAAACCCCATCAATTATTATTAATGGAGCTTGTCCTGAAGTAAGTGTATTGGTTCCCCTTAATATGATATTGTAATCGGCCATTGGGTCGGCACCATCGGGTTGTACAATGGTTAACCCGGCTACCTTTCCCTGTAAGAGCCCCATGGGGTTATTGTATGCCCCACGGTTGAATTCGTCCGATTTAATAGTTGCAATGGAACCGGTAACTTCCTTTTTGGTGGTTGTTCCATAACCAATCACAACCACTTCGTCAAGACTTTTTAAGTCTTCAACCAAAACTACTGTTAAGTCCTTTTGGTTTACTACGGCATATTCTTCGGTAAGCATACCCATCATAGAAAATACCAAAGTCTCACTACCGTCGGGCAACTCAATGGAGAAACGGCCTTCGAGGTCAGTTACAGTTCCGGTATTTGTTCCTTTTATGGTAATATTAACCCCAGGTAATGGATTATTGCTGGCATCTGTTACAATACCAGTTACTAGTTTGTTCTTTGTAGATTGTGCTAAGGTATAATGCCATGATGCAGCAACAATCAGAAATAAACAAGTTAAGAATATATTTCCTAAGCGGAGATTGGCAATTTGTTTCATGATCATAATAAGTATTAAGTCCTATTCCAATAAAGATAACTCTGAACGATATGGAATCGAAGATTGTGCTCCCATCCTTGTAACAGACAAAGCAGCCGCTTTTGCAGCCATTTTAACAGCATCAACAATAGAGTTGCCTTCCGATATGCCCACACATAAGGCTCCTGAGAAAGTATCGCCTGCAGCAGTGGTATCCAGCGCGGTTACTTTGGTTGCTTCAACTTTGTGATATTTTTGATTCTCGCAAATCAATGCACCTTGACTTCCGAGGGTAATAACAACAATATTCGCCCCTTTGGCCCGGATTACATCGGCCGCCTTTTTGGCACTTTCCCAGTCATGAACTTTAATCCCAGAAAGAATTTCAGCTTCACTTTTGTTTGGGGTAATTATGTAAAGGCTTTTAAGTAATTTATCGCTTAATGATTGGGCCGGTGCGGGATTTAAAATCACTTTTATCCCTTTTTTAAAAGCCATCTCAGTAGCATATTCCACTGTCTCCATAGGAATCTCGAGTTGCATTAATACAATTTCGGACTGTTCTATCTCGTTTTTTGCTGTTTCAATATCAGCCGGGCAGAGTGATGCGTTGGCTCCTGAAGCTACCACAATGCAGTTTTCGCCATTGGAATCTACCGTAATTAAAGCTACACCCGAAGGGTTTTTGGGATCGGAAAATATGTAATTTGTATTTATATTCTCGGTATTGAATAGCTCAATTGATTGCCTTCCGAATACATCGTTACCGGTTTTTGAAATAAAGGTAACTTTACCGCCGAGCCGGGCTGCTGCTACTGCTTGATTGGCACCTTTTCCACCAGGATTCATAAAGAACGTACCACCAATAACTGTTTCACCAGGTACCGGGAGTCTATCCGCTTTAATTACCATGTCGGTATTGCAGCTACCTATTACTATTATTTTTTTATCTGACATTACTTATTGTTTTAATTTACTTCAAACAAATATAAATCATTAATAATGGGGAAAAAATTCAAAAATATGGTCAATTTGATAATTACAAAAAGACTAATAATGGAAATTAATACTTGATAAGTACCATTAAATAAGGATTTTATATTAAACATATTTATTTGATAAAAATAATTATGTGATAATTATAAATATTTAGTAATTTAATTTTATAAACAAAACCGTACTTCAATGTTAAAAATAGACGCATTGGTTTTCTTAGTCAATTCAATGACTCAGCCAGAGAAGAAGGCATTTAAACTGTCAACGCAGCGCATTAATTTGGTTCCAAGTTATGTATCCCTTTTTGATATAATTGCTAAGGACCGGAACATCAGTGTGGATTCCATACGTTTACAATTTCAGGCTATGAACAAAGCGGCCTCGTTTGATGCTACTGTAAAGTATCTTTATAAAGTTATATTGGATATACTTTTGGAATTACGAAAAGAACAGGATAGCTATTATTTGTTGTTCAACCTGATAATGAAAGCCCGTATTTTATTTGAAAAGTCGTTGTTTGAGGAATGTTTTGGCTTACTTCATAAGGTAATCGCCGATGCAAAGAAACATGAAAACTATTATGCACTCTTGTTGGCTTCAAAACTGGAACTGGAATATTTGCTGGCACTTAATTTCCCATTGGTTGACGAAAAGGCATTGTTAAATAAGCATTACAAAATAAACGAGATTCTGAGCATCATCCGGAAAATAAATGAACAGGCCTCGCTGTATGAGTTGCTTAAATACCGGGTGGTTCTTTTGGGAAATGTCCGATCGCAGCAACAGAAACTAAATCTTAACGATTTGGTTGTTAGCGAAATGAGTATTCTCGCATCTTCAAATATTGAGAATTTTGAGATAAACAAATTGCACCAGCTTTTTCAGGCCAATTATTTAATCAGCGTCGGTGATTACAAATCTGCATTGCGCTCCTATATGGAACTGAGTGCGTTGTTTGAAAAGAACAAACACTTGTGGAATAATCCCCCCATTTATTATCTGTTAACTATTGAGGGAGTTTTGGACAGCCTTCGCAGTATTAGAAACTATGAAGGTATGACCTATTTTATCGAACAATTGAAGAAAATGGAAAGCCCTTCGGTGAACTTTAATGCTAATGTGAAATGCCTTATTTTTCTGTATGAACTTTTCCCTTTTCTTGATAATGGCGATTTTTTGGCTTCGACAACACTTTTAGAACAGAACCAGGAGAATCTGTATAACAAAATGAACTTGCTGAACTTGACCCGCCAGGCAGAACTGAGTTTATACGCGGCTCTTATATATTTTGGTAAAAAGAATTACAAAAAGGCCCACAAATATTTGAGCATGATCATGCTTAAAGGGAAAAACTACTATTACATGCCATTGTATCGGACCATCCGGTTGGTAAATCTGATGATCTTATATGAATTGGGCGATTTTAACCTGATAAGTTATGAAACCCGCTCTATTAAACGGGAGATGAAAGACTACGATAAAGGGTACCAGATGGAAAAAACCATGCTTAACTTTTTAAACAAGCAAAATATTCCTGCTACTCAACGTAAACGGGAGATTGTTTGGGCGAAGGTTTCAGGAGAAATGGAATTGTTGCGGCATGACATTTATGAACAGCAGGTGCTTCGGATTTTTGATTTTACAGCCTGGATTGAATGTAAAACACGGAAAATCCCTTTAGAAGAAATTATGCAAACAAAAAGCCAATTGCTTTAATACTAATGGTGCTTCCTGATATTGGAATGAATAAAATCCATAGGAATTAGAGTTTGTTTTTTAGTGACTGATCCTATCAGTATTTTAAAAACCTTGCATACGCGTTGTTCACTTTTACTAGGTAAAGCCCGGGTGAAAAGTGAGCCAAATCAATGTGGGCATTTCCTTCTGCATCAAGCGGTGATTTTAAAACCAATTGACCTATAGGTGTATAGATTTCTACTATTGAATGCGTTCCAGGGATGAATTGCACATGGATTTGAGTAGTTGCCGGATTGGGATAAATAATGAGCGGAACCTCTGTTTTATACTCAGGTGCCGAAACAATGGTTGCTACTGGTACCGCTTCCCAGTTTTCAGGAAAATGGTTGTCGAGGGTTGGGCTTTTCAAAACCATTACATCATCTGATTCAAAAGCTGATGCTGGCCAGCCATCTTCAACATGATAGTTGATAAAATCGATGACCATTCCATATTGGTTTTTTAGTTGTATAGCTTCTCCATTGTTCGATAATTTGCCATCCGTCCATTGTACAACAGTACGCGCAGGGTCCCATAACCATTTTTTGTCGGTAACAAATAATGTGTCATGTGCAGGAACAATAGTACCTGAAGGAAATGTGCAGGTTACCCCTTTGTCAATTGAAAAGCCTGATGCATCAATATCATTTGCTGCCGGATTGTAAAGTGCCAAATATTCAAGATTTGAATTATTCAATGGGTTTAGATACAGTTGACAGATCAGAAGGTGCGGCTCTAATTCCAGGTAAGGAATTTTTGCACCCATAGTTGCCGGAAAACCGTTGTCGAAACCGGTACCCAAAGCGGGCGAGCTAGTCAATAATGTAAAGTCGAAGTGGGTAGGATCGGTAAATTCCGGATTCCCCCAAATATTGTTTGAATTGGCAGGTAGCGGTTCATTGTCGGACAAGCTGTAAGTTATTTTGGTTGACGACTTTGAATCCGATTGAAATGTGGCCAAATGGGTATTCGATAAAATGCTGTTTTTGATGGCGGCATTTCCGCCGGCCAACCCGGGATTTTTTTCGTAACAACTGACCGAGGTACCGTTTCCATAAAAAGTGGACCGGTTGACGTCAATCCGGCTCGAATCTTTGACTCCGATTCCAACATTACAATTAGCTACCAGACTGTTGATTAAAATCACCGATGATTGCTGCCCCACAGAAATTCCTTTATCAAATACATTGCAAATCAACACACAATCAATCTTAACCAGTGAAGCTTCTTCCCCAATGTCGATAGCATCGGCATTGTAACCCAAAATATTGTAAATGCTGGTATTTCTAATAATTCCGTTTTCGATGCCGTCGTAGTCAATGCCGTCCGAATCGAATTCCCCATTTCCGATCAATGTACAGTTTTCGATGGTAGCTTTGCCATATTTTATATTGATTAAATCGCTGCTAGCTGAAGAATGGATGATACTATTGGTAAGTGAAATATCGGAATAGCGTGCCGACAATGGATTTAACTTCGTGTTTTCAATAAGTAAGTGGTCGAGGTTTAAATTGCCATAAAAGGTGGAAATGGCGCCAACACGTTCGGGAACGGGACCTCGTGTTGCATCGCTAATGGTAACATACGATAAGCTGGAAGTAGCACTGCTGTTCCAGAAATTGAGTGCCCCCCATCCCCGGGGTTCATATTTTGGGTTTATTTTAAAAACAATCCGATCGGTTTCGGTACCTATGGCTTCGATATTTCCATGGATGTAAAAATTGCTATTTCCCGACATCCACAATTCAACCCCGGGTTCAATGGTCAGAGTGACTCCATTTTGGATGGTTACATTGTCCTGAACCAAATAGGGTGAACAGCTTTTATACAGCGTCGTGTTTTGGGTAATCTCTGCAGGTACCATGCATTCTCCGGAGGCTTCAAAAACAGCCATCACGCTCAAATCACCGGTAAGGGTAAACGGAAAATCTTTTTGAGTCGATAAATACCCGTTATTGGCGGGCATTAAACAGTTTAAGGCCAGGTCGAAGCTTATATCGCTGCTGCTGACGCTGTTTTGGTGTACCTCTACGGCCAGCACATTGATGCCTGTTTTTAATAAATTTTTGTCGATAAGGTAGGAGGTGTATTCGCTTTCGTCGGCCCCTGAAAGTGAAATGGATGCCAATGTGCTGTTGGTAATAGGTCCGTAGGTCATGTTATCGCGGACAAGTTCGGTTCCGTTTAAATATATTATGGCACCATCATCTTTCATTAATTCAATAGTGTAATGCGTGCCGGTTAAATCAGCATCCGTTAATGTAAACAGATGCCGGAAATAGGTGGTGGTGAATTTATTATCGCTGTTTGGACCAAAACCAACCACGGTGTTTTCATCGCCATCGCCGTAACCCAATTCGCCTTGTCCAGCGCTCCAGTTATCATCGTTGAATGAGGGGGCAACCCAGGCCGTTTCCTGATTGCTTCCGTTGTCGATAAATTTCCAGATTGACTGTTTGGGGACAAGTGCTTTTTTTATAGTGCTTTTCCATCCTTTAAAAATGTATCCTGCTTTTTCTTCGGCTGTTAAGGTAGCATTCACCTGCTTTAAATAAGCTCCGTCCCATTGGGTTTGAGGGATTTTTAATCCATTCAGTTTTAAAATTCCGGCATTTTCTGGGTAGGCTGATACCGATAATAGGGCAGAACCTGAAAAACCATAGTTCGTTAAATCGTTTAATAAAGCCTGTGGCCGTTGCTGAACATAGGATTTAATTTTGGCCACTTCGTTATACCAATAATCAACCGAAGGCATGGCATTTCCATAAGTAGAAGTAGTACCAAGCCACCGCTCCACATGATTGGGAATTTCGGGTTCAATGGTTTTTAAATGGTTTTCGATAAGCTGGGTCATAATGGCCGGATGAAAACTGGTGTACAGATGATCGGCCAGCTTTTGGCCAAAATATTTTTTATAGGTTGTATTTTGCATTAATCGCTGAAAAGGAAACGAGGTTTGGTCCAGATAAAAAATGATCATCCGGCTGTTGACACTAAAAAAGCCCCGGTCCAAATCCATCAGAATCCATCGCCATTTTCCCGAATCTTTAGGTTTCCAGGCCATCACGTTGTGGTCGATGGAGGAATTTCCTGTGGCTATTTCTGTAATGACCAGGTCGGTAAAATTTTCAATATCCATTTTTTCAGCAACCGCATCAAAGTCCGACTGTACAGATAGATCTTTTGAAAAAAGCGTTTTTAATTCATTGTAGGCATTCAGGTCGCCACATTCAGGGTAATCTTCGTTTTCAACCATATCAAAGGTTCCTTCGGCAAGGCCATAATGTTCTTCAATATAGTCTGTTTCAATCTTTTCGCGGAAGTTGTGAATACCCATGTATTGGCCATTGAAGTAAACCGTGCACCAGCGGAAAGCTGAAATGTCCAAATCCATATTGAATTGTGTGGCATGCTGCCCCAAAATATCCCGCATGAGTGTGTTGCTCCAGTCGTTGCCCGAGGCACGCAAGGCAAAATTCTTGTAACTGGCGCGGGGGGTGTCGTAAAAAACAGGAAAGTCCAACGAGCCCGATCCGTATTGTTTGCTGAAATAAACCCCCAGCATTTTTTGGGGCAACTGCCATGAATAGAGGCCATTGATTTTTATCCCTGCCAGTTCGTTAAATGCGGAGCGGTCGGAGCCGTTGTTCTCAAAAAGCTCGATGTTTACCGGAATTTCCCAGTCGGGTTTGAAGTTCTGTACATAAATACCTATTTGTGGGTTCCATAAATTATCGGGGTTTGTGGCTATTGAAACCACAGGTAATCCGTGCGATTCTAAATTTTCGTTAATGAAATACGTATTTGTAATGATTGGGCCAGGAATGAGCCCCGTTTTGAATATCCTACTACGGACAACGGTAGTTTTATTAATAAAAATGGGATTGGAATAAAGCATTGAACTGGCAGTGGGTTCCGAACCATCTAGTGTATATCTGATTTCGCCCCCCATTTGGTTTGTGAGGATGATACTCGTATTCGATTTGTAAATACCTCCACGCTTGCTAAAATGGGGGACATTTAATGCAAACCCACTATAAAACAGACTGGCATTGGGGGTATTGGGAGTAGCATCTGTAAAAAATCCCCAGGTAGATGGATTGGTTATATTTCTTCCTTGCGAAACATCGGGATACTGGTTTGAATAAGAAACAGAATCGACACACTGTAACGCAGTATTGAACAAACCAATACTTTCAGTTAAGGCATCCAGCTTGAAATTTGTATGAGTGTTTGAATTCTTCCCATCGGCCCAAAAAAGTAGAAATCCCTTTGCAGGTATGGTTAAGTTTCCGATTTTCCATCGGTTTGGAATACTCAAATCATCAGTTAAATAATAACCATTCAGATTGATAACCGTGCCTCCTGCATTATAAATTTCAATCCAGTCGGCATCGTCGCTAAAATCAGGATCTTCAATAGTAGAGGCATTGGAAGCCATAAACTCATTGATGTACAGTTGACCATAACTGAATGTTGTCAGATATATAAAAACGGTGGATAGTAGTAAGCGCATGTTGAATAGTTAATGAGGCAAAGTTATATATGAACGTAGATAATTGTATATTAAAATTGATAAATCTATGAATTTATTGGAGAGAACAATGGTTTATTTGAGACGTGTTTGATTTTGAATAGCTTATATTTAGAACCAGATTAATGATTTTGGTGAGGTAGAATAAATGTCAATTAATAAAAAGCTGTTATAGATTAAGTGTTTTGCAAATGAATTTCTTGTTAATTTGTATTATTCTGAACATCATGAAATGGATATACTCGATAAAACAATGAATTAATTATAAACGATAAACAAATGAAATTAAAACCTTTTATCATTACATCAGTGGCCGTTGTGCTTACCTTTTCTGAAACTTCGGCACAAGTTTTTAAAAACGACGAGCTTACCATCACAAAGATTGAAGCGGACACCTGGGTTATTGAAACCGCCGAAAACAACACCATGTACATGGTGGAAGGGACTGAAAAAGCCTTGCTGATTGATACCGGAAACAAATGCGACAGCCTGGAAGAAATTATCAGGAAGATAACCACAAAACCCCTGCTGGTTCTGCTAACCCATGGTCATTCCGACCATACAGGAAACATTGATGCGTTTAATGAAATCTACCTTCATCCAGCCGATACCGTGCTTATGGATAAGAATTATCCGGGAAAAATCCATTACATGAATGATGGCGATGTGTTCGATTTGGGCGGAAAGATGTTAGAAGTTTTTCATACTCCGGCTCATACGCCCGGTTCCGTTGTGTTGTTCGATGCTCAGACCCAGAGCTGCTTTTCGGGCGATGCCTTTGGGTCGGGATTAATCTGGCTGCAACTGCGCCCCACAGCTCCCATGTCAATGTATGTTGGAACCTGCACCCGCATGTTGAAAGCAATGGACGAAAAAAACATTACCAAACTGTATTGTGGCCATTACCCCTATGTAAAAAAAGCATTTACAAAATCGTATGTTTCCGACATGCAAAAACTGGCCGAGGCTTTGATAAACGGAACGGCTCCTGCTTCAAAACCATACGATATTGTAGTTTCGTTCGGGTGCCCGAATCCCATGATTACTACTTTAGGAGAAGCCAGCATTGTTTATGATCCGGAATTTATTAAGTAGCTAGCGTCAATGCAAAAATATCCGAAGTAATTGGTGCTAAGAAAGATTTGTATAATGAATAGACTGTTTTTCAAATATTATTATGACGTAACAAGAATTAATATTCTTGTTTCAATAATTATTGGACTACAGGACATCGCAATTAGTTTTGGTTCTTTTGGAAGTTTAATTTCGTTTATGATTTATCGTTATTACCAAAATGATCAGTATTATTTTTATTTAAATCATGGCTTTACAAAGAAAGAATTAATGTTTAAAGTTTTTATGATAAATTTTACTATAGCTTTTATTTTATATCTTTTATTCTATCAATAATCACAAAATGATAAACAGCCTTAGATTAGATTCTGTTGACCTAAGTTTTGGCAAAAATAAAATATTATCAAATGTAAATTTTACATGTAATACTGGTGAAATTCTTGCAATTTTCGGAAGAAATGGTTCAGGGAAATCAACATTGTTGAAGATAATGTTTGGGACACTAAAACCTAATAAAATTGAATTTTATATAAATAATGGCAAGATTGAAAAAATAAGTACGAAGAATAAATTGATAGCCTATCTTCCACAAGCATCATTTCTTCCGAAAGATATAACTGTAAGGCGAATTATTTCTATGTATTTTTCTGATGGAGAAACCCAAGACAAAATATTTTATTCTCCGCTAATTAATAAAATAGAGAATCAAAGGCTTGGAACACTTTCACTTGGAGAACAAAAATATTTAGAGTTTTTATTAATTATCAATTTAAATCATCCATTTATATTACTTGATGAACCATTTGCAATGATAGAACCTCTGTATATAGAATCAATAAAAGACATTTTAACAAAATACAAAAATGACAAAGGAATAATTATCACAGACCATTATTATCGTGATGTTTTTGAAATTGCAAATAAGAAAATTATAATAAAAGATGGTACCTCATATGAAATTTTAAATTTGAATGAATTATGTGATTATGGTTACATACCTTTAAAAAAAAATTGAATGAAAATTAATGAACCAATCGAGAATTCAACAGAATACAATGCACAGGTGCTACAGATACTAAAATCCATTGGAGCAGATGTTTAGATAATTTTTTATTTAGCATATTGGTATTAATTTTACCGTGGGACGACAACGCTGCCTCGAACTATCCAACGTATTTTAAACTTAATATTATGCAAAAAAGAAGTCTAGTCTCAATTTTATTATTTGCTGTTTTATCATCAATAACTTATGCCCAGTTTCCGGGAATGCCACTCATTGGTACCGTAAAAACCGACAGCCTGAAAAGCGAAGTGCTGAAGGTGTATCGGAATTATTCTATTTATTTACCGAAAAGTTATACTACAAATCCCGAACAAAAATACCCTGTTTTGTACCTGCTGCATGGAATCTTCGATAACAACAACGGCTGGGTAATGCTCGGTCATTTGCAGGATGTGGCCAACCAGATTATTGATGCCGGGGATGCCTGCGAAATGATTATCGTGGTTCCCGATGCAGGTTCGCTCTGGAATGGTTATTTCGATATGGATGGCTGGTCGTATGAAACCTTCTTTTTTATGGAATTTATCCCTTTCATCGAGAAAACTTACCGGGTAACAGCCGACAAACAACACCGCGCCATTGCCGGTTTATCGATGGGCGGCGGCGGTGCTACGGTTTATGCGCAGAAACATCACGACATGTTTTCATCGGTATATGCCATGAGTGCTTTAATGGGACTGGAGCCAGGCGGCGGAATCCCTCCCCGTGACAAAAAAGGCGAAGAACTGAACAAATCGGTCATTGCCAACCATTGCGTGAAATTTATTGAAAACGCTGATGAGGCTACCAAAGAAAAACTTAAAACCGTGAGTTGGTTTGCCGATTGCGGCGACGACGACTTTCTGTTCGATGTAAATATCGATTTTTACAGGGCCATGCGAAAAGCTGCCATTCCTTGTCAGTTAAGGGTGCGCGATGGTGGCCATACCTGGGAATACTGGCATTCGGCATTGTATATGGCTATTCCTTACGCATCGAACCATTTCAATTGATTATGTATGGGTAAAAGGTTCGTTATGTTATGGCTCATGGGGGCAGTTGCTTTTAGCTCCTGCCAAAAGAAAAATATCCTGGATGTAAATGCAATAAAAACGGATGCAGGATTTGTTTCAGGAGGCCTCAGTTCCGATTCATCTGTTAAAATATGTATGGGGATTCCCTTTGCAGCGCCACCTTTGGGCGGGTTGCGTTGGAAAGCCCCACAACCTGTTCCTAAATGGAAAGGTGTCCGTGCATGTGTAAATTTACCTGCATCGGCCATGCAAGCAGTACCTGAACCCTTTTATTGCTGGAGCCGTGAATTTTTAGCTCCCAAAGCCCCCATAAGCGAGGATTGCCTGTATTTAAACATCTGGACAGCAGCCCAATCAACCAAAGAAAAATTACCCGTGATGGTTTGGATTCACGGAGGGGCTTTTGTGGCTGGCTCTGGAACAGTGCCTTTGTATAATGGTGAGGACATGGCACGTAAAGGGGTCGTTTTTGTCACCATCAATTATCGGCTGGGGATTTTCGGGTTTCTGGCCCATCCGGAACTTACGGCAGAAAACCCGCTTAAAACTTCGGGCAATTATGGCATTTTGGATCAAATGGAGGCTCTGAAATGGATTCAGAAAAATATTGCAGCATTTGGAGGCGATCCCACAAACGTAACCATTGCCGGGCAATCGGCAGGAGCTTACAGCGTGAACGTACTCATGGCATCGCCGATGGCAAAAGGATTATTTCATAAAGCTATTGCGCAAAGCGGTGGCCAGTTCCGGAAAGATACTTCGGATATTTTTTCGTTACAAAAAGCAGAAACCATTGGTATAAAAATGACTGGTGATTTAGGAATTCAAAGCATTTCCGGATTACGTAACATTCCGGCCGATTCGTTGCTTAAAATAAACCTGCATTTTGGTTTAGCCGTTGATCAGGTGGTTGTTCCATCGGTTTATGAAATATTTGCCCAGGGGAAACAAAACGATGTACCTCTTTTGACCGGATGGAATGCCGACGATGGTGTCTATTTTGGACCTACACCCACCTCAACATCCTTTAAGCAAATGGCTTTGGAAAAATATGGAGAAAAGGCCCCACAGTTTTTGACTTTGTTCCCGGCCGAAAATGATATGGAAGCGCAAAATTCGCAAAAATTGGCAACACAACTTGAATTTGGCTGGCAAAACTACTCCTGGTCAAGGCTGCAAACCCAAACAGGAACAGGGGAAGTGTTTCTTTATTACTTTAAACGGATTCCACCGGGCGAACCCAATTTCGGAGCATTTCATTCTGCCGAGTTTGCGTATGCACTCCATACACTTAAATTCTGGGATCGCCCATTTACTGAAGTTGATTTGCAATTGCAGGAGGCGATGTCAACCTATTGGGTAAATTTTGCCAAAACCGGAAATCCAAACGGAACGGGTCTTCATAATTGGCCGGTCTTCAATAACAAAAATCCCCAATCGATGATTTTTGGAGATTCCATTACAGTGGAGCCGGTTCCATTCAGGGAACAGCTTGAGTTTTTAAACCCCTTCCAATGATTTATGTAACAAGGGTTCGATATGGAATAATCCTTTGAACAGGAGGTTGGATATCTGAAATATAAATTAAACTGCACTTTCTGGAGTGGAATTAACGAATTGTTCCTGGAATTTTCAGGGTTGGAAACATTTATTTCACGCAAAGTCCGCGGAGCCAAGCCCCGAAACAAAACCCCCGCCGCCATCCGCAATAGCTTCAGGCAGCGGGGGTAAACCATTATATATGACAAATCAAACCTTATTCCAATAATTACCGGTTGTTGGTCTGCTTTTGTTTCTTTAAACGGGCTCGCTGTATTTTTGAGTGTTATTCATAGTAACTCAATGTTTCTAATAATTGGGGTGAAAAACGGAATATATCATCCTTTTTGTATCACCACTGAAAAAACCTTGCCAGCGATTGACGCGCTTGGCATACCACTTAAACCCCAATGTTTTATGACCGCGCTTAGCAACTGGCCATTTTATTTTAGTCTTTCGTTTATTTCACCTTTCAGCAGAGGCAAATACTTTTTTAGTATTGCCCATATCATTGACGAATCTACTGCATCATAAGTATGGATTAATCTATTACGAAATCCAACGATTTTTCTTGCATTCTCAAGTGTTACATCAGGAAGTAGTTTATCAAACTTATTTACGGCTTCCCCAATGATTCCAAGTTGACGTTCAACAGCGCTCTGAGTCTTTAAATCAGCCGAGTAATCATTGTAATTGTCGGTGGTTTTTGTAAACTGCTCAATCAATTCAATCGCCCGTAAAATATCAGATAAGTACTTTTTGGCTTGATCCGTCATAAATTAATACTTTTGTAGAATCAATACTTTTGCGCAAATAAGGGTTATGGATTGAAGAATCTGTAAGTAAATCAACTTTCCTTTGAAAGAAACTCTCAAAAGTATCCCATAAAGAAATCAATTTTTCACCTCTCTCTATTGGGTCCGGGTCATCAATTTCTACTAACAAATCAATATCACTTGTGTCATAATCAAATCTATCAGTCACAGACGAACCGAAAGCATATAAATATCTTACTTTATGCTTTTGGCATAAAGAATTAAAATCAGTTAAATTTTTTAATATTTCGTTTTTAACCATCATAATCCAAAGTTAAACATTTAATTAAATCGGAACAAATATCAGCAATGAAGCGTCTTTTGGCTTGTTGATAACTGTATTATATCCCAAATCCCAATAAAATTTCTTTATAAAAACCCCCACCGCCATCCGCAATAGCTTCAGGCAGCGGGGGTAAACCATTATATATGGCAAATTCAAACCTTATTCCAATAATTACCGGTTGTTGGTCTGCTTTTGTTCGTTGTCGATTTCGAAGTGTCTAACAATCAAATAGTACCCTGGTTTAAAGCAGCTAACCCTTGAATAACCAACTATCCCGGCATTTTTTTATACTGTTTGTTGGGTGTATGTGCCTTTTTTTGATGTCTTTTTATTTCTTCGTTTTTCTTTGTCAGCTTTAATGTAGTCACTAATCATTCTCTTTTCTTTTTCGGTTAGTGGTCGTGGGTCAACAAAGAAATCAACTTCTAAAGGTTCTCTAATCAATCCCATAATAGTTAGTTTTTAAAATATTTATTAATCAACTTCAATGCAGCTTCTGTATTTATTATCATCAAATGGCCACTGACATTTTCTGCACCTAAAGTTTTTTCATAATGTTCAATCAATCGTGTTTTTGAAGTAAATGAAACATAACCTTCAAATCCACGATGAAATGAAATTCTACAAACAAAAGCGACAAGATTTCCAGGAACTCCTAAATATACTTTATTTCTTCCAAGGTTGAATGGAGCACTTTCTATTAAGTGCATATAAACATGGTCTTCTCGCTCAGTAATACTAACCAATCCTTGGATTATGTCAGGGTTTCCTGTTATTGTCAACTTATAAACGTCTCTATCTGGTTGTTTGTACTCATCTTTCCAGTTAAATAACCATCCATTTTTCTTGGTGATTATTTTTAAGTCCTTATTGTCAATCAATGAAACATCTGTTTGAAAACTGTCTCCAGTTACAACATTCTCAATTGAATTTGTCAATTTATCAATCTCAATCTCAATATGTTTTGGATTTTTTTTCATGATGTAAATATACCAAAAATCAACAACACTTTATCATTTCCGTAGGGTTTTCTGGCATTACACCCAACTTCTATATAACCCAAATTTATATGAAATTATATTTATCAATTTTTAATTTCCACTTAAAAAACCCCATCGCCCTCTACAAATGTTTCAGGCAGCGAGTTAAAGCTTTTTACATACTACATTAACCCCCCCCAATGTTTTATGACCGCGCTTAGGCTGCATTATTCTTTTATTATCTTATCAATTTTCAATATTTCTTTTGTATTTGAGTCTTGTATTCTTATGAAATAAATTCCAACTGATAACTTTGACAGATCTATTGGATATATATCCTTTGTAGAATATTCTGAAATTTGAGTCTGACCTTGCATATCTATTATCTCAAAGAATTTACAATCTAAATTTTCTTTAAATTCTACTGTTATGTGATCCGTAAATGGATTAGGATATATACTAATATTATGACTAATTAAATCGGTAACTAAAGTCGTTACACTTACTATTGTATCAAAACCACAAATGTTAATATGAAAAACTCCCGATGGTGGTAATGGAAAAGTAAACACTAATTCGTCATAATCTTGACACGTTAAAACTTCTCCTGTATCAACTACATAATCATTAACTTTAATAGAATTTTCATTCGCTTGAACTGTCAAATAAGCACCTTGGCCACAGTTTTTTGCAAAGGCGCAATTGATATCAAACCAATTGTCTCTTTTCTCATAGTCAAAGTCTTTTGGATTTAAAAGTACTGTGCCATTTGAACCATATATATTACCACAAATCCCTTCCAATATTACAGTATCTATTGAATTATCAAGACTAAAACCTACTTGTTTTCCCAGACACTGAGCAAATGCGGCTAAATACATAGGGATTATTAAAATTGTTATAACAAGCTTTTTCATAATATATTAATTTAACAGATGAATTTAAATGTAATCTTACTTTTATAGAACCTAATTTTATATAAAATTACATTTTTAACTTCCTCTCCAAAAACCCCCACCGCCCTTCACAATAGCTTCAGGCAGCGGGGGTAAACCATTATATATGACAAATTCAAACCTAATTCCAATAATTACCGGTTGTTGGTCTGCTTTTGTTTCTTTAAACTGGCTCGCTGTATTTAGGGTGTAACTCAATGTTTCTAATAATTGGGTTGAAAAACGGAATATATCATCCTGTTTGTATCACCACTGAAAAACCCTGCCAACAAGCTATGAATTTGCATGCGTTGCAGCTACTATATTTATAGTGCCGTTGCGCTCTTCCTTTTTCAAATTACACGTATTTAACCTGATTTAAAATCCTTTCCTTGATTTGTTCCTTTAGCGCATTTTTGGTCACTAAGTCAATTTTGCGGCCAAAAATATTCTCAAGATAAATCTCTAATGAAAAATATTTCCATCCGATGGGTTTTTCAAATTCAACGAGCAAATCAATATCACTATCTTCCGTAAACGAATCGTCAGAAAATGAACCAAATAGTCCAATCTGCTTGACAGAGTAATCTCTGTATAGAACGGGCTTTAAGTCAATCAGTTTATTTAATATGTCGTTCCTGGTAATCATACATCCAAAGATACAATTTTTTAAATAACAGGTGAATTTGGCTGAAAGCATAGGGCAAAACTCCCATACAACCTAAATCCATTTCAAAAACTCCACCGCCATCCGCAATAGCTTCAGGCAGCGGGCTACATTTCTCTACATACCTCTGAAACCCCTACGTAAGATACAAAATGTAAGAGATGTACTTTATTTCTTATCAGACCAATATGCAAAAGATTGCGGTGGTGATAAATTGAAATCCGTTTTTAAACATTTTGGGGTACTATATTTTTTTGTGTTTTTTATTTTAATCGCAAAACCTTGTTCCTTGTTTGCGAAATATTCATAATAAAATTCCTCACTAATACCTGAGAATTCTTGAGTCAAGTCCCATAATGTAGGCAAATCATAATTTAATACCCCATCAATTTCGAATTCACCAATTACCCGTTGAACAGGTGAGGACGCATAAACAATGACTGATTGTATATTCTCGTTTTTAAAAATGGATTTTCTAAATTCAAATTTTTTTGTTCCGTCAAAGATTTTGAACGCGAACTCTGGCTTTATTGATAAAACAACCTTCATTTTTTCTCTTTCTTTTTGTATGCAAAACTAATTAAATTGTCAAATTGTTCATTTGTCAATTTAGCAAAACCCTTTGGCAAACTCATCGGGTCTTTGAATATTTTTAAATCAATTAAATCATTAAGTGTTGGCTTTGGAGTAGGTAAAGAATGGGCATAAAGAAAGTTGATTATAAATGGTTTATAATTTGGGAATTTATTCCACCAATTTGTTCTTAAATCCTCTTTGGAAATCATTGTCCGCCTATTACAACAATTAAAAAAATCCTCAAAGTCTGTAAAACTGTTTTTTATACTCTCAACAATACAAATTGATGTTACTGTACTAGAATATTTTTTAGGAGCAGTTTCACCGATTCGATAAATCAGAACAATATCGCCCGATTTTAAATTTCTATCTGGTGAATGAGATATATAAACTTTGCTAATTCTATTTCTATGGGGTTCATTTTCGGTATATTTTGCTTTATCTTCTCTTGTATTAATACTATCTGGAAATAACTCGGTATGATATTGTGGCTCTATTTTTATTAAATATTTATCTGTTTGTCTTGAGAAGAAAGGAAATGTGAGTTTGGGATTTTCAATGTTAACTGGCAAATGTTTATTAAATGTCCGAACATATACGATTTCTTGTCCGTTTTGTGAATTTTTAATTCCATGTTTATAAAAGCCCCATTCTTCAAGCATTTCCATTAATTGCTCTTGTTCGGGTCTTTTATCAAAGATTGTAACATAAATTTCTTCCACTCTAAACAGCAAAGCATTGTCAAAAATTGTTTTTAGAAATCTCTCTCCAATTTTGTAGCCATTACTTGTTACTTTTAATGTTCCAATTTTAAGTCTTTTTTTTGGTTCAAAATTGGGAATTATGTCTGAATAGCTTTCTTCATAGGCTTTTTCAATTTTAACATAGAGAAAAGCAGTTAAATGATCATCACTATAGCATACGTAACAAGGTTGTTCTGCTTTACTATTGAACCATTTGTCAAATTCTTTATAATCGCTTCTAAAGCTGTCAAAGAAGTTATCATTTAAATTAACTTCTGCAAAGTCAACCTTTTTTACAGCTAAAACTTTGTGCTCAACTAATTCCGGATTTTCTGCTGTCGCTTTCTCAAGAAATGATTGGATTCGGAAAACTCGATCAGCAATTCCCAGTAATTTAGCTTTTAAATGAATTTTTTTGTCCTCTGAAATTAAAATGTCAACTCTGTTGGCAAAAACCTCATTAAGAATCTGAGTGTCATTTAAATCATTTTGCGATTTGTCAACTTGATTACTGACTTGTATAATGGCATCATTTAATGGTGCTTGATATTTTAATTGATTATAACTCTCAATTTTAATATTCATCGTTTTAACCGAGTTAACATCTTGATACCGGTTTAACTCCTCTATTGTTAATGGGTGAATGTATTTATCATACTTTAGTTTGTCTATCCAATATAAAAGCAGTCCAATGTCGGGGTTGTGAATCTTATTTGCTTCTCTGTGGATAATAATATTTGTATCTAATAATACTTTCATCGGATATATTTTTTAAGTCCATTAAAATCGACGGAAATACTATCTATTATCAATAAAGGAATTTTTAATTGACATTCAAGCTCTTTTGCATATTCAATCTCTAATTGTTGAAATTCAGAAATCTGCTTTTTTGAATAATTATTAAAATCTCTATTTTTTAATCGTTCAATAATTATTTCAGGATCTGCAATAATAAGGATTAATTTAGAAGGTGAAATTTCTTTAAAAGTAGAGATTGGTACCTTTTCAGGAATGCCTTGACTATTCAATAAAGAATAATGCCCATCTAATAAATATCTATGATTTGGTTGAATTATTGCTTTCAGATTTGAAGTTAAACGGTTTTGTGTTTCTTTAATATTTTGAACAACTTTATTTGCTTGCGAACTTAACTCATGCCATTTCAAAACTTCACTTGCTGTTAAATGAATTAGATTTGAATTTTCAACTATATTCTCACAAATCACCCCTTTACCACTTCCATGAATTCCACCAATAAAAATTATATTTCTCATGATTGTTCTGGTTCTTTTACATGACAGTAACGGTGGTGGTATGAAACGTTGCCGATTTCGAAGCTCTTCACTATCGAAAAGCTATTATGTTTATTAAATGCTTTAACCTTCAAATTTACCGAATCAGCCCGCATTACGTATATTTATTGTTGTTGGCAGTATTAATCTAAACTTGAAATAATTTTCTTCATTTCATTTAATTTGTCCTTATGAAACTCATTTGCAATCATTTGTTTTAAGAACTTTTCCCAGTCTAAATCGAAATCTATAAGAGCTTTATTAAATGATTCTTTAGTTTTGAGTCCTTTAGCACAAAGTCCAATGTTTGAATATATCACTCCAACTCTATCTTTTTTTGTTGATTTCGACCAAAATTCTGCTGATTTAGCATAATCTCTCATTGCTGAACCATAATTTTTTGCAGAATAGCTTTGTTTCCCTTGTAAATAAAAAAGACTAGCCTCTAGTTCATTGGAAATGCATTCATAACTAGTTTTTAATAGATTCATTTCAGAGTTAACTTTATCGGTCAACTCATTTATTTGATTAGCATTTGAATTTACTAATTCAGTTATTCTTAAATCAAAAGTTTCTTTTATTTCAGTAGAGAGAAAAGAAGTAACTTCTTTTAAAGTATTACGCTGAAAAAATTGAATCAAAATTGGTATAATTATTCCTAAAATAGATATAACAATTATAAGTTTTAACCATGCACTTTCATAAAAACCGCCAACATTTGAAATAATATCTGCTTGTTCATTTAATTTCATATTCAATTCTCTTAAATTATCCATTCTTTGAATTGAATCTAATCTACTTTCTAATAGCAGAATCTTTTGATTTAAAAACTGTATTGTATCCATAAATGCTTATTTTTATTGCCCACAACGGCTCGAATATGCCTAATGCGGAATTTCAAGGCTCTTCACTATCAAACCGCTACGTTGTTTATTAATTGCATTAAAGTTCAAATTTACCACTTCACCCCGCATTACGTATATTTATTTGTTGTGCAAAGTATTTATTGATTTTCCGTTTTGTCAAATGTCTTTTCTATTTCTGCCATTTCAGTCAAAACATCTTTTGTTGAATATGTTATCATATCCTTTTGTTGTTTATCTAAAATCAACAGACCAATACCCGCAATCAGAGAAGTAAAAAAAATAACCCATGTAGTTGGTTTAACCCAAGATTCTAGATTAGTTGCAGAATTAAATGCAATCAATGAGAATATTGCAGAAGCAAAAATACCAAATGCAATAGAAGATAAAACTTGAAAAATTCTTTGGTTAGGTATAATTCCTTCAATAATTCTTAGCAACCTTTTCCAATCAGATTCCTTTATTGGATAAATCCCTTCCTTTTTTGTTTTATAAACAACATAATCCTGGCTAAACTTCAATTCATTCATGTTTACCTCCTTTTTCATAGTCATCATTAGGATTACTTTTGTCAACTATTCCTAAATGTATGGCATTAAAAAACTTAGTATTACCACATTCTCTGCAAGACATAGTAACGTAAGGTTGAATTGTTGTCAGACCATTTTTTTCTCCTTTTTCTGGACGAAACTCTCGAATTTCAAAGAAAGTATCGCTGATTGACCATTCCCCTGATGAACAAACCTCACATTTCTGATGTGACCAGCCTTTTAGCTTTTCTAATAGCTTTTTTTGATGTTCTTTACTTAATTTCATTGCTTATCCTATATTTTGCACAACTACTATATAACCCTAATTTATTTGAAATTACATTTTTAACTCCCCCTCAAAAACCCCCACCGCCCTCCACAAGAGCTTCGGGCAGCGGGGGCAAACCATTATATAAGGCAAATCAAACCTCTATGTTGCATCGGTGGCAGCCGTTGTACCCTTATCGGTTTTGGTGGTATGGGCAGCGGTAATAGCCATCGCGTTTTCAAAGGCATTGTAAAACCCGGGCTTTTTGGTCCTCCAGGGGTTCACCTTTTCGCGGATGGTCCCCTTTAGCATCGTATCAATAGCCTCGCAGCATTCGGCCAGGTTTTCGGTAATCTGTTTGCTTTTGCCCTGTGCATTTTTAGGTGCCGGCAACGATTGGTCGAACGCGTCGGTCAGGGTTTTTAAAGCCGCTACCTCGGTATCGGTAAAGTAAGGCTCCAGCTTGCCCGGGAAACGGGCGGCATGTTGGTGTACAAACATGGCATAGGCATGCAGGGGCCGGTCGCGCATTTTATCTAATTTCGAGGGGCTGGTGCGCAGCTCCTCAATAACCTGTATCAGGGCGGAGTCGCCTCCCTGCGGTGCAAAGGCCAGCAGGGCCGATGCAATTTCGTACACCTGCACCTCCAGTTGTTGGCGTATTTCATTCTTTTGCCGGGTTACCGAAGTGCTTTTTTCGTTTTGTTGCATGCCAAAGGCCTTCCCTTCGGCAAGTAGTTCACCCAAACGGGTATCAAGGTCAGTGAGGCCGGGGGTAATCTGTACCACATCGGCAAATTGGGTAAACACCTGGTGAACAGCATCGCCCCTTTTTAATACCATCTCTTGTTTTTTGTTCATAGGAAAAATTTATTTTTGGTTGATACATTAACAGGTATAAATGTATAAAAAAATTGATAACCACCATCCGCTTTTTCGCTAACGGATGCCAAAATAATTCACCGGGTTTTGGTAAAATCATGGGAAATCCATGTCAGATGCCATTTTCACAACCTCCACTTTTTATTAACAATTATTAACAGATGGGGTCTGATATTCAGTTCAATTAAACCTTTTTTTTGGCTTCAAAACCCTCTGTTCCTTTCCGCCGTTACATTCCAAAGGATTTTTGCAGAAGGCAATCCTTCAAAAAGCGCCACCCGGCTATTTATTGCCACATAACGGACAACCATTGGGTTCAATACCCACAGAGCTTCACCTGTTCCGCAGGTCACGGTGCGATTTGTTCATTAAATGGCAGGTATGGATAAAAACCGGGTACGTTTACATAAAAGCCACACCGGGGCTATTAACCGGTTCGCGCTTTTTTTGCGGGATTAAGTAAGAATCTGGAATTATGATTATCAGGTTGATTTTTCACATGGAACCGGGGGTAAATTATCATTTTTTTTGATGCCGTCTCCATTTCCCGGTTTTAGGGGCTTATTACATCAGGGGCAACCATCATTTCACGGTTGAACGGGGTTATTTCGTTAGTATCGGTAATCATTTCGCGGTTGAACGGGGTTGTTTCGTTGGTGTCTGCAATCATTTCGCGGTTGAAAGATACGTTCCGGAAGTTTTCTATGGTCATCGCGGATATGAAATGTGCCATTGCGTCAGTGAAATATGCTATTGCGTCATTCAACTATCTTATCCCGAAACCATCAAGGGTCATTTCGTTAGTTCATTAGCTCATTAGCTCATTAGCTCATTAGCCCATTAGCCCATTAGCTCATTGGCACATTGGCACTTTGCGCCTTTGCGCCTTTGCGGTTAATAAACCTGCGGGAATCCGCGTTACGAAGTATCCGCGTCATCAGCGTTCCATTCTTTTTAGAGACCGGAATTCATTAGCACATTGTCTCATTAGTTCATTAGTTCATTAGCTCATTGGCACTTTGCGCCTTTGCGCCTTTGCGGTGAATGAATCCGCGTCATCAACGTACCATTCTTTTTAGAGACTTGAATTCATTGGCTCATTGGTTCATTGGTTCATTAGCACTTTGCGCCTTTGCGGTGAATAAATCCGCTAATTCATTGGCTCATTAGCACTTTGCGCCTTTGTGGTTAATAAATCTGCGGGAATCTGCGTTACAGGGTAACAAGGTAGATAAATGAGATGCAGGAAAGTTGGCAGATAGGAAGTTAGCAGGTTAATTATAAAAAGTATTGGTTTGAGAAAAAGCGCTTTTATTGGTTTTAAATAATGGCAGATATTTTGGTCCGGGGTTTTGTATAGCTCCCGATGCCCTGATTGATAACGGAAAAATTAATTTAGTAATTCAGGAAAATAAATATTGCCCGATTTTTATGATATTTGTCTCAATTACAAGGAACCCGTAAAATAAAATATCATGAGGTTATTTATCACCAGATATCGAAATATACGATTGAAAAATCCTGTGGCAGATGTTACTTGTTGATAGGGATGGCGGGGTAATTGGGAATACACCAATTGGAACTGAAGTAATGTGCCACGCCACCAATTTGTTAAAAGTTGAATCATAATATCGTTTTAAAAAGAAGAGTAACCTTAATTATTAACTTAAAATTTAACAAAATGAAAAAGAATGTAAAATTCCTCTCGTTGTTGATGGCAGTTGTTGCCTTGGTATTTGTTTCATCATGTAGTAAAGATGACGACAATTCATCGGATGGTTCTGATTTTAAGAAGCCAGCTGCCGCCGAAACAGTCTCTAAAATAGAGATTCCTGCCGGGTTGCAAAATTCGACTGATGTTCATGCCCAAGTGGCATCGGCTTACATCCAGTCGGCTGTGGCTATGACACAGGCTTTCAGTAGTTTCGAGGTTCCAGCCGGTGCAACCGAATCAACTACCAAATCAACCAATGGTACCCACACCTGGTACTGGACCGATGGTTCAAGCTCATTCTGGATGAGCTATTGGGAAGATGCATTGAAATATTACTGGAAGTATGAAATTGAAATTGCTGGTTCATCAAAATTTACCGTACTGACAGCAGAAGAGAAAAAAGACGGAACCGGCGGTGAAGTAAAATACTATGCTGCCGCCGACGCCATAGCACTAACCTATACATGGGCTTATGTAAATAACGTGCTTACTGTCAATATGGAAGCTGATGGTTTCTCACTTGAAATTGTAATTAATGCCGATGGCAGTGGCACCGTTGATTACCAAGCAGGGGAAGATACATTTAATATGGAATGGGATGCTGCAGGTAACGGAAGTATAACAGGAACCAGTGGCGGTGAATCATATTCATATACATGGACAGTTTAAAAATAGATAAACGATAATCCTTAGAAAAAGGGGTGGGATTTCGAAATCCACCCCTTTTTTAATAGACTTTCAGCCCACCTGGCGCGACTTTAAAACTACCCCGAATATAACTAGTGCTTTTTCCACAACGGATAAAAATCTGCATTGCCGCGCATCCGTGCCATCAGCGTGCTAATTCTTTATTGGAAACGGGAAATCAAAATAAAGCAACCGACCAGAGCCCGTTGTTACATTCCCTGTGTTCCTGTGGCTTTGCGGTGAAAACGGAAATTGAATATATTTTTACATTTACTCATTTTTATATCAGCATTTACCTGAAATCCGCAAATCATCTGGTAAACCGTTGAAAGTCACGGGGTGACTCAATTTAACACAAAGAAGGCAAACAATTGTTATTCAATTAGTCACCCCGTGACTTGCGGAAATAAGGACTTAAACAAAATATCCGGTCTTAATACTTTTTTTGCTATCTTAACCCCTTTGAACGGATACGCTTAACAAAAACACTTTGCTATGGAACCTATAAACCGCCGACAATTTATTAAATACTCAGGAGCCGGATTAGTTACGGCTATGGTGCTGCCTTCCTTTTCGTGGATGAATCTGGCTGAAAAGGGTGGAGAAATTGTGATTGATACAGCTTTTGGAAAGCTCAAAGGCTACCAGCAAAACGGGGTGAATATTTTTAAAGGGGTTCCTTACGCCGGAAAAATTTCGGGGAACCGCCGGTTTTTGACCCCCGAACCTCTTAAACCCTGGACTGGGATCAGGGAAGCCACAAAGTTGGGGAATCCATCTATTCAAACGCTTGGTGGTTATTACGGGCTGAATGAACCCGAACCCGCCGAAGATAGCCTTACATTAAATATTTGGACCCCAGCAAAGACCGATGGTAAATGCCCGGTGATGGTGTACAGCCACGGCGGCGGTTTTGTGGCCGGTTCGGCCGGAAGTACAGCACAGGATGGCGCCAACCTGGCCCGGATGTTTAATGTGGTGGTAGTGGCTACCAACCACCGGCTGGGACTTTTGGGTTATCTTTATTTAGATGAACTGGCCGGCGATGAATACAGGGGTTCCGGTAACCGTGGGGTTCAGGATATTGCTTTAGCTTTAAAATGGATCAATCAAAATATCCGTCAGTTTGGCGGCGACCCCGATAATGTGATGATTTTTGGTGAATCGGGTGGCGGATTAAAAACCTCGTGCCTTTATGCTATGCCCGAGGCGGCTCCCTACTTCCATAAAGCATCGATTGAAAGCGGCCCCGGGATTGTTTTGAATACTCCGGAAACAGCTCAGCAAACCACCCTGATGCTTTTAAAAGAGCTTAACATCGCGCCTAAAGATTGGCGAAAACTGCTGGACATGCCGGCACCGAAACTTCTTGAAGCCCAGGTCCGGCTTCAATCAAAGTCAGACTGGTCGTTTAAACAGGGATTTAAAGGGATTGGGGCGGTGGGTCCCGGTAATTTTGGCCCCGTGGCCGATGGGGCTGTTCTTCCTTACCACCCGTTCGACCCGGTAGCGCCTCAAATTTCAGTGGACAAACCCCTTCTTGTGGGCTGGAACGAAGACGAAGAGATTTTCTTTTCGATGTATGGTAGCGATAAAGAGGTTTTCAATTTATCGAAACAAGGATTACTGGAACGGTTGCAAAAGGACTTTGGAACCAAAGCGGCACGTATTGTAGAATTTTATTCGGCCAAATATCCCGAAGCCACACCCACAGAAATCTACATGAAGGTTTATTCGTTGTTGAGCATGGGATTGGGTTCGCTGCTGATTGCCGAACGAAAATCGGAACAGGGCACGGCACCCGTCTATCTTTATAATTTTGGCTATAAATCGGAAAACATCATCTCCGGAACCAACATAACCATGGGCGCCATGCATGCCATGGATATCCCGTTTAAGTTCTATAACGTGGATGGAAGTATTGATGCATCAGGAACAAGAACACCCGGCATGGAGGGAAGCCGTCCCGAACGGTTTACAGCTTCAAAAAACATGAGCACTTTCTGGACCAACTTTGCCCATAACGGAAAACCCTCAGCCGCCGGGCAACCTGAATGGCCAGCCTACAATAACCAAACACGGCCGATGATGCGCATTGATACACAATGCCAGCCCATTAATAACCGCTTTACCGATGAAGTACAACTTTGGCGGGAAGTGTTTTAGGGTGTATCGGGACATTAGCCCATTAGTTCATTAGCCCATTGGCTCATTAACACATTATCTCATTATCTTGTGTCTCGTGTCTCTGAATCTTGTGTCTGACATCTTGATACTTGATACTGATATCTTTCTAATTGTTCATTATTCATTGCTAATTGTTAATTGCAAATCCCCCCACGATCCCCCAGGGGACACATCTGTTGTAGTTACCTTTTTGAGGTTAATTTATTGGGAAATTGAATGATTGTAAGTATGTAACATTGGATGATTGGAACCCCATTATCAATACATTTTATTTCCTTTTTTATTCCAATTTTCCATCATTCCAATAAAAAAATGAATGTAAAACTAAAAAAACAAGAATCAAATATTACATCTCACGTTAAATTGACAACCCGCCCCTAATCCTTATAGTTTATCATAAAATACAATTAAACAGTGTTAAAATATTGTAAAAAAGGTAACTAAAGTTACCGTTGTTAATTTTGATTATTAGGCGATTTATATAAAACTTGCAGTAAAATTAAAATTAGATGAGAACGAACTGCTTGATAATAAAAATTTTTGCCTTATTTCTTCTGGTTCCATTTCAACAAACATATGCAGCTTTTTTGAAAAACGTACCACAGGTAATAGTTCAACCTGATGGCCGTAACATAGTATGCTATGCCAGTGGTGATGAATTTTGGCACTGGCTGCACGATAGCAATGGTTATACAATTATTCAGAATGAACATACAGGATATTTTGTGTATGCACTTGAACTTGATGGAAAATTGGTACCATCAGATTTTATTGTTGGAGAAAACGATCCGCAAAACTGTAATTTGAAACCATTTGCCACATTGTCACCCGAGAATCTATTAAAAAAACATCAACTATGGGAAAAAAGAAATAGAACAGATGTAAAATCGGAATTAAAAAACAATAAAGGCCGTCTGAATAACATTGTTGTATTTATTAAATTCCTGGATGATAGCGATTTTACTAATTTGTTTTCGGTTTTCGAACAAATGTTTAATGGCAGTTCAGAAACAGATAATTCAATGTATAAATACTATCAAAGAATTTCATATAATTCTTTAGAAATTGTTACCTCATTTTATCCTTTAGTTGAAAGCGATGTTGTTGAAACTTATACCGATGACAAACCCCGGAGCTATTATCAACCATTTAATTCAGAAACCAATACAAATGGGTATTCGGGGAGTGATCAAAAAAATGCACGCGAATTTGCTTTATTGCGCAATGCCCTATTATCGGTAAAAGGTGAAATACCATCGGGCTTAGATATTGACTTTGATAAGGACGGGAAGATTGATAATGTTTGCTTTATTGTGAAAGGAGGACCTGATGGATGGAGCGATCTGTTATGGCCCCATATGTCAACCATTGACGATAATTATTCGGTGACCATAAACGAGAAACAATTTTATAGTTTCAATTTCCAGCTTGAGACCTATGTTCAATCGCATTCTTCTGTTTTGTGCCATGAAATGTTCCATACATTGGGTGCCCCCGATTTATATCACTATACCTATGGAACTTCATTGCACCCTGTTGGTTATTGGGATTTAATGGAATATAACTCGGAACCAGCACAATCAACGAATGCTTATATGAAATTCAAGTATGGTGGGTGGATTGATTCCTTACCGGAAATTAAAACTACAGGAACGTACGGATTGGCGCCATTAAGTTCCAATGTTCCCGAAAACATCTGCTATAAAATTAATATCCCGAATTCAACATCAGGTGAATTTTTGATATTGGAATACAGGGTTAACGAAAATACTTACGAAAGTGCATTACCGGGCTCGGGTTTATTGGTTTACCGTATTTGGCCTCATGCTACAGGGAATGTTTCTTACAATGGGGCTGATATTTTTGATGAGGTATATGCCTTTCGTCCAGGAGGAAAGGCTTTTGAAAACGGAGACATGGATAATGCATTTTTCTCCGATTCGGTTTACCGTACAACATTTTTATCGGATATGACCGACCCAACATTTTTATTAACAGACGGGGATTATGGTAATATAGCTATAACAAATATTAAAAGGGAAGTTAGCGGTAAAATATCGTTCCGGATTGTTTTTCCCGACGAACCATATTTAGCAGTAGTCCCCGAGTCTTTGACCATGGGTGCCAATGTTGGATTAACTAATGCTGCTGAAGTAATTACAGATGCCTCAGATTGGGGATTTGCGTTGACTGAAAGTTGGTTACATGCCGAGAAATCAGATGATGGACTGAAATTTACTATAACCGAGGGTAATGTTTCATTAAATGAACGTAAAGCAACAATAACTGTATCATCAAATGGCATTCCAGATAATTATGTAACAATAATTCAATCGGGAGCTCAAGCCTTTTTAACCGTAGCACCCAGGAATCAAACTATAGGTGGCATTGGTTCTACTGCAGAATTTGATGTGTCAACCAATATTGATGATTGGCATGCTACTACATCTTACTCATGGATAGAGCTGAAAAAATCGGGAGATGGTAAAAAACTTATTGTCACAGCCGTAGAAAATAATGAAGGATATGTTGAAAGACAAGCAATAATTAAAGTAAGTGGTAATGGGTTACAATCGAACCTGTTCCTCACCCAACAAGTTTATACTTCCATTAACACAAATAAGAATCTGTTTTCAATTAGCCCAAATCCATCGAATGGGTTGATTCATATTAGGTTTGACAATAATTTACCCGAAAATTGTGTTGTGAGAATTTACAACCTTTTAGGGAATGTTATTTATGAAAATCATGATTGTATTAACAACGAAACAATTGAAGTCAGACTAAATGTTAGTGAGGGAATCTATTTCATTCAAGTTGGGAATAAAGAACCGTATTATACGACTAAAATTTTAATAAAACAGACTACTACTAATTAACAAGCAACAAAAATTTAGATTATGAAAAAAGTTATACTTGCAATTTTGTTTCTAATCCCATTCCTGTTAAATGCTCAGGATAAGATTGAGTTAACAGGTGTCGGAAAAAAATTAAGTTCAGGCGCAAAATTTAAATCCTTAGAAAGAATATCTGAGGTTTATAATCCCATTATCAAACCTTTAGGTAGTTCAAAAAATGCTTTTAATCTCTCAATAGAGGAAGATGTATCGGACGTATTGCAAACTAAAAAAGCAAAATTAAAAAGCGACTTCGATTTGCAATTAACATTGCCCGGGCAGGATAATTTAAAGGTTATGATTCCAGAATCACAATTACCCCAAGAATTTATTTTTAATGCAACGGTTACCAATATCGGAGTTCAAGCCGCCGCAAATGTTATATTACAAGTTAAAATTACCGATAATGTGGGTAATACGGTATATGAAGGGGGTTCCGATGCATTACCAAGTTTAGAACCCAATGTTTCATCAGTGATATCTACAAATTCAATTTGTACCATAAATAGCATCGGGGAATATACAGTAACCTATACGGTGAGCTGTGATCAGGAAGATGGTGATACATCAGACAACGTTGATTATCGGTGGATAAGTGCAAACAAAACAGTATTTGCCTATGAGCATGATAATGCAAAATTGAGTGCTGCAAATTTTTATACTGTTCCAGCTATTTTGGGACAGAAAATCACCATGTCGGCAACCGATACACTTACATCAATTTCATTTCGCACATATAGTGCCGTAGCAAATACCGAAGTAAGAGTTGCTGTGGCTAAGGTGGGAGTAAATGATACAACAATAATTGCGATATCAGATGATTATCAAACTTATAATATCAGCCTTTTGGTAAATGACTATAAATTAAATATTGACCGAATGATTGATAGTATCCAAAATTTTAGAGGTGTTGTTTTATATAAGGATTCAAGCTACATTATTGGTGTTTATGGACAAAATATACCACTAGCTTATACTACTGTTTATACTGGAAGCGAGATGTTAGGAAGAACTTTAGATGATAGCGAATCTTGGACCGTGGTGGGAAACGGTATTACTCCAATTATTCGTGCCAATTTTGATAAAGTTCTTCCTTTAAAAAACAATGATTTAGGAATTGCATCCGTTGCTTCGCCCAAAAGTGTTTTTTCAATTCCACAGAACCTGAACGTAAGCGTTAATTTGAAGAACTATGGTTCAACTACCATTAGTTCAGGATTTCAGATCAATTATCGATTGAATGATGGTATTGTTGTAACAGAAACCTATGCTGGTGCTGATATTGCACCTTTCGCAACAACTAAATTTACCTTTTCTGATACCCTGCCTTTTTTCAAAGCATCGGAAAACAACTTTAAAATCTGGACCAGTTTGGTTGGTGACGGGTATCATGATAACGATACTTTCATGTTGACCAGCCAAATGATTAATACCCGTTTTTCACAGACATTTGAAATCAATTCGTATAATTACGATTTTACCAACCGGGTTGGCCCCTGGACCACAGTCGATAATGACCTTTCGACAGTTAAATCGATATATGTAAATAATCAGTTGGTTTTTTGGTACGGACTTGGCTCAGGAAACTCAGGAAAACGGGCTTTCCAAATATTTACACCTTCAAAAACATCTCCGGTAACTACCGAAATCTTTACACCTCATTCGGGCAATTGTATCGGGTATGTTCCATGTCCAGCTGGCCAGGCAGACGATTGGTTGATTTCTCCTAAAGTCAGGTTGAATACGAATTCATTATTTACTTTTTGGGTGAAGGGAATTGAGGGTTTTGATGAAAAATTTAAAGTTTTGGTTTCAACAACAGATAATGTGTTAAGTAGTTTCAAAGTTATTTCAGGCGATGACCCATTAACGGCAACCAGTGAATGGTCAAAGATTGAAGTATCATTAGCCGGATACGATAATCAGGAGGTATATGTAGCTTTGAATTATGTTTCGAATGATCAATTATTACTTTTAGTTGATGATGTGAACATTGTTACTGATTATGCTGATTTTGTTGACGTGGCAGTTACATCAGTAACATCGCCAACTTTACTGGTAGATACATTGCTTACTGTAAACATTAAAAATAATGGCAACCTTGAATTATCAAGCGGGGTAAATGTTTCATACAGTATTAACAATGGTGAGATTATTACAGCCCCGTTTACAGGTTACCCGATTTCAGCTTTGTCACAAAAGGCATTTAGTTTCCCAACAAACGTAGATATGACCACACCGGGGGTTTATAATTTTAAAGTGTGGGCTTCAATTGCAAATGATAGTGATGCAGAAAATGATACAATTGAATATAGTGTTACAATCAACCCGATGGCTGACAGCCTTAGCCTTGATTTTGAAAACATGTATGCTTTCACTGATAATTTTTATCCTTGGGAATCACGCGATGGCGACCAATCGACTTGTTATCGTTTGGGAAGCATCAGCCAGGAGTTTGTTTTTCCAAATACAGGCACGGCCATGGGTTTCATTGCCTTTGCACCTGACGGGACTACGCCTTCCAGTTCTGATTATTACAATGCTCACACAGGGAATAAATTTGGTGCCAGCATCGGTGTCTGGAATCCAACGTATCAGTCGAACGACTGGCTAATATCACCCAAAATTCTTATCAAAGGACCAAATGCATATATACAGTTTTGGGCAAAAAGCGCTTCATCTTCAACAGAAAGAATGAATGTACTGATTTCAACTACCGATAAGCTCGAAGCTAGTTTTATAGTTATTTCAACTGCCGATACCATTAATGTGCCGGGAGAATGGACACAATATACATACTCGCTAAATAACTATATTGATCAGGAAATATATGCCGCAATTCAAAGTGTAACATATAACGGACATATATTGATGATTGATGATATTAAAATCACCAATGGAGAAGCCGACAAATATGATGCAGCTGTTACCCAGATAATTGCACCTGTGGTACCTTCACCAAAAGATCCGTTGACCGATGTTTCAATAAAAGTCAAAGTTTCAAATCTGGGTAACAAAGCTCTCGATGGAAGTTCTATTACAGTAGCCTATTCACTTGATGGAGCAACTCCTGTTAAACAGTCATTTGGAACCGGAACAATTGCATGGACAAAAAGCACTTCCTTTACATTTGATTCAAAAGTTAATGTAGAACAGGCTGGTATCCATATTTTAAAAGTGTGGACTGAAATGGCAAACGAAACCGATGTTACCAATGATACCACAACAGTGGAAATAAAGATCAATCAAACAGCAAATCCGTATTTTTTGGATTTCGAAGATTTTTATGATTTCACAACCCTATTTACTCCTTGGAGCAATATCGATTTTGATCAGGTTTCAAGTACAGTTTTCACAATTTCGGGCGGAAGTACATTGACCTATCCTGGATTAGGCGAACCTCAGGCATTTATGGCATTTAATCCTTCTGCTTGTGAACCTGCTATAGTTTTGCCTGCACATTCTGGTGAAAAATTTGGAATGGTATTTCGTTCAGTTGGAGCAGCTAATAATGATTGGCTCATTTCGCCACAATTGCAGATGCTCGATGGAGAATCAACAATTACCCTTTGGGCCAGAGGTTATAGTACCGGTGAATTATTCGATGTAATGGTTTCAGAAAATGGACCCGATACCAATAACTTTGTCTCATTGCCAGGCCAATTGTTGTCATCACAGGCCACATGGACAGAGTATTCGTTTTCATTAAATGAATATAAAGAGAAACCGGTTCATATCGCTATCAGATGTGTATCTGATGATCAGATCATGTTTATGGTCGATGATATTGAGGTTAGTACTACAGTTGGTATCGATGATAAGGAAAATGTTGATGTAAATATTTATCCAAATCCTGCAAAGAATGTTATTACAATTACCTCAGACAGTAAAATACTGGAATATAAGATGTTGAATACACTAGGAAATATCGAAATGCAAAGTTTAGTTAATGGTTATAATGTTGTTATTAACAAGATTAATCTTTCTCAAGGTGTGTATTTTATTCTGGTAAAAACCGATAATGGGTGGAAATCAGCAAAAGTTTTTTTCACTAATTAAGTAGGTTGGTTATTGCTGGGATACCCTCCAGCAGTTTTCTGGGTATGGGTGTGCTTCCGAGTACCTGCCAGGTAATTTTCCTGGCAGGTTTTTTTAAAGTTTATTTAAATGCAGTATATTTCCTTGGTAAATTATGAAAATGAGTGTGATTAGGGGATTACTGTTATATTTTTTTATAACAATCAATTTGTTTGTTTTGGCACAAACATCGGAGATGGATAGTTTACGGAAGGTAATCAATCAATCCATTGATGATACAAATAAGGTATTTTCGTATTTAAAATTTGGCACTTTTTTTCAGCATGATCCAAATCTTTACGATAGTGCCTATTTCTATTACAATAAAGCCAAAATATTAAGCCGGAAACTTAATTACCCTGAAGGCGAGGTGGCTTGGGCCAATCAATTGCTTAGTATCAATAAATTTTTTGAAAATTTAGATAGTGCCGAACATTTTTTGATTCCATATATCGATACCTGTAAGAAATATAATCTAGAAAAAGGAATGGCCATAACAATGGCTAATTTGGGAAGTATTAATTCTAATAAAGGAAATATTATTGTTTCAATTGAGTATTACATCCAAAGTGCTAAATATTTTGAACTGGCTAAACAGAAATACAATTTGGCAAAGGCATTAAATAATATTAGCCGGTTATACAATCAACAATCAAATCCGAAAGCCCTAGAATATGCCGAAAAATCAATTGCCACATTGATTCAGTTAAATGATACTATAGGAATAGCATATTTAGCTGCCTTATCGAATAAAGCTTCCGCGTTAAAATATCAACAGTTGGAAGACAGTGCCTTGTTTTACTTTAATAAGATTTTAACAATCGCACAATCAACTAAAAACAACTCTCAAATATGTTCTTCGTTACTAGATATTGCTGACATTGAAATTAACCGGGGTAACTTTGACACAGCCTTTGAGTTAATAAATAAAGCCAAAGGCTATCAGGAGCTAACACAAAGTACTTTTTCCGATTTTAAAATAAACCTGATGTTGGCAAACATTTATTTAAAGAAAAACCAGTTAACCCTTGCTCAAAAGTATGCAGATGCTGCATTTAATCAAGCAAAAACAATAGCAATTTCAAGTTTTTATGTCGAATGTTATTCTACTTTAGCTGATATAAATGCAAAGAAAGGCAATTACCAAAAGGCATTTGAGTTTAACAAGCAATACATCCGGATCAATGATTCAATTTCGAACATTGAAGTAAAAAAGAATTTTGCCGAGTTGGAGGCAAAATACCAGAATGAAAAAAAAGAGAGGGAAATTGTAGATAAGGAATTTACCATCGCACTTCAAGATGCTGAACTGAAAAAGAAAAATGCGGTATTAATTGCATTCATTATTATTGGGATACTTTCATTATTATTTGCCCTGTTTATAATGATTTACTTCCGGCAAAAGCTAATAATAAAAGAGAAAGACATAAAGGCCCTTAACCACGAAAAAGAGAAAATTGTCCTTCTGTCGCAGATGGAAGGCCAGTTAAAAGAACGGGACAGGATTTCGAAAGAAATGCACGACGACCTGGGATCGATGATAACCACCATATTATTTAAAACTGATACCTTAAAATATCAACTTAAATTAGCAGAAGAACTCGAAGCTGCTCAAATAATTTATAATGCGACATCGGAATTAGCCGACCGGCTAAGTGAAGTCATTTGGGCAATTAATCCTGATAACGATACCATTGAAAGTTTGGGTTTACATATGCGTGTAACTGCTGCAGAGATGCTCGATGCTGCCGGAATCGATTTCGAATTTCATTTTCCTGAGGAATACCCGGATGTTGAAATTGGAGGCGACGAACGAAGGAGTATCTTCTTATGTATGAAGGAGATTGTCAACAATTCAATCAAGCATTCTCTGGCTAGTAAAGTCACAATATCATTAATTATTAACGACAACTATTTAGAATTGTGTATATCAGATGATGGTATAGGTTTCGACAATTCAAATCGATCAAAAAATGGGAATGGCTTAAAAAACCTTATCAAACGGGCCGATTTGCTTAATGGCAGATGTGTGATTGATTCCTTAAATGGGACAACAATCGAAATGGAGTTTCCTATAAAAATTTATAAAAGCTAAATTTAGGATAAAAATATGGAACAAAAAATTCAGGTGGCCATTGTTGAAGATATTGAGGCAGCTAGAAAAAATATCGAAGAGATGATCAACAAACAATCTGACTTTATACTGGCGGGTTCTTTCTCAAATGGGGAAGATGCATTGGAATATTTGGTAAAAAATCCTTGCAATGTAGTGATAATGGATATAAACCTTCCTGGAATTTCCGGTATTGAATGTGTCAGAAAAATCAAAGGCTTTAATCCGATGATACAGATTATGATGTTCACAATATTTGAAAATACCGATTTATTGTTAGAGGCCCTTAAAGCGGGGGCAAATGGGTATCTAATAAAGAAGAATTCTCCCGCAAAGATTCCGGATGCTATTCGGGAATTATTTAATGGAGGGGCTCCAATGAGCGCTCAAATTGCACGTAAACTGGTTGAGGTCTTTCAGAACCAAGTTAAAAACGAATACAATCTTAATAAAAGGGAAGAAGATATTTTGTTTATGCTTTCGAAAGGTTTGTTATATAAAGAGGTAGCATCAAGTTTAAAAATATCTGAGTCCTATCTGAAAAAGAAGATACACATGATTTATGAAAAATTACATGTACAAAACAAAACGGAAGCATTAAACAAAGTTTATGGCTCGAGAATTTGAAATATTAATTGAAAATGTTTACACACGGTACAACAGGGTAACAGGGTTGAATTGTTAATTGCTAATTGCCTCGATTCTCGTATCTCTAAATCTCCTGCATGGTATCTTGATACTAACACTTTGTGTCCTTACGGTGAAAAATGGATAACCTAAAGGTTCCATCGGACGAGTTAAGGGTTCCACCGCATTTAGGAGCCTTTTGGGTTGGCAATTATTTGGTTAACCGTTACCACAAGTAAGATAAAAAACAGAACTTCCAAATTATTTTTCTGAGACCGAAGACTGGAAACCGGAGGAGGGAATTCATGTGCCATTTGTTCATTAGCTAATTTGTTCATTGGTACATGAACACATTATCTCGTGTCTCTGAATCTCTTGTCTTGATACTGACATCTTTAAAACCTCATGGCAAAACCGATGGCCAGCATTTCCTTATACTGAATGGCTTTGGTCGTGCGTGTGTCGTCATCCTTATCGGGGACCGATTGGTCATCGTCGTAAATTATGCGCGATGAAATGGTTGCCCTGATGAAATCGTTTACCGGGAGCACAAACTTTATTTCCCAATCCAAATCTATATTTTGAGGTTTTTTTATATAGTTGGTAAAGAGCTCCAGGGTATTTTCCATCTCAATATTGTCCCATACTTTCGTTTTATGAATGGCTTTAAAAATTGCCCCGGGCTCATGCCGGGCAGTTTTAGCCGAGTCCAGTCCATACTTGGTTTCATCGATATAACTGTCGGTAACAAAAGTAGATTTTAACGTGATGGGAGAAATAAATAGTGTTGTCCGTGGGTTGGGTTTATAATCCAGACCAATGGCAAAGGTCAGGTATCCCGGGTTCATAAACTTTGAGACGATATGTTTGGGATAGGTGTGGCCTGGTGCAAATTGCGATTTAAAAGAGCCAAATACCGTTAAAAAGTAATCTTTAAAAAGCTTGCGGCCATATTTTGAAGTTAGTTCCATCCGGTCTTCCGAGGGTTTAAAATCGGGTTCTTCGAGCCGGATTGCTCCGTACCTGAATATACTTTTATTCTCCCAGGTTACATTTTCCTTTTTGTAATTGGCAAACAGTTCCAGTCCGGCCATAAACGACAGGGATGATTGTCCCCCTTTCATCCACGATTTTGAAAGTTGAATCTGAGAAATATCAAACTGTACATTTCCGCCCTTCATCCACAAAATGGGTTTGGTATGTAAAGGCCGTTTTGAAATGGTTAACTGGTTTTTTGTGGCATTACCGCTTAATTTGTTAAAGGCTTCCTTAGCTTTCTCCTGGGTTTCGTATTCCAATTCCGCGGTGTCGTCCACCAGAATTTTGAACGAGTTGGTCCCAATATCGCGGACAACTGCTTTAATGGAGGTCCCCCAATAATCGGTAATTGAGAATTTGATGATTTGTGGGTTGTTCTCATACATCGTTATTTTCAGAGAATCGCCATCAATGCCTACAATATAGAATTCGGTAGTGTCCCTTCGCATCTTCCGGATCCATTGAATGATTTCATTTTCAGAAAAATCACAAATCGCTTGATCAATCTGATGGAGTAACGAGTCGTTGTATGGTTGCAAAGCTTCAAAAATACTATCGGTGTTCAGCGTGTCCTGGTAAAAGATGGCATCCATAATGTCTGTAAACGATGAGTCCTCCGAGGAAATATCGCTGGTATCGGCCATTTTTAAAAGCTCCTGGTGCTGCCAATAATCGGCCATAAAACGGATGCGTTGCTGATTGAGGCTATCCACGCTCCTGCGGAATTGCATCAGGGTAATCAACTCCTGGGCCATGCTGTTTTCAGCGATAAGTTGTTGCACAAAGGCAACCTGTTTTTTTAATTGTTCATCGGCGGTAAACCGGGCTATTTTCCTAAATGCTTGATAATATTGCGAATCCTTAGCTGTCCTAGGGAGGTTCTGATCAAAGAATTCAAGTAGTATTTGGGTATGATACGATTGAGCTTTATCTTGTTCTGTTTGGTGTTTTTTTTGCCCCACAACAGGAGTAGTCATCAAACAGGTGAAAGTTAAAATGCAAACTATCAAAACGGAAAAATACGTTCTCATCAGTGGATGTTAAAAAATATTCTGGTTACAAATTAACTAAAACCTGCATAGACGACCAAGTGGAGCTTAGAAAAGTTCAATAAGTTTATATAAGGATTGGCAAATAGTTTAAAAACAGCAGAGTTTCTATAGTTAAAATTAGATTCAAATGTTTACTTTGCATCACCAATCAATCTCCAAAACAACAGGTTATGATTATAGATGAGGCTTATCAGATACTGAAATCAGCATTCCTTTTAAAACACCCTGATTTGAAAATTGACGAAGTCCGGGTTGGGGTGAACCTTACTGCGGTGAAACTATCGAATCATAGGTTGGGTTTGGCCAGTACGTTAAAAGATATTTACGTGTATAGCGACAAATCTATGCGCGATTATGGCAGTTTTACCCCGTTACGGATTGAAGGAATGAAGGTGACGGAACTTTTTGAGACTACCAAAAAATCGGCTCTCATAAGCACTTTACGGATTGCAGTTTTAAATGCTATAACCACAGAAATACTCGATTCGGGGCAGTACCACATAGTCCGGAACACCGACCCTTTTGAAATGATCCGGTTATTGCCCAACCAAACCGTAACCATTGTTGGGGCTTTTCATTCTTATATAAAAAAGGTGGCAGCCCTTGGAAATCCTTTGCATGTGCTGGAGTTAAACCCCGATGCATTGAACCATGAGCACAAACAATTCTATGTGCCGGCCAACGGATTCAGAACCGTAATCCCCAATTCGGATGTAATAATTATTACCGGGCTAACATTAGTAAATGGGACTCTGGATGGCCTTTTGTCGGTGGTTTCGCCCAAAAGCCAGGTGGTGGTTACCGGGCCTTCAAGCTGTATCATGCCCGAGGTGTTATTTTCACATCGTGTAGATATTATCGGGGCTACTTACATTACAAAACCCGAACTGCTTTTTCCCATGGTAAGCCAAGCCGCTACAGGTTTTCATCTGTTTGAGTATTGCGCCGAGAAAGTTTGCATCCTTGCTAAATAGAATATTATTTTTCAGGTGGTAATTTATAGCTTAAAATAAGTTTTTAATGTTATCAAATTAGCAGGTGTTTGGTATTTGATTGCTTTTTTTCTAAGATTGGAAATCTTTGTTTATGTTGAAAAATACCAAACCAAAATATCCAACAACCTATTTTTACCATAATTTTGTGCTGAAAGAATAAACTATGACAAATCTGTTTATTACCATTCTTCCTTTAATCGTTTTTCTGAATGTGAAAAACCGTGATTCCTACTCCTGCTGATCCATTTGCGATTAGTGCAATTCATCACTTTTTACTTTTTCCTTAAATTAACTTTAAAATTGATTGATTATGGAATTACCTTTTTCAGAATCCTATAAAATAAAGATGGTTGAAACCATTCGCCGTAGCTCCAGAAGTGAACGGGAACAGTGGATTAAAGATGCCAAATACAACCTTTTCAATTTGCGGAGCGATCAGGTATTTATTGATTTGTTAACCGATTCAGGCACAGGCGCTATGAGCGATAAACAATGGTCGGCCATGATGGTGGGCGATGAATCGTATGCCGGAGCCAGCTCGTACCACACCATGAAAGCTGCCATCAAACGGATTTTTGGGTTCGATTATTTTTTACCCACCCATCAGGGACGGGCTGCTGAGAATGTCCTTTTTTCTGTGTTAGTGAAAGAGGGCGATGTGGTTCCCGGAAACTCGCATTTCGATACCACCAAAGGCCATATCGAATTCCGCTGTGCCAAAGCCATTGATTGCACCATTGACGAGGCTTTCGATACCACCAACCAGCATCCCTTTAAAGGAAATATCGATCCTGAAAAGTTAGAAAAAATACTCAAACAGTATCCAAAAGAAAAAATCCCATTTATCATTTTAACCTTGACCAATAATACCGCAGGCGGGCAACCGGTTTCAATGGCCAATGTCAAAGAGGTATCTGCTTTGGCCAAAAAATATGGCATCCCCTTACTGTTCGATTCGGCACGCTTTGCCGAGAATGCCTATTTTATTAAAACCCGCGAAAAGGGTTATGAACATAAAACCATCAAGCAGATTGTGCTTGAGATTTATGAACATGCCGATTTTGCTACCATGAGCAGTAAAAAAGATGCCATTGTGAACATGGGCGGTTTTATTGGTTTTAAAAGCCAGGAATGGTTCCGCCAGGCTTCTACCTATAACATTATGTTTGAAGGGTATATTACCTATGGAGGGATGAGCGGCCGCGATATGAATGCACTTGCCCAAGGGTTGGATGAGGCCACCGAATTCGATTACCTCGAGACGCGGATCAATCAGGTGGCTTATTTAGGCAACAGGTTGATTGAATTTGGTATTCCTATCCAGCAGCCTATTGGAGGCCATGCCGTTTTTATCGATGCCAAAAAGATGTTGCCTCATGTTCCCAAAGAGGAATACGTAGCTCAAACTTTAGGAGTTGAACTGTACCTGGAGGCTGGAATCCGTGGTGTCGAGATTGGAACCCTGTTGGCCGACAGGGATCCCAATACCCGGGAAAACAGGTATCCAAACCTGGAATTGTTAAGGCTGGCCATCCCAAGGCGTACCTACACCAATAACCACATGGATGTGATTGCCGTGGCTACAAAAAATGTTTTCGACCGTAGGGAATTCATTAAATCAGGTTACCGTATTACATGGGAAGCCCCAATCATGAGGCATTTTACGGTAGAACTGGAGAAAATGTAACTACAAATAATTACCAAATAGATTCTAAAGCCTCGCGGAGTATCTGATAGATATTCTGCGGGGCTTTTTAAGTTGGCATACTAAAATTAATTCCTGATAGAGTATGCAATCCTCGGTGCGACGATAGCTTCAAATCGTTTTTTTTTTATTCAAATTAAAGAAGCTGCAACGCGACTAAATGCCCAATTTTCTTGGCCACTAATAATTCATTTGCAGAATTTAGGATATTCTATAAAAATATAGAGGTGGATATTTTTTCTACTGAATGGATTTCATAAATTTACAAAAAATGGCAGGTATCTTTTATGGGTCCGTTCAATTTAAACAAAAAAAGCAAGAGCATTCTGGATTGTTTTACCTACGATCTGTCATCCTTTTTTTTCGATGAATACGAAGAGATAGATAGCGAGGAAACACCCGCTACCATTATGATTGTTTACGAAAAGAAACTTCCGTGGAGCGAACTGGGTGTCTTTGATGCAGTTCAATTCCGCATTTTCTTCGATAAAGAGAACCTGACAGGAAGCAATCCCATTAATGTAAAATTCATTTCGCGGGAACATAAAAGAGATGCTGCTCAACTTCAAATGATTGTGGATAAGATAATTTCTATCTACGGTGAGGATGATTACCATAGAACCAACTGGGATGAGGAGGACGACAGAGCTTTTACCAATGAAGTTTACCGTAGGGTTTGGACCATCGAGAAGGGAGAAAGTTTTGTGAGTGTAGAATCGAACCAAACCGATGGAATGACACTTAATATTTTGTTCTTTAATAACTTACTCAAGGAAACCGATAATCTGCTTGAAGCAAAATACTAAAAACGGGTAAGTCCCGTTTTCTTTTTTTATAAGCGATGGTATGCAAATAGAAATTCCGGTTGGTCTGCAAGGACATGAAACCAAAATAGTTGAGAAAAAAGACACGGCTAAACATTATGGTTCGGGTCTGGCTGAGGTGTTTGCAACCCCTGCCATGATTGCTTTGATGGAATATACCGCCTTTACGAGCATTGAGCCTTTTTTACCTGAAGGATATTCCTCGGTTGGGATTCAAATCAATGCCCAGCACAAAAAGGCTTCGTTGCCCGGTTCTATCATCACCTGCAAGTCGAATGTTACAAAGGTTGAGGGGAGAAAGATTTATTATTCCATTAACGCGTGGGACGAAGAAGGCGAAATAGGCTCCGCCGAGCACATACGCTACATCATCAATACCGAAGAATTTCTTAAGAAACTTGAAAAGAAATAATCGTTGAGTTTTTACGGAAGATTATTTGACTTTTGGCATTCCCTTTTTGTACAAAATAATTTGGGCATCCTCAACGGTAATCAAACATCCGTATCGAAGTTTTTCAAACCAAGGCAGGATTTTTTCAATAAACTGATCAATCTTTTCAGAATCATCCACAATTTCAATAACAACCGGCAGCTTCTCGGTAATCTCCCAGAATTTGACACTCCGTACCACGCTGCTTGAACCAAATCCCATAACTCCTTTTAATACTGTAGCACCCGCAAGTTGATATCTTTTGGCAGCCAGCACAACCATTTCATATAAAGGGACGTGTTTAAACTTGTCGGTATTACTGATAAATATCCGAAGTATTTTAGCCTCACCTGTTTTTTTCATAATTAAATAAGTTTAGTGGTCAGATTACCTAAATAGGTTGCCATAAGGCCCAGAAAAACACTCAATCCGGCATATAATGAGAAGTACAAAAAATTTCCATCCTTTAAAAGGGCGATATTTTCATTGGTAAATGTTGAAAAGGTAGTAAAACCACCGCAAAAACCTATCGTTAGGAAAATCCGCAATTCATTATTCATGAGGTTTCCCCGCTCGGCCAACCCGTAAAAAAGGCCAATCAATAAGCTGCCAATAATATTTACACTAAAAGTACCAAAAGGGAAGGCTGAGTTCATCTGGTTTTGCACAAAACGGGAACCTAAAAAACGAAGTACACCGCCTAAAAAACTACCGGTTCCAATGAGGAGGATTATTTTCAACATGCTACATTACATATTTAATGATAATGTAAAATTAGAAAATATTATATCAGTGGTTGATATTCTTAATAACAATCAACAACGGGAGGTGATTTTTACATATATGTTGAAAGGATACTCATTTCCCTTCTTCAATATTCAGGTAGTAATAATAAGTCAATACCTTTTCAATGGCTATCCGTATCGCCTCGGCAATCGGATATAGGGTTTGCCCCTCGGTAAAGTCGATAGACTGCAATTGTGAGTAATACCCCGATGCTTTTGGGCCAACGGGTCTCTCAAGCAATAGGTTATTTGCTTTTGTGATGGTCTCAGGCTGGGTAATTTTAATCTTCTTGCACGTGGCTATTTTCCTAATTCCATGTTTGTCGGTGGAGTAATTAAAGGCAAAGAGCCGGCAAATTAATCCCCGCACGGCATATTCGCTGCACCCCAGCCTTGGACCACGGGAGCCATCGCTGTTTAATACAGGACAAATAGTGGAGGTTCCGTTTTGTTTTATCCGTTCCAGGAACGACTCCGCTTGCCCGGTTTCATAAAGATAAACGGCCAGGGGGTAAAACTCCAAAACCGTGGCTACAACCTTTGGAGTAGTGCAACAATAAATACAGTTTTCGACACAATAAATACCGGTTTCGTCCTTTAATGAGGTTATTTCCTTTTCAAGCGAAGCAAACAATGCCTCAACCAACTTTGCTTTTTCAACAAAACTCATACATCACAAAATGAAGCTGCAAAATTAATGGAAACATACAGTTTTACCCGAAAAGGTTAAAGTATATTTTCGCGGTAATGCGTAGGAGTATTTTACACCGTTGCTAGGACTCTTCGAGCAGATTATATCGTATCCCACAACTTGGTTTTAGTCTATATTTCTTAGAAAAACCCGCAGGGACCTCCACCGCAAATTTAGCATATTCAAACGATGGGATTGACTCCAGGGAATAGGGTTGGCAATTTTCGGCAATATGGACAATGCTCAATGATTGGTTTATAAATATTATGTCCAACGGAATCTGGGTGTTTTTCATCCAAAACGATTGGCGTTCTTCTGCATCAAACACAAACAACATTCCTTGGTCTTCTTTCATCGAACTCCGGTACATCAATCCCATTTCTCTTTTTTGTGGTGTTGCTGCCAATTCAATATCAATGGTAGTGATAGAATCATTGGTGGGGGAGACGAATACCAACATTCCTTGTCGTTGGAAGATAGGTTCTTTGGTAATGGCATATTTTGGTGGAACCGTCGGGTTGGGTTTTGTTTTATTCGATTTTCCGCAACCAAAAATCAAGAAGAAGCTTGACAGTATTATGAACGAATGTTTCATCATTTTTAATTTTGTTTGGAGTTTCAGCTTTGTTTCATTTCATTTATCGAATGGCTAAAATATAAAAATAGTTTTAAGGAACCTACAAATGGTAATCGACAGTAAATTAGGTGGATGTAAAATATTTAAAAATAATTTCTTTTTTTCTTGTCACATTTTTAAATGTGTGCCGTCTATAAATTCGAAAACAGTTTAAAGAGTTTAAACAACTCTAAAAAATTAATAACCAGCGCAATAGACTTATAAATAGTAAATGGAGCATTAGTTTATGCAATGGGAAAAGTATGTAAATAAATGAACGCATGTTATAACCTTAAAAACAAAACAAAATGAAAAGTTTGAAAATTACCCTGACTGCCGCCTTTGTAGTATTAATGATTGTTGCAAAAGCCGCTAATGTAGGAAGTACCTACTCTCACTTACCCTTGAACCTGAAAGAGGCATTGGTTGAAAAGTTCAATCAATTTGAACCGGCAGCAAATGAACCGATGAATGGAAACATCTGGATTGAGTTCCATTTGAACGAAAACCAAGAAATCTGTATCACAAAACTAAGTTCCGACGATATTGATTTAGGAACATTTGTGAGGACCGTTTTGCAAGAGATTCCAAAGATGAATGTATCGGGTCCTGTTGGAAAAACTTATTACGTAAAAGTTAGATTAAACTACGAATAGTTTTTTTCTGAAAAGTAAAAAGGGGCTTTCCGGGATTTGATTCCCGGGGAGCCCCCTTTTTTATATTAGGTTTTGAAGGATGTTTATTTTTTAGGTAACTGGTAACCCTTTTGTTTGGCCATTTCTTCCAAACGGGTTTGCCATTTCGATTTTGGAGCCACTTTTTTGTTGGCCTGTGCAGCTTTTAGTTTGGCTAAAACCTCTTCATCGCTTACTGTCTTACGGATTAGCCATGTTTGTATAATAGTAATCAGTAATGACAAGAAATAGTAGTAACTTAATGCTGAAGCATAGCTGTTGAACCAGAACAACATCATTACAGGCATCATGTACATCATTAATTTCATACCTGGAATTTGGTTGTTGCTCATGCTCATCTGATCGTTGAATTTCAGGTAAACCACGTTCACAATAGTCATTAGCAGACACCACAAACTGATGTGGTCACCAAAACCGAGTGGGACCGTGAATGGTAGATGGATAACCGCATCGTACGATGAAAGGTCCTGGGCCCATAAAAAGCTCTCTTGCCGCAATTCAATGGAATTAGGGAAGAAGCGGAACATGGCAAATAAGATTGGCATCTGGAACAGCATAGGCAAGCAACCGCCCAATGGGCTGACTCCCACTTTTTTATACAGAGCCATGGTCGCTTGCTGCTTTTTCATGGCATCTTCGGGTTTGGGGAATTTCTCGCTCAGTTTGTCCACCTCAGGTTTCAAGACTTTCATCTTGGCTGTTGAGATGTATGATTTATATGTAAATGGGAATAAGACAAGTTTTATGATTATGGTCAATACCAAAATAATGACACCGTAATTCCCGATGAATTTTCCCAGCCAGTTAAATAATGGAATGACCACACCAACATTTATCCACCGGATGATATTTCTACCAAGGGTGACCACCTCTTCAAGATCGACATCCAGTTTTTTCAAAGTCTGATAATGGTTGGGGCCAAAATAAAAACTCATAGGTATTGATTCATTAGCCTTAGAATTGTATGGCAATGAAATCTCTGAGGAAAATTGTTTTAGGTAATTTGGATTGGTTAATTCTTTTTCCAACTTTACTGAGGCATTGCTGAAAGCTCCGTCTGCAATTAAGGCCACGTTAAAGAACTGCTGTTTGTACGAAATCCATTTTAGCGGGGTGTTCAGGTTCTCATTGGCTTCATCGGAAGTCTCACTGAGTTTGTCAATGTCGGCTTCATTAAATTTATAGATAATCGTAGTATTTGATTCTTCCCATTTTCGCCCCTTTTCAAGCGATGAAATAAAACTTTTCCATTGTAGGGCAATATTTCCGGTATTGGCCGATATTAAGTTGTTCATCCCTAAAAAGTTAATGTCAAAATCCACATGGTAAGTGTCGGGCGAAATGGTGTAAACATACTCAATGTGTTGGCCTTCGGCTAGTTTTAGGATAAAAGCCATGGTTTCAGGTTTATCACTGACCACCAAATTGTCGGAACCTTTTTCCATTTCAAAGAATAGCTGGTTGGTGGCAATGGAGCGGTTTTGAGCAAAAAAGTTCAACCCGAACTCAGTAGAATCCCCATCAAACAGAATAAGCGGGGTACCATCAAACTTTTTGTAGTTTTTTAATTCCACGGAATATACACGCCCTCCCTGATTCAGGAATCTGATTTTCATCAAGTTGTTTTCAACTGTATAAAATTTCCGTTCTCCCGATGCAAATGAGGAAAAGTCGCCTAACTGGCTTTTAACTATACTATCGGAGTTGGCTCCTGAGTTAGTAATAGAAGGGTTGTTGGCCATCTCCTGATCCAGCAGGATTTGTTTCTGCGCCCTATCTTTTTGTACTTGAATTAACGAATCCTGAACTTTTTGCCTTTCGGCCGTTTCTTCAGGTGTAGGTTTGGTCAGGTAACTCCAAAAAAACATGACACCCACAATTAGGGCCAAACCTATCCACGAATTTCTATCCATAATAATATATTGGTTTTAAAGATTAATCTAATGTAGCTTTAATAAAGTTTATAAATAGAGGATGCGGCTGAGTTACTGTACTCCGGTATTCAGGATGGAATTGCACTCCAACGAACCATTTATGTTTTGGTATTTCAACAATCTCAACCAGATTTGTTTCCGGATTAATTCCCATGGGAACCATACCCGATGCAGTAAAGTCTTTTAAATATTTGTCATTAAATTCATACCGGTGACGGTGCCGCTCCTCAATAAGTTCCTGGCCATAAGCAGTAAACGATTTGCTGCCTTTCTCCAATCGGCAAGGGTAGGCTCCCAACCGCATGGTTCCGCCTTTTTCAAGAATGGTTTTTTGTTCCTCCATGATGTCAATGACCGGATAGGCGGTTTTTTCATCCATTTCGGTGGAATTGGCCTTTTCAAAACCCAATACATTTCGTGCAAACTCTATAACAGCGCATTGCATCCCGAGGCAGATGCCAAAAAACGGGATATTATTTTCACGGGCATATTTAACAGCCAATATTTTACCTTCAATTCCCCGGTGTCCAAACCCTGGAGCAACTACAATTCCTTTCACTTTGGAGAGAATCTCTTCATAGTTCTTTTTGTTGATGTTTTCAGAGTGAATCCATTGCAGGTTTACTTTGCAATTGTTTACAGCCCCTGCATGAACAAATGATTCGGCGATGGATTTGTAGGCATCCTGCAATTCCACATATTTTCCTATAAGGGCAATGTCAACGGTTCTTTCAGGATGTTTGTATTTATTCAAAAAGTCTTTCCAAACTTTGAGTTCGGGGGCTTTTGTGGTTGGCAAGCCAAATTTCTCCAGCACCCTTTTATCCAGTTCTTCTTCAAACATCTTTATAGGGACCTCATAAATGGTGCAAACATCAATGGATTGGATAACCGCGTTGGTGCTCACATTGCAAAACAGAGCTACTTTGGCCCGAATATCGGACGATAGTTCCTTTTCAGTGCGCAACACCAGAATGTCGGGTTGAACCCCGGCTTCCAATAATGTTTTTACCGAGTGCTGGGTAGGTTTGGTTTTTAATTCGCCCGATGCACTCAGGTAAGGAACTAAAGTCAAGTGGATTACCAATACATTAGCACCCATTTCCCACTTTAATTGACGTACCGATTCAATATAAGGTAACGATTCAATGTCGCCCACGGTGCCTCCAATTTCGGTAATAACAAAATCAAACTTGTTTTTGGAACCAAGGACCTTAATCCTCCGCTTGATTTCGTCGGTAATGTGTGGAATAATCTGAACGGTTTTGCCAAGGAAATCGCCTCTGCGTTCTTTTTCAATCACCGATTTGTAGATGCTCCCTGTGGTAACGTTATTGGCTTGTGATGTGGGCACATTCAAGAACCTTTCGTAGTGTCCCAAATCCAAATCGGTTTCGGCCCCATCTTCAGTCACATAACATTCGCCATGTTCGTATGGGTTTAAGGTTCCGGGATCGACATTTAAATAAGGGTCCAACTTTTGGATGGTCACCGAGAAGCCTCTGGATTGGAGAAGTTTGGCCAATGATGCAGAAATTATCCCTTTGCCCAGCGATGAAGTAACTCCGCCAGTAACAAATATATACCTAGTTGTTGACAATGTAACAGTTTTTAAAAATTAACACCTGCGCAAAAGTACATTATTAATTCAATTCTTAAAAATCAAAAGGTAAAACTCATACCAAAACTCGGTAAGATAGGGAGCTGGTAAACCTTCTTCATTTCTACCCTATCAACATAAAAAATATTTTTCCAATCATAAACATTGGTAACACTGCCAGTTATTTGAAGTTCGCCCCATTCCCCAATAAAGAAGGTCCGTTTTATATTTATGTCGAGGCGGTGATATTCCGGTAACCGGCTTGAGTTGATGTTTCCCAAAAGATAGGCAAGCTCTCCGTTTACAGTTATGTAATCACTTTCAATACCATTATTTAGTGGTATTCTTTCATGATATCCTTTAGTGGGGGTAAACGGGAAACCGGAACCATAATTCCATCTTGCACTGGCTTCCCAATTTAAATCGTGGCCAAAGGTGTATGAAACCATCAGGTTGATATTATGCCGGCGGTCAAAATGAGGCACATAAGTTTGTGTGTAGATTTCACCTTTGGTATTCATGAATTCACCCGTCCGGTGGCTATATCCCAGGGAATAAACTCCCCAGATATAGAGCTGCTTGTAATCGTATTTTAGCAGGAAATCAACACCATAAGCATCACCTTTTTCGATGATGAAATTTTCCTTCAAAAGGTAAGGGGCGTAAACCACATCTTCGTTAAATATTTTATTCCTGTTTAATTCGGTAAGTTGGTTGTTATATTTATAGTACCCTTCTACATTCAGGTTCAACCGGTGATTGATATCGTATTCAAATCCAAAAATGACATGTTTCGATTTTTGCAAAGCACTGGTTACCTCCGAACCATCGAAAGTGTCTTGTAAATTTTTTGTTCCCGATAAGAAACCATAAAATAAATTAACCACATCTTTATCAGAATTGGCAGCAATTAAATTCTGAGAATACAACCCTGCCGCAGCTTTCAGACGGAGTTTGTCGGTGGCTTTGTACTTTAACCCAAATCTGGGCTCAAGGCTGGGCTCTGAAAGCGATGCATAATATTGGACCCGGAACCCGGGTTCGATGATGAGTTTACCAAAATTCTTTTTATAAATGGCAAAGGCTCCCATTTCAGATGTATTCTCGGTTTGAGAAACCTCCAGGCCAAATGAATTTTGGTAATCAAAATTGGTCCGGAAGCCAAGGATTTCAAAACCATAATCCAATTGGTCATCACCTAAAAAGTAAGTAAAATTCAATCCCATGTTAAATCCGTTGATGCCACTGGAACGGGGTGCGTCGTCGGGGGTATCCATCTCAATCTGATAATTCGAAAAAGCCATATTAGCGGTTATTAACGAAGACCCTTGCGGTATCAGAACAATATTGCTTCCCAATCCGTATGAACTCCAGTTAAGGTCTGAAAGTTCCTGGTAATTTTTAACAAAATCGGTAAAATTAAATCCAAATATATTGACTTTGCTGCCATTCTTTCCTGTTAATGAAAGTTTCCCGTACAAATCGGAAAAACCAAAAGGCAATCCATTTTCGTTGGCGTAAGAATAAAGCGTTTTCGAGGTTTTATCTAAATAGCTGCTCTTATAAGATCCGACGGCTGTTAAACTCATTCCATTTCCATCGGATTCTTTAATCAGGGGAGCTTCCAACATCAGTTTGCTTCCAAAGGTGTCGCCAGTGAGTTTTCCTTTCATCTTTTTTTTGTTCCCATCGCGGGTGCGGATGTCCATTACCGAAGAGATGCGGCCTGCATATTGTGCATTAAACCCACCTGTGAAAATGTCGGCATTTTTGATTAAGTCGGCATCAATGACAGAAAAAAGCCCGATGGAATGGAAGGGGTTGTAAATAACCATTCCATCTAACAGCACTTTGTTTTGAATGGGAGAACCACCCCTGATGTACAGCTGCCCTCCTTGATCGCCGGTAAATACCACACCGGGAACTATTTGAAGGTATTGGGCAATATCCGGTTGGGAACCAATAGATGGCAATTGATTGATTTGTTTTGGAGTTACTTTTGTTATTGAGGCGTGTATGGCTTTCTGCATTTCTTGCCTTTCTGCCGAAACTATAAACTCATCTAACTTTATGCTCGATTCTGTAAGGTATAGTTTTTTTGTAATAATTTGGTTCGAGGTAATGGTCACAGGCTCACGGAGGGTATCGTAACCCACAAAAGTAATCATTAGGGTGTAGTTCCCGTTTGGGATTTGGCTGATGCTGAAAAAGCCATTGACATCGGTAGCCGCCCCAAAGTTGGTTCCTTTCAGATAAACACTGGTAAATATTACAGGTTCGCCGGAGCTTTTTTCATATACAAAACCTCGGATTATTCCTGACTGGCTATAAACTTGGGTGAATGAAATAAAGGTGGTTATGAGAATTAAGATCGTTTTTTTCATCAAAAGCTAATAAGGGTGTTTTATGGGGAATGGGGAAAGAAAAATCAACCGAAATAGGATTCCGGTTGATTTATGAGTAATTTATTTAATCTTGATCCATGGTATCCAGCATTTGCAGCTTCTCTTTTAAAGCCTCCATGCGTTCTTTTGCCATTTGTATTTTTTTGTTAACTTCCAACATCAGGGCATTTGAATTGCTCGATTTTGAGAAGAACCCAATGTTGTTTTCATAAAGCGAAATCTCGTTTTCAAGTTCTTTAATCTTGCTTACCAGTTTGTTGCGTTCTGAGTAAAGTTTGTTTCTCGATTGGTTGCCCACCCAGTTTTCAACTTTTGAGCGGTAATTTATCTTTTCGCGCTGGTTGCCCTCTATTTTAAGGTTCTCAAATTGAGCATTGATGGCATCGCGGAACTCTTTTTGTATTTCATCCTTTTTTGAAAGGGGAACATGTCCAATTTCAGACCATTGCTTTTGGATGCTAATCAAGGCTTTTAAGTTTTCCTGATCCTCGTCATTCTTTTTAAAGTTTTTAACTTTCTCAATCAATTCCAATTTGAGCTTCAGGTTTTCTTCCTGACGGCTGTCGGCGGTATTATAAAACTCCGATTTTTTTGTAAAGAACGCATCACAGGCTGTACGGAACCTTTTCCAGAGGGCATCGGAATGTTTTTTAGGAACCGGGCCAATCTCCTTCCAGCGTTTTTGAAGGTTCACGAAGTCTTCGGTGGTTCTTTTCCAATCTGTACTGTCTTTTAACGCTTCGGCTTGAACGCACAAATCTAATTTGTATTGGAGGTTGTTTTTCTGAACCTCCTTGGCTTCTTTATAAAAATCGCGTTTTGAGGCAAAGAACTGGTCACAGGCGTTCTTAAAGCGGTTGTAAACTTTGTTGTTATCTTTTTTTGGAGCAAAACCAATGGTCCGCCACATCTTCTGGATTTCGATAATTTCGTGAGCCTTTTCTTCCCAGCTTTTGGGGTTTTCGAACCCGGCTTTTATGATTTCTTCAACCCTTTCGCATAGGGCAGCTTTTTGTTCCAGGTTTTTCACCTGTTGATCTTTCATGCCCTCAAAATACTCCTGATGCTTTTTGTTGATTTTTGTGGTAGCATCTTTAAAACGTTCCCAAATGTCGTCTTTTTGTTCGCGTGGTACAGGGCCGATTTCGCGCCATTGGTTATGGTAATCCTGAAGAATCTTAAATGCCTTGGTTACCGATTCTTCCAGTAAAAGGACTTCGGCCTTTTCGCAAAGTTCTATCTTGTGTTCAAGGTTCTTTTTTAAATCTAAATCGCGGAGTTCCTTGTTTATTTTAATGTAATCATAGAATTTCTCAACGTGGTGGTTGTAGTTTTCCCAAAGGTTTTTAACTTCATTTTGGGGAACCAGTCCTGTATCGCGCCAGCGTTGTTGCAGGTCGCGGAATTCCTGAAAAGTCCGGTTGATGGATTCCTCGTTATTGATGAGCTCTTTAATGTCCTCGATGATTTGATACTTTTCTTTCAGGTTCTTTTGCTTTTCTTCCTCCTGAATCTGATTGAGTTCGTGTTTGTGTTCTTTGTATTGGTTGTAAAGCTCTTTAAATGTTTCTTCTGCTGATTCATCGTGGAACTTAAAGTCCTCTTCTTTACCGCCATTTTCAATAAAGATGTTTTTTGCTTCGGCGAACTCTGTGTTGTATTTTTTATAGAATTGTGTTTTTATTTCTTCAATCAAATCCCGCACATTTTCCGTATCGTGATGGTTTATTAATTCATTGAGTTTGATGAGTAATTCAGGTTTGTCTAAGATGGAATAATCTTCGGCGGGCAGATTGTTCCGGGTTTTTGGCTCTTTCGGATGCACGTTTGATACATCTGTAAATTTTAAATCCTCCGTAGGTGAGGCTTTTACAACTAATTCTGCATTAACAACTGTTTCTGGAGTTGCATTTTCAGCAGCTTCCATGCCGGTATCTGCCAAAGGAGCACCTTTTTCAGGTTGGGTTTGTTCATTCGTAATATCCATAGTTTCCATCTATTAAAAAATTATGATAGTTAGACTCAATGTTATGTTAACATTTAATTTTCAACCTACGAAAATATAACTTCTGAGCGAAAAACACTAAGAAACTTGATGAATTATTCATTTTAGCGGGACAGGATAGTGGATAGCATCATTTATTTTAAAATTCCAACCATTTATTTGTTGTTTTGGTAATATTTGGGAACCTGTCAACAAAAAAATGGAGGCATTTGCCTCCATTCTTCTTTTTTTAGTTTATTCTCATGCAATTTCAATGGAACGGGCTGGCTTTTTTACAGCCTCATCTACTTTTGGCAGATTGATGTACAATATTCCATTTTCAGCAGTAGCTGAAATTTCGTCCTGTTTAACTTTGTCCGAAAGTTTGAACCGTTTATCAAACTCTGGAGTAAACCGGGAACTTCTTCCATTTTCCTGGTCTGTTTCTTTTGTTTTGATTATTAAAACGTTGTCATTTAATTCAATAATTACATCTTCTTTCGTCAATCCGGGGATGGCAAATTCTAGGGTTACAGCCTCGTCTTCGTTGTTTACCCGGTAACGAGGGTTGTTGTTTGAATTGCAACCGGTTTGATTGTCTAAACAGCTATCGGTTAAATTTCCATACAAAGCCTGGTTGGCCAAATGGTTTAATAATCCGGCATGATTTACTCTAACTAACGTCATAATTTGGGTCCTCCTAAATTTTAATTATTTTCCGGAGTTTTTTCAAAAGTGATACCAATTCAAAAAAATATTATAAAAAAGACAAAATGGCGTATTATTGATTTTTATAGTGACAAAAAGGCATTTTATTAAATTTTCGCTGAATCATATTTAGGTCATCGAAAGGTTATTCGGGAACTTCCATTTGGATTGTGACATGGGAGCCATTACATTTGCAGAAATATTGAAGAAATGAGGATAGATATTCTTACCGTATTGCCTGAACTACTTACGGGACCCTTTGATCACAGCATTATTAAAAGGGCAAAGCAAAAGGGTATTGCAGAAATATTTGTACACAACATCCGCGATTATTCGGCCGATAAACATAAAAAAGTGGATGACTATGCCTTTAGCGGAGGGGCAGGGATGGTAATGACCATCCAACCCATTGAGTCAGCTATTGAATCATTGACCAAAGCACGGAATTACGATGAAATAATTTATACCTCACCTGATGGAGAGCTATTTAAACAACAAATTGCCAATCAATTATCATCATATACTAACATTATCATCCTGTGTGGCCACTACAAAGGAATCGATCACCGGATTCGGGAGCATTTAATCACACGTGAACTATCAATTGGCGATTATGTGCTTACAGGGGGTGAATTAGCTGCGGCGGTAATGACCGATGCTATTTTACGGGTGATACCTGGTGTACTTTCCGACGAAACTTCTGCACTCACAGATTCTTTTCAGGATAATTTGTTGTCTGCCCCTGTTTATACGCGGCCATCTGATTATAAAGGATGGAAAGTGCCCGAAATCCTGCTTTCGGGTAATACCAAATTGATTGACGCCTGGCAACATGAACAAGCCCTGGAACGGACGAAAAGGTTACGTCCCGATTTAATTGGGGATTAAATGGAATTAGCGCAAAATTTTACGCACAAACGCCACCGTAAAGTACGACATTAAAAATACACCTGTAAACCCTTCAAGTACGGATAACCCGCGTATCAACCCCATGGGGTAAAAGTCGCCATAGCCAATGGTTAAAAAGGTTACACCCGAAAAGAAAAAGCTGCGTCCAACAATTCCAATAGCATTATGTTCGGGGGTAAGACCTGAAACGATTCCACCTAACCCTAAGCTAAGGAGGAAAGAATAAAGTAAGCTGAATGTAGCATAAACAGTAACCATCGAAATCATTACCCGGAATGGATTGGTGGCATACAAACCCGCGTAATCAAAAACCAGCTTTTTAAATAGATATTCCGGGTATCGGGTGATTCTTGTGACTTTCGACAGATGCTTATCCGATGAAAATTCTGCTAAGAGTTCATACCTTTTGAACCAAACATATGAATAGTCTTCGTCGGAATATTGGCCCGATTTATTAAAACTTTCTTTTAAAGTTCTAAACTGTTCCGCTTTCTCAGCCAATGAGGTTTTATGTTGGTTCCGGATTAAATTAAGCACATGGTTGTTTTTCCAATCAATATAGATAGTGCCCAACAAACGCATCCCTGAAATATTCAAAATGCTCAGTTTAACTTCATTCTGATAGGGTTTCAAGTCAATAATGTCGCGGACAACCGTGTCGCTTAAATCAATTTCGTGGCATTGGCGGACCCGCAAATCGAGATAATTATTTAAATGGCATCCTTTTAGAACCAATGTATGGAAGCTGCCATCGAAGAAAGAGAGTTTGCAGTTGCCAATGATTGCTTTTTCTATATTTAGTTCGGTATTTTCGTATTCAGCCAATTCAAAGCTGATGCTCCCTTCGCTAAATTCGGTTTTTTTAAAGGTTATTCGTCCTTCGGCAGCTGAACCTTCAAAGGTTATTTCCCCCGAACCGAATACGGCTCTGTTGAAATTGACTTTACCGCTTCCAAATTCCACTGTTTTAAAGTCAACCAACCCATTTCCAAAGTCTGTCCGTTCAAAAGAGATGTCGCCTTCGCCAAATTTGCAGAAATGAAAATCGACTTTTCCATCACCAAAGCGGGCCACTTTAAATGAAACATCGCCATTGTTGAAATTGCTATTGATGAATGAGATGTCGCCACTGCCAAAATCGGTGTTCACAAAATTAACTTCGCCATTACCAAAATCGGCATATTGAAAGTCTTTTGATCCTTCAAAAAACAGGGCATTTTTAAATGTTTTTAACCCGGAACCAAATTGGGCATTGGCAAAATCAACCTTCTTGCATCGGATGGTTGTATTTGAGAAATCAACCTTTCCTTGCCCACAAACAGTTTGATTAAACAATAAATCCCCATTGGCAAAACAGCATTCTGAAAAATCAACATCACCATCGCCAATTCTTAAAAAAGAAAAATCAATATTGAATTCCGAAGAAAACAAGGCTGCCTTTGCTGAAATTCTTTTTAATTCAACAAATTCATTTTTGTCTTTTAGGCGCGTCCGGCGGTAAGCGGTAGCTGAAAAATTATGAACATAGCAATGGTTCAAAATCAGTTCGCCAGAGGCATCAATCCGTTCATATATTTGGTTTAGGGGAAGATGACCATAATCGTGGGCAAACATGAATCGGCCCTGTTTGTCGAAAAACGAGATGATGGCTGTGGAAGGATAATTAAACTCACCTTCGGCATAAAAAGGTTTATCAATAATTTTTGCCTGAAAGCTTTCAAAATGTGGGTTAAACATACTTTTGAACCTTAATTGGGTTAGACAGTCAAATATACAAACTAACTCGTAAATATGTAGTTTTTGACAGAAAATTGCACGGAATGAGTCCAGCAGCGATGTGTAAGAATCGGGATTAGAAAGAATAAATTAGTTCAACTTATGTTAAACATTTTTTATCCAATCCTTGTTAACTGCATATTATTTACTTTAAAAATTTAAAAAGATGTCGTTTGAATTACCAAAACTACCGTATGAGCTAAATGCTCTTGAACCATACATAAGCAAACAAACCCTTGAATTTCATTATGGAAAACATCATCAGGCTTATGTTACAAATTTGAACAACCTGCTGCCTGGGTCAAAGTTTGAGAATGCCTCATTGGAAACTATTGTAAAAGAATCTGACGGAGGTGTTTTTAACAATGGTGCCCAGGTTTGGAACCACACGTTCTATTTTATGCAATTTTCAGCAAAAGGGACAAGGGTCCCCCAAGGAAAATTAGCCGATGCCATTCATGCAAAATTTGGGTCTTTTGAAAAATTTAAAGAAGAATTTACCAAAGCAGGAGCTACTTTATTTGGAGCAGGTTGGGCCTGGCTTTCGAAAGATAAAGAAGGGAACCTGGTGATTACCCAGGAGGGGAATGCCGGGAATCCCTTGCGTAGCGGGCTAACTCCTGTCATGACATGTGATGTGTGGGAACATGCCTATTATTTAGATACCCAAAACAGGCGTCCCGATTATTTGAAAAACTTCTGGGAAATCCTTGATTGGGATGTGATTGGGAAAAGATTTTAAAAGAGAGAACGTAATTGAATTGAAAAGAACTGCATTTGAAGCTGCGAATAGCTTTACGGATGCAGTTTTTTTATCGGTTGCATAGATTTTTGTATGTGCAAAATTCGCAGTTCTTTACATGTTCAGTTTGGGTAAATGGTATTCTGGCATCAAATATCTCCGCTATTAATTGCTCCAATCTTTCGGTAAATTCATTTTTGATTTCAATAAAATTGCTGTTTTGGAAAGGTACGAACTTATCAGAATAAACGTTAAATGATAAATCATCTCTGTAGAAATCTTTTACCTGATAAATGGTTGGTAAAATATAACGTTCGCCGGGCGAATTTTTAGCAACCATCAAGCTATATACAAATGTTTGAAACACCGCCTTCACATCTTTTGTTTTCCCCGAATCAAAAAGTTGCTCTAAATCGTTGAAACCCAATTTATCAGTTCCTGTTTTATAATCAATAATACGCAACCCTTTGTCTGTACGGTCCAACCGGTCAATGGTTCCTCCCAAAATCACATCCATGTCTTTTCCCTGTATTTTTACAGGCAATAAAGTGGAAATTTTATGTTCCAATCCGACGATAGAAAACGGGGTGTGGTTTAAATCAATGGTAATCAATTGGTGCAAGTATTTCCGGATGACTTCAAATACTATCAGATTTTTACCTTCAATTGAATATTCCTTGGAAGAGTTTTTGCCAATCAACACCTCTTTAAAAGCCTCTTTTATCCAGACGTCTAATGCTTTGTCATTTTTTTGCAGCGATGCTAACTTCTCGGTGGTCACTAACTCGTTTTGATTAAAAAACTGAGTATAAAACTTCTCGGAAACTAAATGGAAGATATTGCCAAACAGCCGGGCATCAATCTGTTCTTCTACTTCGTCGGGTTCATGAATGCCGGCAATGGTTCTGTAATAAAAGCGGAGTGGGCAGATGATATAACCCGAAAGTGCACTTGGTGATAATTTTTTCTCACTTTCAATCAGTGTAAACTGCTTTAATGCGGCCAAAACCTGTGCATCTTTGGGAACGGAAATGGGTTCGCTTTTTGAAACGGAAATAAGCTGACTGTCGTTTTCAAGGGTAACGTTAAAGTATTTATTGTAAAGCATCTGGTAAATAAAGCGGCTCTTATCTTCACTGTTGATCCCGTTTAAGCCAACATTGTAAAGTAACCAAACATTTTCGGCCCGTTGTAAAAGGCGGTAAAAGTAATAGGCATACATGGCATCGTGTAATTCACGGGTAGGCAGACCAAAACCACGGCGTAAACTATACGGAATAAATGAAGGTGCATGGCCCGATGTTGGCAATTGCCCTTCATTCACTGAAAGAATAATTACATTTTTAAAATCAAGATTTCGTGTCTCCAAAAAACCCATCACTTGCAGTCCATTGATTGGTTCCCCCTCAAAGGGGACTTTGAGCTGGTTTAGCACCTTCTGGAGCAGTTTAAAATAAGTAGGCAGGGTTAATGTTACCTGTTGATTGTTAATTTGTTCCGATAATTGTAAGGCTGTTAAATAGGCTTTCAAGGCAAATTCCTGTTCCAAAAGCAATTCCTGATTTGCATTGCTGTTCCAAACATCCTTTTTTAATTGAGAAAGAATGTCTTTGAGCAAGTTTAGGAATGCTGTTTTGTCATGGGTAGGTGCAAAAATAGAGTAAAATAGCGGGGTGACCTGTATTTCTTTTGCCGGAATCTGGATCAGATTTTCTTTTAGTACCCGCGATACCATTTCTTCGGCAAAGATTGGTGCAGCTTGTTGAATAAATGGATGCCTCAACAAGGCCAATACATTTTTGTAGTAAAACCGGAATCCATGTGCTGCTGAATGCTTTGCATTTAACTGCAATTGGATCAAGCTGTTGATAAAACTTCCAGTTAATGATTCTGTAAAAGGGAAACCCATGGTAACATTGATATCTTCCACATTTTCAGGTATCTGTTGCAATGTAGGCATCAATAAATTTTCGTCAGACAATACCAGAGCAGTGTCGGAAACAGCGTCAGAGGGTATTTTTGAAACCAATCGGGCGGCTTTGTGTATCTGACCGCTATCGGTGGGTACTGAAATTGCTTGAATGGTTTTATTTTTTAAAACATCCCTTTGTATAGTGAAATCAACAGGTTCGGGAAAATTTTTCAGATGTTTTCTGAGGAACAATCCAGCCTCCATGTGTTCATTTTCGATATAAAACTGATCGTAATCCCAAAAGAATTGCGCAAATTTCCGATTACGGAATACGGTAAATAAATGCTCTTCAGTTGGAGTAATGGCGTTAAAACCCACAAAAAACAGGTTTGTGAATGGTAAATCGGCATCGTTGGTTTTTTCAATGTTCTTTAAGGCTAAATCGTAAGCCAACCCTTCGTAGCCAATTTTATGAGTTACAAGTGTTTCTCGGAATTCTTGATACACAGGAAGTAAGACCTCCCAAATTTCCAAAAACCGTTGTTTTACCTCCGAGGGTTCCCAACTTTCGAGTGACGAAAAAAAACGTTTAACAATCTGGAGTTGCTCATTGGTTAAGTAGGATAGCTTGTCGTCCATTTCCTTGAGTGCTTTCAGGTTCGAAAATACAAGGTCAGGACTTACTCTGTATTTGTCAATATCGTTAAAATCGTTCAACATCATTTCTCCCCACATATAAAAATGGTCGAATGGTTCCAATGAGCCTGTTTTTTTCAGATATATTTTATAAAGGATAGCTAATAATTCAATGGGTTCAGCTACAGCAATGCGGCTAAACTCCCCAATAAATTCGTTGATAGTTTTTGTTTGAGGGAGCCATTGAGGCATGGCGGATGTTTTTTCGGACATTAATTTTTTGTAGTAATGCATGAAAAATACCCCCGAACGACGGTTTGGGAATACCCACCATGTATTTAAAGGATTGATGCTTTCATGGTTTACCGACCACTTTGCGACACTCATCAGGAACTGTTCCATTGGTATTGAATTTTATATGTTTCCTCAAACAAAAACCAAAACCCGGTTTGAATGTTATATTGGCATTTTAACCACAAAATAACAAATTTAATTGATGATGCGGAGTCTCACCTGTTTTGTAAAGATTTCAAACAATCTGCAAAGGGTAATTGAATGTGTTGGTTCGGGGTATTTTATTGTTTTTTGTTTAGCTATTATAAAAATTGTTTAACATTGCCTTTTGATGAAAGAAACCTATTACAATATCAATGATTTAGAAAAGCTTACAGGCATTAAAGCCCACACCATCCGTATTTGGGAGAAGCGCTACGGATTGTTGGAACCAAGCCGGACAGATACAAATATCCGTTATTATTCGGCCAACGATCTTAAAAAGTTATTGAATATTTCAGTTTTGAATAAAAATGGGATAAAGATTTCGCGTATTGCCGAATTTAGCGATCAGGAAATTGGTGAAAAAGTCATCGAATTTACCTCACGGACAAGCGATGTGGAAGATCAGGTGCAGGCACTTACCATGGCTATGTTTCACATGAACCTTCAAAAATTCGAGAAACTTCTTACGGTATCGTACATTAACAGGGGTTTCGAAAATACATATCTGGAAATAATTACTCCTTTTTTATCGAAGCTGGGCCTTTTATGGCAAACGGGTACCATTACACCTGCTCAGGAGCATTTTGCGACAAACATTATCCGGCGGAAAATTATTGTAGCCATTGATGGTCTTTTAGCCTCATACAACGACAAGAGCAAACGTTTTATTCTTTTCCTCCCTGAAGGGGAGCAGCATGAAATCAGCCTGCTTTTTGCCTATTATTTATTAAAAAAGTACAATCAACATGTTACTTATTTGGGAACCTCAATCCCTTTTTACAGCCTTGATGAGTTTAATTTCTTTCATCAATCCGACTATTTAGTTACCTCACTCACCAACGCTATTTCTGTACCCCGGATGAAGGAATACATTCACATACTCTCAGAGCAATTTAAGGATCAAACCATCATTTTTATTGGCCAACAGATTGAGAACTACCAGTATCCGCTTCCTTCAAATATCCTTAAAATGAATTCCATCCGCGATTTCCAAAAGCTTTTCAGTAGTTAATTTACTTTTTATTTAAACTAAAAAGTAGTTTAACCAAAAACTGAACTTCAAATGCTGCTGTAATTTTAATTTCGTTAAACAAATGGAATTCTAAAGTTATTGCTTATCAATAACGTACAATTTTGAATAAAAAGATTGTTAAACAAAATGTGAATTTTGAATCATTTTAATGTGCAATATGAATAGTTTTTTAATTCATTTTGCAATATTTTTTCCATAGAAGTTAATAACTTTTTACAGCCGCCACTATTTGTATAAAACAATTATGATTATATTTAAATAACACAAAAACAGTACATTACATTGTTCTATTATTTAGAAAAAGTCTATTTAGTGAAAAAAAATCATAAAAAGTATTTTGAAAAGTGTTTAATTAATATTTAATTTGCTTAAACATTTTTGTTAATGTTATAAGAACTTATAATTAAACAAAACACTAACCTTAAAATATGACCATTATGACAGCAATGGAATTCACCAACAAATTGTTGAGCATTGAGGACAAATTAAAGTATTTTGCCTATAGCTTGACATCAAATACTGAGGAGGCGAAAGACCTTTTACAGGAGACTATGTTGAAAGCGTTAACCAATCGTGATAAATTTACCGACCCACGTAATTTTAATTCATGGGCCTATACTATCATGAAAAATACCTTTATAAATAATTATCGCAGGAATGTAAAATCAAATACCATTTTCAACAAAACCGATAACAACGAGAACCTGCCTCATAAACAAGAGGCTGTGTCTCCAGAATCGGAGCATTCTTATAGAGAGATTCGGAAGAAAGTTGACAGTTTGCAAGACGATTTCCGCATTCCTTTCCAAATGTTTACAGATGGGTTTAAATACAAAGAAATTGCTGAAAAATTAAACATTCCCATCGGAACGGTAAAAAGCAAGATATTTTTTGCCCGCCAAAAATTGATGGACACCTTGCCCGAATACAAGAGTGAGTACAGGTAATAATTCGACGATAAATGGAAAAACCCGGGACATTCCCGGGTTTTTCCGTTAATAATGTTTTATAACAGATGTCATTTGAATTTGATTATGTGCTGATGTGTTTATAAGCTGCACATTGTGAAGTAAATACATTTAGTTATGAATATATTTCTACCCAAATAAAGTTTCAAACAAAGCACAAAATATAAATGTTAAATTACCTGAAATTTAACAATCCCAGCGAATGGACAAATTGACCTTTTTAAATCATATTTCGGCCGAAGCACTAGATGACTTATATCAGAAATTCAAAACAAGCCCGGAATCCATAGAACCGCAATGGATCGATTTTTTCAAAGGATTTGAGTTTGCACGCAAGAACTATCAAACCGAAGAAATTTCGAATACCCAGGTAACACCTAAGGAATTTAATGTGCTTAATCTGATAAATGCCTACCGCCAACGGGGCCACCTTTTTACAAAAACCAACCCGGTCCGTGAACGCCGGAAATATCACCCGCCCCTTACTATTGATCAGTTTGGGCTTGAAGAACCGGATTTGTTTAAAGAATTTGCTGCTGGTGAAACTATTGGCATGGGGAAAGCCACCCTGCAAAATATAATCAGCCATCTGGATAAAACCTATTGCGATTCTATTGGCGTAGAATACCTGTATATCCGCGATCCTAAGGAAGTAGAATGGTTAAGGCAAAAAATGGAGAGCAGCCAGAACACAACAACTTATTCATCTACAGAACAGTTACATATCTTTCAGCATTTGGTATCGGCAGTAGGATTTGAAAAATTTATTCATAAAAAATTTATTGGACAAAAACGGTTCTCCCTTGAGGGGACCGAAACACTAATCCCTTCATTGGATGCTATCATAGAAATTGGTTCAGAGCTGGGGATTCAGGAATTTGTGATAGGGATGTCGCACCGGGGACGGTTGAATGTGCTTGCCAATATCATGAAAAAACCCTATGAACTGATATTTAGGGAATTTACCGGCAAATCGTATATTGATTCCATTTCGTTGGGCGATGTGAAATACCATTTAGGGTACGGAAATACTATTACCACCGACAAAGGGAAAAAAGTCCGGCTGAATTTGGCTCCAAACCCGTCGCATCTGGAAACTGTGGGGCCGGTCATTCAAGGAATAGCACATGCCAAAATCAAGCATAAGTATCAGAACAATCCAAATCAATTAGCTCCTATTCTAATTCATGGCGATGCGGCCATTGCCGGCCAGGGTGTGGTTTATGAAGTAATTCAAATGTCGGAACTGCCCGGATACCAAACAGGGGGGACTATTCATTTGGTTATCAACAACCAGGTCGGTTTTACCACAAATTACCTGGAGGCCCGCTCAAGCACCTACTGTACCGATGTGGCAAAGGTAACCCGCTGCCCGGTTTTTCATGTGAATGGCGATGATGTGGAATCGCTTATCTTTACAGCCCGTTTAGCTATGGAGTACCGGCAGCTTTTCCATAAAGATGTATTTATCGATATCTTATCGTATCGAAAGTATGGACATAACGAAGGGGATGAACCCCGATACACACAGCCATTGCTTTACAAGGCTATTACAAAACACCCGAATCCCAGAGATATTTATGCCGATAAATTAATAAAGAACCAGTCTTTTGCTCAGGAAGTGCTCCTTAAGATAGAGAATGAATTTGAACAGACTCTGGAAGAAAAACTAAGCATTGCCATGCAGGATTCGAAAGTTGCCATCAAACAATTCCTGGTTGAGGATTGGCTGGAGTTCAGGCATGCCGAAGCTGGCGATTTCCATAAGAGTCTTGCAACGGCCATCGACAAAAAGAAATTATTGGAATTGGCTGAAAAAATAAATTATCTTCCTGAAAAGGAAGGTTTCTTTAACAAAATAAGCAAATTGTTTGAAGACCGTAAACAAATGATTCAAGAGGACCGGCTCGATTGGGCCCTGGGTGAATTGTTAGCTTATGCATCGCTGGTAGATGAAGGGATTCCGGTACGCTTGAGTGGACAAGATTCGCAACGGGGAACCTTTTCGCATCGGCACGCCGTTTTGGTAAAAGAGACCACAGCCGAAAAATATGTGCCCTTGAAAAACATCCGCAAGGAGCAGGCTGAATTTGATGTATATAATTCACCTTTGAATGAATACGGAGTGCTGGGTTTTGAATACGGTTATGCGCTTGCGGCACCCAAAAGCTTAAATATTTGGGAAGCACAGTTTGGCGATTTTCATAATGTGGCGCAGGTAATCATTGATCAATACCTTTGTTCGGCCGAAGAAAAGTGGGGGATTATGAATGGCCTGGTACTGATGCTGCCTCATGGTTTTGAGGGGCAAGGGCCTGAACATTCAAGTGCAAGGATGGAACGCTTCATTACTTTGAGTGCAAAAAACAACATGCAATTGCTGAACCTGACTACACCGGCTAACCTGTTCCATGCCCTGAGGCAGCAAGTGAAAAGGGATTTTAGAACCCCGATGGTTATTTTCACCCCAAAGAGTTTGCTCCGTCACCCTCAAGCGGTTTCGGCAAAAATAGAATTTATCCAAGGAAGTTTCCAACGGGTTATTGATGATGCCGATACCATTCCCGATAAAGTGACCCGGTTGGTATTTTGTACCGGTAAAATCTATTTTGATTTGCTGAAAGAGAAAAATTCCCTTGGGGTGAAAGATATTGCCCTGGTGAGGATTGAGCAGATTTATCCGTTGCCGGTAAAAGAAATTGAGGCACTGGTATCGAAATACAGGAATGCGCAAAAAATTATTTGGATACAAGAGGAGCCGATGAATATGGGGGCCTGGTATTTTGTGCGCAATGAATTGGCCCAAATAGATATTGAAGGAATCTTCCGCCCAGCCAGTGGTAGCCCGGCAGTTGGTTTGCATGAACTGCATCACCGGGAACAAGAGGAGATTGTTAATAAAGTATTTAAAAAGTGTACCTGTGAATTGAAAAACCCGTATTGTGGATTGCAATGCCAATCGGGAAAATTGAAGGACCCTGTTCTGAAGCAGCATGATTATTTTAAAATAGAACCTTAATTGAAGTTGAACGGATAAAGTTTTCTGAAAGTAGAATCTAACGAACGACATATAATGAAAATTGAAATAAAAATTCCTAGTCCAGGCGAATCAATCAGCGAGGTGCAACTCACCACCTGGTTTGTTGCGGATGGAGATTTTGTGGAAAAAAACCAGGAGATTGCCGAACTGGAATCGGACAAAGCTACCTTGACCCTTAACGCGTCCGAATCCGGGCAGATTAACATCCTTATTCCTGAAGGCGGAACTATTGCAGTAGGTTCTATTGCTTGCCTGATTGATACTGATGCAAAAAACAGCAATACAAATACAACTTCTCAAGTAAAGAAGGCTGAAGAACCTGCAGCAACGCACAAGCCCGTTTTGGAGCAAGAAGAAACCCAACACGCGTTAAAAGTAACCCCTTTAGCCAAAGAAGTATTAAAAGAAAAAGGGGTATCGGTAGAGGAATTGCTTATGAAAGCTCACCGGATTGGAGTGAAAGAGGTTGAAGCCCTTTTGGCTCAAGACTCAACCCCGGCAGAAGTTCCGATCAGGCATGAACGATCGGAAAACCGGGTAAAAATGAGCCCGCTCCGGAAAAAACTGAGCCAACGGTTGGTTCAGGTAAAGAACCAGACCGCCATGTTAACTACCTTTAATGAAGTGAACATGCAGCCGGTAATGAGTTTGCGTGAACAATATAAAGATGGATTTCAGCAAAAGTTTGGAGTGAAATTGGGCTTTATGTCTTTTTTTACAAAAGCAGCCTCTATTGCCTTACAAAAATTCCCCAACATTAATTCAATGATTGATGGTGATGATATAATCAGCTTTAATTATACCGATATCGGCATTGCCGTGCAGACCCCCAAAGGATTGATGGTTCCCATTTTGCGAAATTGCCACGAAATGCCGCTTCCTCAAATTGAATTGGCGATAGCCCGGATGGCCCAAAAAGCCCGGGAGGCAAAAATATCGCTCGACGAAATGAGCGGCGGGACCTTTACCATCACCAATGGCGGCGTTTTTGGTTCGTTATTATCCACCCCGATTATCAATCCGCCCCAAGCCGGGATTTTAGGAATGCATAATATTTTAGAGCGCCCCATTGCCGAAAACGGCCAGGTGGTTATCCGCCCCATGATGTACATTGCCCTTTCGTACGACCATCGGCTGGTGGACGGAAAAGATTCTGTGGGTTTTTTGGTAAAAATTAAAGAACTGATTGAACACCCCGAACGGATGTTGCTAAACGGTGACGACCCGGCCCAGAAACTTATTTTGGGGTAGAATAGTATCAAGTAGTTAGTATCAAGATTTCAGACAAGAGATTTAGAGATACGAGACCATGAGCTCATGAGCCATTAGCTAATGAACTAATGATTTCTGCACCATAAACCTGTCAGGGTTCTAAACCCTGACAGGTTTATCCGTTGTAGCAGGGATTTGTACCAAAAGCACGGGTTCTAAATCCGGGCTGTTGTTAAAGCCCCTTTTAGGGGTTTGGGGGGAATCCTTCCCGCCAAGCCGCTAAGACGCGAAGAATGTAACACCGGCCTCTGGTCGGTTTTTACAATGAACCATTAAGAAATTAAGAGGGTTTTAGAAATGCTCGATTGACAACTTCCGGATAACCTTTGATAAGTTCCAAATGATTGCTTACAATTTCCAAATGACATCTAACAACTTCCGGATGACCTCTGACAAGTTCCAAATAACTGCTTACAACTTCCAAATGACTTCTTACGGGTTCCAAATGACTGCTTACAACTTCCAAATGACTTCTTACGACTTCCAGATAACATCTGACAAGTTCCAAATGACTGCTGACGACACCTAAATGACTTCTGACAACTTCTAAATAGGTGCAACCCTGTAACCTGACAACAAATAACCCGGCACCCGTTATAAAACAAAAATAGGTTACCCTAATCCCAGCGTTGCAGGATAAGGTTTTGTTTCATCCCCCACAGGTGGGAGGGCGGATTTAAATAGTTGTTTTCCGGGTAAATGAATAACAAATTACTGACATTCAGCTAAAAAAAAATTACAGCAAAGTAAATTTTTTTCAACACCCAAAACCTTTATGTAATAAGGGTTACAGCCTGTATTTAACATCATTGTTAATTATTTTGGTACCCGTTAGTGCAAGAAGGGTATTGCACGGTATGTATATTTTTTTATATTTTTATGCCACTGTAGTTATTTACCATTAAATAATTGACCGATGAACAAAAAACAAGAATTTGTATTAAAACGGGGCGATGCCGTACACCAGGTATTCACCCGTTTTGCCGATGTGGTACAGGTTACCCCCGGCCTTACTGACCTTGATGCCCGTTTGGTGGCATTGCTGAGCGAGGGCAAAGGGTTTGCCCTGCAACAGAGCGAGAAAAGCACCCCCATTACCCGGCAGAAAAATGCCACACGTAAACAGATTGAGGAACAGGTAACGGAAATTGCACCGGCGCTGATTGCTTACGCCGCCCATAGTGGCGATGCCGCCCTGGTGCTGGTGAAAAAGGAGCTGCGGGCAAGCCCATCGAAATTAAAAGCCATGCGCGACCGGAGCCTGCATACCTTTGCCGCCTTTGTGCACCAAACAGCCGCCAAATACCCGGGCAAGCTGGAGCCTTATGTAACCGACAGCGAGATTGTTACTTTTAAAGAAAGGATTGATGCTTTTGACCAATCGTTGCCGGCCCCTAAAAATGCCCAGGGAAAAAGCAAACAGATAACCGAAAACCTGGGCGAAAGCTGCGAGGCCATTGATACCCTGCTGAAGGAGGCCATACGTGAAAAGGTGAACCCCTGGAGGACCAAGAAGGCTGAGTTTTACAACGCCTTTGAAAATGCCATGGCCATAAGCGAAAGCCACAGCACCAAAACCGACAAAGGCAACGGCACCGGTACCGCTCCAGCCAGTGAAACGAAATAGATTATAAGCTGTGTTTTTTTTGGTTACTGATTAAAAGAACATCCCCGCTGCCCGAGACTGTGTGTTGAGGGTGGTGGGGGTTTTGGGGAGGGAAGGGGATGGAGTTTATTGTAAGATATGAATAGAGAGGGACAATTAATTGGGGGGATGATAGTTTGAGTCATTCTGAAACAAAATGAAATTCAAGATTTATTAGAAATGAAAAAAAGAAAAAAATATTGAGACTGAAAATTCTGACACTTTGATATAATGACTAAAATGAATTTATATAAGTCTGACTAAATTAATACACAGAAAATTATGGAAATAAAATTTGAATTAAACTTCGAGAATTCAGAAAAAGAATTATTGAAATCAATATTGCATTGTGATACTGAAGCCAAACTAAATGACAAGTTAAATAAATTATCTCGTTCGGCTTTTGAAGAGATACGAAAAATGGTAATTGGACAAAAAGTTTTTACTCGTGGCAGAGATATTTTAGAGTTTCGACTTTTTAATCTCATTTCATATTACTTTGAAGGTAAAATACCTGACGAACAAAAAATATGCGACTTGTTTCAAATAACAGCTACAGAAAGTCGTGCAATTGTCCGGTCTATCATGTCCAAATATCAATATGATTTAAAAGAAACCATATCTTCATCCCTGAAGGAACAGGTTCAAAATATCATAAAAGATGAAAACCTTGATTTTTATAGACTGTCAATTCAAAATCAGTTTTTCAAAGATGAATTGAATAAAATATTAGGAAATATGGACACAAGTTTGCCAATTATTGAAAAAGAAAGAGGTACAATTTCAACATACATTATACAGCCTTCTTCTTATGAAAATCTTTGTGTGTACTTTAATATCGAAATTGAAAACTAATGGAAAATGAATTACCTAATTTATTATCTTCTGCAAGTATTCTTTTAGCAATACTAACTGCATTATTTGGATTCTTTTACCCTTCTGTTAAAGAAGTATTGGAAATAACCCCTAAATTACACTCTGCGGATAATATAAAATCTTACAAATCGGCTAAGACGATTTTTAAAGCCAAACAAATACCTTTAACCATCGGTTCTGTAATTATTTCATTAATATTTTTGCCAGAAATGATTCATCAAATAAAAAAGAGTACAAATGCAATTATTACTTATGGGTTAAAAAATGTAGAATATAATACAATGATTGCCTCTTACATAACTGTTTGCCTTTTTATGATTTTTCTAACAATAATGATAATAATTTTGGGATTCAGATTAAGGAAACAAATGGTAAAACTAAAACCCTAAATTACTTTTTATAAGTAATGGCAGGGAAAATACAAAGCTTTGTAAACCGCTTCAAATTTGGAACGATTTGGAGAGTATTACGAAATATACACTACTTATAAAATATACCGCTTGGAGGCAACTTAAAAAAAGACAGAGACACTACAACTATAAATTATGACAGAGACAATTTTAATAATCGTATTGATAGTTTTAGTAATAATCAATATATGGTTGACTGTGACAAAAAGGGTTACAGACAATAGTGAAGTATTAAAATCAAAACTTATCAAAATTGATTCAGACCTCTCAAGGTTAGACCCACTAATAAGAGATGAGTTCAGTAGAAGTAGAGATGAAACCCAAAAATCATTCAAAGACAACCGAGAAGAATTAAACAATTCGTTTAAATTGTTAGGTGAGAATTTAACAAAAACGGTTACTGATTTATCGAATGCCCAAAAGAATCAATTTGAAACTTTCTCAAATCAGCTTGCTGACCTTATAAAGTCAATTGATGAGAAGACAAAGAACCTTCAAGGACAACTTGAAAAATCATCAAAAGAAAATAGAACTGAACAAACAAATTCTTTAAAATCTTTTGAAGATAAATTCTCGCAAAATGTTAAAGACTTTAATGACCTTCAAAAACAGAAATTTGAAGACCTTGTAAATAGACAAGAAAACGTCAGAAAAGAAACTGAAACTAAACTTAAAGAGATTCGGGACACTGTAGAAGGAAAACTTAAGAGTCTGCAAGATGATAATAATAAAAAGCTTGAAGAGATGCGTAAAACAGTTGATGAGAAGCTTCAAGAAACTGTTGAAAAAAGATTTAATGAATCCTTTAAACTAATCAGTGAAAGACTTGAACAGGTTCATAAAGGTCTAGGCGAGATGCAGACTCTAGCATCTGGAGTTGGGGACTTGAAAAAAGTTTTGACAAATGTAAAAACAAGAGGAAATTTGGGCGAAATTCAACTAGGAGCTATTCTTGAACAAATCCTTTCTCCAGAACAATATGAACAAAATACTATTGTCAAAGATAGCACTCAAGAAAGAGTGGAATATGTGATTAAACTCCCCGGTAAAAACAATGATGATAAGTCACTATTGTTACCAATTGACTCTAAATTTCCAAATGAAGATTATCAAAGATTAATAGAGGCATACGATAATATTACTAATTTGAATCCAAAAGACGTAGAAGCAATTTCAAAACAATTTGAAAATTCAATTAAAAAGAATGCAAAGGATATAAAGGATAAATACATTAATCCACCAATCACAACAGATTTTGCAATAATGTTTGTTCCTACCGAAGGATTATATGCGGAAATTCTCAGACGGACCGGACTTTTTGAATTTTTACAGAGGGATTTTAAAATTACTGTTGTTGGTCCGACTAATTTAGTTGCATTTCTAAGTAGTTTACAAATGGGCTTTAAAACATTGGCAATTGAGAAAAGGTCAAGCGAAGTATGGGAAATTCTTGGAGCAGTTAAAACTGAGTTTGGTAATTTTGGAACTGTTTTGGAGCAAACCAAAAAGAAACTGCAACAAGCTACAAATGTTATTGACAAAGCTGGCGTAAGGTCAAGAGCCATTGAACGTAAGTTGAGAACAGTTCAAGAATTGCCACAAGAACAAACAGTAGCCTTATTAGGTGAATCAATTGAAATTGAGCAAGACAACGAATTAATAAATGAAAATGATGATGAATAAAAAGGACTGTCGCCTAGCACGATATAGCCAATAAGGGTTTTCTGAGGTTTTTCGAAAGGTTGTAGCTCGCTTCAACATATGATTTAAACCCGTTGTCAGGTAATTTGCAAACCGCACAAGCCAACATACAACCGATGTTTGCAAAAGAGTCGTTTCATTATCGGTACACCCATGGATAATTGTATATTTGTGTGGATATTAATTAACATTTAAACAGATTTTTGATTAATGGAAATACGAATCTTGAAACCTCGGAAGGCACTTAACAAAGCCTTTCTGAAAGTAAAACCTAACAGGACTGAAATCGAGAGTTTCAAGACCAATTTATCCCAACTTCTCGACAGGATTAATGACAATGAATCGGAAGAATTTCATAAAAACCTTGTTTCTGATTTCCTGAAAGATACATACTACAAGCAAAATCACTTTATAAATACAAAAGGTCGAAACGACCTTGTAATACATAACACAAACAGTGCCTCCGGCACCGTGGGTGTTATTATTGAAGCGAAAAAGCCGACCAATAAAGCCGAAATGCTTACAAAAAACAAAGTAAACGTTAAGGCTTTTCAAGAATTGGTTTTGTATTATTTGAGAGAGCGGATTACTCAGAAAAATATTGAGATAAAATACCTGATTGCGACTAATATTAACGAATGGTTCATATTTGATGCAACGCTTTTTGATAGGTTGTTTGCCCAAAACAAAAACCTTGTAAAACAATTCAATGACTTTGAATGCGGACGATTGGCTGATACTAAAACAGATTTTTTCTACAAGCAAGTTGCCGAACCTTTTATTGCAGAAATAAAGCACGATATTGAGTTTACATATTTCGATATTCGTGATTATGAAAAGCCATTGCGAAATGCCGATAAAAAGGACGATAATCAGCTTATCGCTTTATTCAAATTACTTTCGCCCGAACATCTTTTAAAACTGCCATTCGCAAACGATAGCAACAGCCTTGATAAACGTTTTTACGGTGAATTGCTTCATATTATTGGATTAACAGAAACTAAAGACGGAAGTAAAAAACTAATCGAGCGGAATAAAGAAGGCGAACGAAATACAGGTTCATTTCTTGAAAATGCAATTATCCAGTTAGACAGTCTTGACAAAATTTCTCGGATTGAAAACCCAAGCCAATTTGGTTCAAACTTACATGAACGACTTTTCAATGTTGGACTTGAATTAAGTATTACTTGGATTAATCGTATTTTGTTTTTAAAACTATTAGAAGCTCAATTAATTACTTACCACAAAGGCGATAAATCATATGAGTTTCTGAGTTTCGATAAGATAAAGGATTATGACGATTTAAACAGCTTGTTTTTTCAGGTGCTTGCTCGCAAGCAAAACGAGCGAAACGAAGATGTAAAAACGTTATTTGCCAAAGTCCCTTATTTGAACAGTTCGCTTTTTGAACCTACAGAAATTGAACATTCCACGCTTTTTATAAGTCAGTTACGAAATGACAAAACCATTCCGATTTATTCGCAAACCGTTTTAAAAGATACAACAGGTAAAAGACGCACAGGCAATATAAACCCGCTTGAATATTTGTTCGAGTTTTTAAATGATTATGATTTTGCCAGCGAAGGAAGCGAAGAAATACAGGAAGACAATAAAACCCTTATCAATGCTTCGGTTCTTGGATTGATTTTCGAAAAAATAAACGGTTACAAAGATGGCTCATTCTTTACACCTGGTTTTATAACCATGTATATGTGCCGTGAAACCATCCGTAAAGCTGTGGTTCAGAAATTCAATGAAACCAAAAATTGGAATTGTACCGATATTGATTCGCTTTACGATAAAATTGAAGACCGAAAAGAAGCCAACAAAATAATCAACGATTTAAAAATTTGTGACCCTGCCGTTGGCTCTGGACACTTTTTGGTTTCGGCTCTCAATGAAATGATTGCTATAAAAAGCGACCTTAAAATATTGCAAGACCGTGACGGAAAACGTTTAAAAGAATATCATTTTGAAGTGGTAAACGATGAATTGATTGTAACGGACGAAGATGGAGAATTATTTGAATACATTCCAAAAAACAAAGAAAGCCAGCGCATACAGGAAACCTTGTTTCACGAAAAGCAAACCATTATTGAAAACTGCTTGTTTGGCGTTGACTTAAACCCAAATTCTGTTAAAATCTGTCGTTTGCGTTTGTGGATTGAGCTTTTGAAAAATGCATACTACAAAAACGAAACGGAACTTGAAACCCTTCCGAATATTGACATAAACATAAAATGCGGAAACTCGCTGATTAGCCGTTTTGCCCTCGATGCCGATTTAAAGCAAGCATTAAAAAAGAGTGCGAGCAAATGGACTATTGACAGTTACCGCCTTGCCGTGGACACCTACCGGAACGCTCAAAGCAAAGAGCAAAAGCGGGAAATGGAAAGGCTCATAAACGAGATTAAAACCAATTTCCGTAGCGAAATTTCGCTGAACGACCCCAAAGCAAAACGCCTGAGAGCATTAAATGGCGAATTATTTAGCATGACCAACCAAGGCCAGCTTTTCGAACTCTCGAAAAAAGAAAAAGACGAATGGAACGCAAAAGTTGCCAAACTAACCGCCGAAACCCAAAAGCTGGAAGCAGAAATTGAAGAAATAAAAAGCAATAAAATTTACGAAAACGCTTTTGAATGGCGGTTCGAGTTTCCCGAAGTGCTGGACGATAACGGCGATTTTATAGGTTTTAATGTTGTGATTGGGAATCCGCCTTATGTTTTTGGAGGTAACGAAGGTATTTCCGAAAATGAGAAGAAATTTTTCAAAATCAATTTTGAAACAGGAAGTGGTAAAGTTAATCTGTTTACACTTTTTATCGAAAGGGCTTTTAGTGTTTTAAAAAGCTCGTCCCATTTTGGGTTTATAATTCCAAATACCTTTCTGAGAGTAACATCTTATGATTCAACGAGAAAATATTTAGTAAAAAATTCTAAAATCGATTCAATTTATGATTTTGGAGATAAAGTCTTTGATGATGCTGTTACTACTGCAATCGTAATTACAGCCACCAAAGGTCAATACAATGATTTTCAAACTAACATTATTAATGATTCTAATACAGGTATATTAAGCAAGCAAGAAATAATTGATAATGAATTTGTAATTGCAATTAATCTTAATAAAAACTCTCAAAACCTTGTAAAAAAATTGAAGTCAAATATTCTATTAGGTTCAATTTGCAAGGAAATGATATTTGGTGTTGTGATAACAAAAAATAAAGAGGAAGTTGTAAGTAATACTCACAAAAAAGGTTGGAAGCCTTTTTTAGAAGGTAAAGAAATTGGTTCTTATTTTATAAAAGAAGTAAAACAGTGGTTAAATTATGACCACAAATTGCTTCACAGAGCGAGAACTAAGGAAATTTTCGAGACTCCCGAGAAAATATTAGTTCAAAGAATAACAGGAGGCTCAAAGCCATTAAAAGCTGCATACGATAATCAAAGCCTTTACAACAAAGAATCGATTAATAACATTATTCTTAAAGATGATAGCCCAGTCAAAACTAAATTTATTTTAGCTCTCCTTAACTCAAAGCTAATCAATTGGTTTTACACAATGCAATTTACAAATGAATCAAATTTAACAGTAAATTTATCAAAAACTTATCTTTCACAAATTCCTATTGCTTTACCAACAAATGAAACTGTTTTTATATCAATAGTAGATGAGATTCTTTTAATCAAAAAGGAAAACAATTTAGCAAATACTCAGGCTCTTGAAGATAAGTTAGACCGTTTGATTTACCAACTTTACGACTTGACACAAGAGGAAATTAAAATTATTGAGAACACTGTAAAATGATTGAATCAAATTCAAATAATCCTTTTTCTAATCTTTTTGACATAGAAACTCAAAATATTGAGTCTTTAATAATCAAAGAGACTTATAATAAAGAAAATTGCTTTATTTATGAAGGAGATATGATTATTGGTGGTTTTATTATTGTTCAGAAGAAAAAAGTTAAAACCATTCTTAAAGTCTCGTTTTACAAATCAAAAATTGATAAAAAGTATATACCACGTCTTGAATTTAGAAAGGAAGATGCTAACGGAGAAACAACAAAGTCTAGGGGCAATGATGTAATTATTAAATTTAGTGACAGTGATGAAGCAAGAGCTTTTTGGAAAGTGATTCATTTTTTACAAGGTTTTAAGGATTTAGTTGATTTAGGAGACTTTCATTCAAGATACCAAGCCATAAGTTTCGATTCTTACTTAGTTGATTTTAAGTCTAAAGTTCAAGCAGAGAAAGTCAAAGAATTAACTGCATTATCAGAATCAACAAAACTCTCTAATCATGAAATTAAGGAATTACTTCTTCCACATCGTAGAAATGCAGTTCATTGGTTTTATGCTTTTTTGAAAAATTTGCATAACAAAGAAGGTATTAAAGCCTTTGACTCATATAGAAAGAAACACGCTATAACCGAACAAGGTGAAGAAGCTATTTGGCATCATTTCTTAAAATCTAACGATTGGATTATCGGATTGAACATTGATATAAAATTTATCCGAGATTTACTTTCAAAACAAAAGGTTGGTTATGAAGACTCTAAAGGAGTTGGAAGCCCTGAAGTAGATTTGTTGGGTATTTCATATTTTACAACCTTAATTGAATTAAAAACAAGTAAGACCAAAATATTTAAGGAAAAGAAAACTACAAAATCAAGAGCAAATACTTGGGATTTTTCTGAAGAATTTATTGAAGCATACAGTCAAACATTGGCACAAAGAAGTGAGATAACAGAATACAAAGACATTAAAGATGAAAACGGTAGTATAATTGACACCAAGAAAAATAGAATATTAGACCCAAAAGCAGTTTTAATTATTGGTAATAGAAATGAAGAATTTCCACACATTAGAAATTCAGAATTTGATATGAAGTCTGACTGTTTTGAAAGAATGAGAAGAGATTCAAGAAATATTGAAATTGTGACATTTGATGAGCTTTTTGAAAGAGCCTTTCATATTGTCTTTACTGACAAATTACCGAGAGATTGGTATCAATTAGAATCTGACAACTTTAAATTAAATGTTTTAAAACTTTAAACTTATGGCAACAAAGACTGTTCCGGTAAAACCACACAAAAGGTCAACACCATCACCGACACCAAGAAAAAATCCTGATGCACCAAAACCAGGACCAAAAACAGTTCCAGTTCAACCACATAAAAGAACTCCACCGTCAAAATGAGGCTGATTTAAATAGCCCATGCTTTACAGCCGCACAAACCAAAGGCTTGGCTGCAAGCATCGGTTTGTAAAAAGTACAAAAATGCAAAGAGCGGTATGCCAATAAGGGTTTCAGTGGTTGAGCTCCCTTCGGTCGGTTTAATGGTTTTCGAGTGTTCGTGGCTCGTAAAAAACCGGTGTAAACTGATAGGAAATTGCTTTGTAACCTTGCACGATACCAACAAATGTTAGCGTTTGTTATAAACGACAGGAGAAACCAATATGAGATTAGAAAAATGAAAGGGACCATTAGCAATAAAATAAGAAATGATTTAAAAGAAAGCCAGATTAATTGGAAAGTTGCCATTTTAATGATGCCAATTGCATTTATCACGTATATCTTCCATGAGTTTGGACATTGGACATTTGGAGAACTATTGGGTAATGATATGACATTAAGTTTAAATAATTCAGCTCCCCAAAGCGGCTATTTTATTAATGAATCGCATGCTTTATGGTCTGCGGTTGGTGGACCGGTTTTTACGATTATTCAAGCGTTTGTATTTTTATTAATTACCTGGATAACTAAATCAATTTATGCATACTCATTTACATTTTTTGCAATATTTTCAAGGTTTTTCTCAATTGTTTTCGGCGGAATTGATTTGCAAGATGAAGCAAGGATAGCATCAATGTTGGGTACGGATAAGTATATAATTGCAGCGGCTGTGCTAACGATACTGTTTTTGGTTTTGTGGAGATGCAGCCGGATTATGAATCTGAATACGAAAGCGGTAGGATATTTTGCCGTCTTGGGAACTTTTGCCATACTAATTGTAATAGGAGTAAATGAATTAGTTATGATAAAATAAAAAGCAACGGGGCTCAAATACGAGTGAGCATCATTATAAAACACAGTAGAAGCCAAGATGAAACATCCATCATAAAATTGTATCGCATACGGACATGATTATACCATGGATGTCCCGCGAGGCCAATTAATTAACTAAAATATATTCTCGTGAAACAGAAACTTATGAAAATTAAACTACGTGTTTTGATAGTGAATTTGATTGGCCAGGAATAATTGACGGTTATTCTGGCTATGTTGAAAAATGGATAAAAAGTGAAATTTATAAATAATGAAACGCCGACAAAGTGTATATGCCATAAGGCAATGGTAGCAACCGGGAAAATCATGTGTTCATCAGCTCATTTGGAAAGGGTTGAATGGTTGAATGGTTATTTGTTCATTATTCATTGTTAATTGCCCCCCCCTCCTATAGTCCCCCGGGGGACAACCTTCGTTGTAGTTGCTTTTTGCAGTTTAATTGATGGAGAAAGAATCATAGCCATCGGTAAAATCAGTGTGCTATTTTCATTTATCCCGAAAATTTATCTTGAATTTTGTAACTAAATGTGTTAAAAAGAAACTATCTGTTAAAGAAGTCAAAACATTATGAATTCCAAAGAGGAACAGTTTAAAAAGTTGATTTCCGAAAACGAGGAACGTATAAAGCGTATTTGCCGCTATTATGCTCCCGATAAGGATGAACAAAAGGACATATACCAGGAGATTCTGATAAATATCTGGAAAAGCCTGGAATCGTTTCGCGGCGATGCAAGCATCAGCACCTGGATATACCGGATTGCGGTAAATACATCGCTCAGTTTTATGGGAAAGTCGTTCAAACGGATGAAACTCCATGTCAATTCCGATACCCAGAATTTAAGTTCGCTATTGGACGAAAGCAATTATGAAGATAAACTACGGGAGGAGACACAGTTTAATCAAATCCAACTGGAATTGAACCAGTTGTCGGTTATTGACAAAGCCTTAATATCCTTGCAACTGGAAGGATTATCGATGAAAGAAATTTCCGAAATTATTGGGATTACTGAACCGAATGTAAAAGTGAAAATACACCGGATAAAAGAACAATTACGCGAAAAAATGAAAGGAGTTGATTATGAATAGCCTGGTTAATAAAAATATAGATACTTCAATAGCTGGTTCAAACCCTGATGATTTAATTTTGAAGTTAAAGAACGAAGATGCCAGAAACCTGCGGATATCAAAGAATTTTCAGTGGATATACTGGATATTAATCCCCATTTATGCCGGGTTCTTTATACTGAATCCCGATGATGAACTGAACCTGTTGAGCCGCATTTCGGGAGCCTGCTACGTAGTATCGTTTATCATATTTGCCTTTATTTTCCGGAAATCGGTAAAAGAATACAAAGCCATTGATTATTCTTTACCTACGCTGGAGATGATGAAACAGGCAGTCAAAAGGTATCACTTATGGCAGCCCCGGCTATTATGGGCCCTGCTGTCGGTGTTATTTATTGATGCCGGATTAATATTCTCAGGCATTGAGTTTGTGGATGCAGCATCTTTTTTGAACCGATTTTTGTGGATTCAGGCTACTTTTTTGCCAGCCATAGGGATTTCGTTTGGCATTGGTGTCCTGATTTGGAGCAAAAGACAGAAACCGCTTCGGGATCAGGCCTTAAGAATAATAAAAGAATTAATTGAATAAATAAAAAAAGCCACTTTAACGAGTGGCTTTTTTGTAGAAATATCATTCAGTTACACCCTGAGTGCAGAAATATCGGCGAATTCCTCGGCTTGGTATTCTCCATTAGTAAGTTTGCCCAGGCATTTTTTAAATGCATCAATCGTCCGGTCAACATCCTCTAATGTATGAATGGCGGTAGGTATCAGCCTCAATAAGATATGCCCTTTGGGTATTACCGGGTAAATAACTACGGAACAAAAGATGCCATAATTTTCGCGTAAATCCAACACCAGATTGGTTGCCTCAATTACCCCGCCGTGCATCATTACAGGGGTTACAGGTGACTCAGTATGGCCAATGTCAAATCCATTTTCTTTCAATCCTTTTTGTAAGGCACGTACAATTTTCCAGAGGTTTTCGCGTAGGGAATGATCGTTCTGTAAAAGCTCCAGCCTTTTTAAGGCACCTAAAGTCATAGGCATGGGAAGCGATTTTGCAAATGTCTGCGAACGCATGTTATACCGTAAAAAGTCAACAATTTCGCGTTCCGAAGCTATAAAACCACCAATTCCGGCCATAGCTTTGGCAAATGTCGAGAAATACAAATCAATTTGATCCTGAACCCCGAAATGGTCACCAATTCCGGCACCTTTTGGACCCATGGTCCCAAATCCGTGGGCATCGTCAACCAACAACCTGAAATTGAATTTTTCTTTCAATTTCACAATGGCAGGAATATTTCCCAGGTCTCCCTCCATACCGAAAACACCTTCGGTAATGACCAAAATCCCACCGCCGGTTTCTTCAACCAGTTTTTTGGCAAACCCCAACATTTTTTCGCACCGGGCCATGTCGTTGTGAGGGAAAACAAAACTTTTTCCACCCTTTGATTTATGCAAGAAAACGCCATCCATAATACATGCATGGCTTTCAGAGTCGTAAACAATCACATCCTTACGGCTGGCAATACAATCAATGATAGAAACCATTCCCTGGTAACCGTAGTTTAAAAGGAATGCATCCTCTTTATTTACAAATGCTGCCAGTTTTTGCTCCAATTCTTCATGGTACTTGGTTTGCCCCGACATCATCCGGGCACCCATTGGGTATGCCATGCCAAATTTTGCAGCAGCATCGGCATCAGCCTTCCTTACTTCAGGGTGGTTGGCTAAACCAATGTAGTTGTTTAAACTCCAGTTTAATACTTTTTTTCCACGGAACATCATGTGCGGATGGATTTCGCCCTCTAGTTTTGGGAACGAAAAATAACCATGACCCGCTTTTTGATATTGGCCGATAGGGCCTCTATCACGTTTTATTCTATCAAAAATATCCACAGTACAACAATTTTATGATTAATGAGGCAAATGTACTGGATACGAAACTATTTCATAGTAGTAAAAGTACTTATTTAGAAACGTGGATTTTTTTGAATTGATTTAGGTAAAGCAGGAGGTGACTTGTCAAAAAAAAAATAACACTAACTTGTTATTAGCTAATAAAATAAATAAAATTTATGTATTGGACTTTCAAAATATTCAAATGCTTTATGTATATTTGCACCCCTAAATACATAAGTTAAATCATAAACAAGAGGTTTTTTCGTTTAATGGGAGGACCTAATTTATTGCAGATATGCTAAAAACAAAAACTACATTATTAGTTTTCAGTATTTTAACCACCTTGTTGATGTCGTGTAGTGAATACCAGAAAGTGCTCAAAAGCTCCGACTATAACCTTAAATATGAAAAGGCGCTAGTTTATTATGAAAAGGGGGATTATTACAGGGCTCAATCACTATTCGATGAATTGGTATCTATTTTTAAAGGGACTGACAAATCTGAAAAGATTCTATATTATTATGCCGATTGTCACTACCAGCAAAAAGATTATGTGTTGGGGGCCTACTATTTTGAGAACTTTGCCAAAACATTTCCTTACAGCGAGTTTGCGGAGAAAGCGGCCTATACCGCTGCCTATTGTTATTACCTGAATTCGCCCAAATATACCCTCGACCAAACCGACACCCGCAAAGCGATTGAGGCCATGCAGGTTTTTATCAATAAATATCCAACCAGCACCTATGTAACTGAGGCTAACGATATTATTGAGAAATTGCGCAGCAAATTGGAACTTAAATCCTACGAGAGCGCGAAGCTTTATTTCAAATTGGGAGAATATCATGCGGCATCAATTGCACTACGTAACAGCTTGAAAGATTTTCCCGATACACATTACCGCGAAGAGCTGTTGTATCTTATCGTGAAATCGAATTTTTTGTTGGCTGAAAATAGCGTGAAAGAAAAACAAGGGGAACGTTACCAAAATACCATCAGTGAATATTATTCTTTTCTTGATGAATTCCCGGAATCGAAATACCTGGAGGAAATTGAGAAGATGTACACAAAATCGGTAAATCAAATTAAAAATTTATAGCAATGGATTACAAAAAAAGCAATGCACCTACAAGTACGATTACCAGAGATTTGAGGGAGATTGAAAAAGAGACAGGAAATGTTTACGAAAGCATTGTTGCCATTTCGAGAAGGTCAAACCAAATTAGTGTGGAGATTAAAGAGGAATTGAGCCGCAAGCTTGAGGAATTTGCATCATATACAGATAATTTGGAAGAGGTTTTTGAAAACCGCGAACAAATCGAGATTTCGAAATACTACGAACGTTTGCCCAAATCGACGGCAATTGCCATCGAAGAGTTTATTGAGGGCAATGTGTATCACCGTATTCCAGAGGAAGAAGAAATAAAGAGTATTTCAAAGGAATAAACCTTTGAAGCATGCTGTTAAATAAAAATATTATTTTAGGAGTAACCGGGGGGATAGCTGCTTACAAGGCAGCCCATCTTACCCGTTTGTTCGTTAAAAAGGGGGCACACGTGAAAATTATCATGACCCCATTGGCCAAGGAATTTATTACTCCGCTGACTTTGGCTACACTCTCAAAAAATCCAATTCTGGTCGATTTTTACAATCCTGAAAATGGAGACTGGAACAGCCATGTTGACTTGGGACTTTGGGCCGATGCTATGGTCGTAGCCCCAGCTACGGCAAATACTATGGCTAAAATGGCTCATGGAGTTGCCGATAATTTATTGCTTACAACATATCTTTCGGCCCGTTGCCCTGTGTTTTTGGCACCGGCCATGGATTTAGATATGTACCGGCATCCGGCCACCGTTCAAAACATGAGCAAGCTTCAATCATTCGGAAATTTTTTAATTGAACCCGAAACCGGGGAATTAGCGAGTGGCTTGGTAGGTAAAGGCCGTATGGCAGAACCAGAGGCTATTGTAGCATATTTAGAAAATTATTTTAACGCGCATCAGGATTTTTCGGGGAAAAAGGTGTTGATTACTGCCGGGCCTACCCATGAAATGATTGACCCTGTGCGGTTCATTGGAAATAATTCTTCGGGAAAGATGGGTTACGCGCTGGCCGAAGAGTTGGCAAACCGTGGGGCGGTGGTTACATTGGTATCGGGTCCGGTGGCTATTGAGACGCAACACCCAAATATCCAACTTATTCCGGTGGTTTCAGCCAAACAGATGCTCGAAGCCTGTCAGCAAGTTTTTCAAAAACAGGATGCTGCTTTGATGGTGGCAGCCGTGGCTGATTACACACCTGCCCAGGCAGAGGGTCAGAAAATAAAGAAAAAAACTGAAAATTTAACTTTGGAACTGGTCCCAACACCTGATATAGCTGCTACTTTGGGCATACAAAAAAAGGATATGCAGGTTTTGGTCGGGTTTGCCTTAGAAAGCGACCAGGAGATGGCCCATGCCACAGAAAAACTTCATAAAAAGAATTTTGATTTTATTGTGCTGAATTCATTGAATGATGCTGGAAGCGGCTTCCAGACTGATACAAATAAAATCACACTCATTACACGAAACGGGCAAATTAAACCGTTTGAGTTAAAATTAAAGACACAGGTTGCAAAAGATATTGCCGATGAATTGTTTCAAACCATTCAACAAAAGAATACCTAACACTCTTTACCATGCTTAGTTGGAAGTTCCCTTTTCAATTTCTTGTTTTTTTCCTGCTTTCATTAATTGTCGGAACTAGCTATGCCCAGGAGTTAAATTGCCGGATTCAGGTAAATTCGACCCAGATTCAGGGTTCAAATAAAACCGTGTTTGAAACCATGCAGAAATCGTTATTTGAGTTCTTAAATAACCGCAACTGGACCAACCACGTTTACAGTACCGAAGAGCGTATCGAGTGCAATTTTATGCTCAACATTACCAAGCAAAACTCGGTAGATGAATTTGAAGGGACTTTGCAGGTGAATTCGAGCCGTCCGGTTTTCAACTCCGGATATTCAACACCACTGTTTATTTATTTGGACAAAAAAGTAAAATTCAGGTATGCCGAGGGAGAAGCACCCGACTTCAGTGAAAATACCCATAACGAACTCACATCGTTATTGGCTTATTACGTATATGTGGTTTTGGCCTACGATTACGACTCTTTTTCGCTCATGGGAGGGACAGAATATTTTCAAATGGCGGAGAAGATTGTTAGCACTGCTCAAAGTTCCACATCGAGTGGGTGGAAGGCCTTTGAGGACCGTAAAAACCGGTATTGGCTGATTGAAAACAATTTGAACCAAATATATGCTCCGGTCCGCGTCTATTATTACAATTATCACCGGTTAGGGCTCGACGTGATGCATAAAAACCTGGCCGACGGGCGGACCAAAATTGCCGAAGGCTTGAATGATCTACTGAAAGTTCATCGGGCCAAACAGAATTCTTTTATCATGCAAATATTCTTTGAGGCAAAAAGTGAAGAGTTGATTAAAATACTCCCCGAATCTCCTCCCGCAGAAGGCACTAAAGCCTACAATTTGTTAAAGGAGATGGATGCAGCGAATTCTGCCAAATATCAAAAAATCATTAAAAAATCATAGGATTCAGCAGTTGCGTTGAAAAATTGTTAATTAAAGCAACCCTAATTCTGTGCATCTGAAATTTTGCTGTGCAAAATAATTTTAAATTTGTAGCGCAAAACCTAATAGTAGTATATGCTAAAATCGCTTAAGGTACAGAACTATGCACTCATTCAGCATTTGAGCATTGACTTTGAACCCGATTTTTCGACCCTCACAGGCGAAACCGGCGCCGGTAAGTCTATTTTACTTGGGGCATTGTCGTTGGTTCTGGGTTCCAGAGCCGATTCAACAGCCATTAACAATCAGAGCGACAAGTGTGTGGTTGAGGCGGTTTTTGGAATTGAGTCCTATGAATTGCAGTCTTATTTTGATGCAAATGATCTTGATTACCAACCAGAAACATGCATCCGAAGGGAAATATTAAATACTGGTAAATCGCGGGCATTTATTAACGATACCCCGGTCAATCTGCCACAACTCAAAGAGCTGGCCACCAAACTCATCGATATCCATTCGCAACATGAAAACCTTGAATTGAACAGCAGCCAGTTCCAATTGAATGTGCTGGACGCTGTGGCACAGAACCAGGTTGTTTTGGCTCAATACAAAATAGAGTTTCGGAAGTATAAAGAGCACTTGAGCCAACTTACAAAACTAAAAGAGGCTGCCCATACTGCTGATGCCGATTACGATTACAACCTTTTTCAATTGAACCAGTTGCTTGATTTGCGGTTAGAAACAATAGATCAAATGGCTTTGGACGAGGAACTGCAAATGCTTACCAATGCAGAAGAGATTCAACAAAGTCTGGGATTAAGCTTTAGCATGCTTTCGGAAGGGGAAACCAACACGCTTGCTCAGTTAAAGCTCAGCAAACAATCGCTTGATAAAATAAAATCCTATTTTCCGAAAGCAGAAAGTTTTGTAGAGCGGATTGAAACCGCTTTTATTGATTTGAAGGACTTGGCCGCAGAATTGGAAATACTGGCCGGCCGTGTGGAGTACAATCCTGAAAGGGCCCGGCTACTGAAAGATCAATTGGATGGTTTGTATTCGCTGATGAACAAGCACCAAGTGAATAGCGTTGAGGGATTGTTGCAATGTCAGCAGGCATTTCAGGCAAAGGTAGCTTCTAAAGAATCCTACTCGATAGAGATTGAAAAACTTGAGAAGGCGCATCAGGAAACTTTAAACAGCTTAAAGGATTTGGCATCCAGGTTAACTGAAAACCGTAAAAAAGCAGTACCAAGGTTTACCCATCAAATACTCATACAGTTAGCCGATTTGGGCATGCCTCATGCGGCTTTTGAGGTGGAAATACATTCCGATGAGGTTTTTAATGAATGGGGGACCAATAGGGTTGGGTTCTTGTTCTCGGCCAATAAAAACCAACCCCCACAGAATATTTCAAAAATAGCTTCCGGTGGTGAAATCAGCCGTTTGATGTTGAGCATAAAATCCATCTTGTCGCAGAGTGTGTCGTTGCCCACCATCATCTTTGATGAAATTGATACCGGGGTTTCTGGCGAAATGGCCGATAAAATGGCCGACATCATGAAACAGATGGCCCGGAACATGCAGGTAATCAGTATTACGCATCTGCCACAGATTGCAGCGCGCGGCAAAAACCATTTTAAAGTGTATAAAATCGAAAACAACCATACGGTAACCACCCAGATTCAAAAGCTGTCAGCCGATGAGCGGATAGTTGAAATTGCCCGGATGCTAAGCGGCAAAGACATTACAAAAGAAGCTATTGAGAATGCTAAGACACTCATTGCCTCTTGAAAGACTTTCAGAATTTATCGAAAATGAACATAAACAGCCCTAAGCTGTTATCGGAACGTAACAACATTTTAAAATCAATATTATGGCTTATAATTTATTAGAGGGAAAGAAAGGGATTATTTTTGGTGCATTGAACGAGCAATCCATTGCATGGAAAGTAGCCTTAAAAGCCTACGAAGAAGGAGCGCAGTTTGTATTAACCAATACTCCTGTAGCTTTACGGATGGGTGAACTGGACGAATTGGGTAAGGCTTGCAATGCCCCTATCATTCCCGCCGATGCAACCAGCTTTGAAGATCTTGAAAATCTGATAATTAAATCGATGGAACTGTTAGGCGGTAAAATCGATTTTGTTTTGCATTCCATCGGGATGTCGCCCAATGTCCGTAAGGGGTTGTCGTATGATAACCTGAATTATAGTTATTTTGAAAAAACGCTGGACATTAGTGCCATTTCTCTCCATAAAATCCTTCAGGTATGCCGGAAGCATGATGCCATTAATGAGTGGGGTTCGGTAGTTGCCTTATCTTATGTAGCTGCCCAGCGGACCCTTTATGGATACAACGATATGGCCGATGCCAAAGCGTTGTTGGAATCTATTGCCCGTAGCTTTGGTTACATTTATGGCCGCGAGAAACGTATACGGGTAAATACCATTTCGCAATCACCCACGTTAACTACTGCTGGTAGCGGTATCCGTGGTTTCGATAACTTGGTGGATTTCTCGGAACGTACCTCGCCATTAGGAAATGCTACGGCTGCGGAATGTGCCGATTATTGCATCACATTATTCTCCGATCTTACCCGGAAAGTAACCATGCAGAACCTGTTCCACGATGGTGGTTTCTCCAGTATGGGTATGAGTTACCGGGCGATGACACAATACAATAAGAGCTTCGATTGCGAATCGGCCGAAGAAATGCCGACCGAATGGTAATTGATTTTTAGATAGAAATTAATTTTCTGATATTTGGAATCCAGCGATGGGTTACAAAGAATAGGAGCCTGGAAAGATGGAATTGCAAAAGATTCAATAATTTTGTGATTCCATCTTCCTTTTTTTAAGGAACCCTTTTTTGAATTTGAATAACTGATTTTAGTGGACCAGTACCAAAAAATATTAACTCAATATTGGGGATATCCTAAGTTTCGTGACTTGCAGCACGAAATAATCCAAAGTGTGGGTGAGGGTAGGGATACGCTGGCATTAATGCCTACAGGTGGTGGAAAATCTATTACATTTCAGGTGCCTGCTTTGGCCAAAGAGGGAATCTGTATTGTGGTAACTCCATTGATTGCCCTGATGAAGGATCAGGTTGAAAACCTTAAAGCCAAGGGAATTAAAGCATCGTCCGTTTATTCGGGAATGACCCGCCATGAGATTGATGTGGTGTTGGAGAATTGTGTTCAAGATAAGAACCTGAAATTCCTTTATTGTTCTCCTGAGCGCTTGTCCACTGAGATGTTCAGAACGCGTGTTCAACAAATGAACGTCAATTTATTAGCCATCGACGAATCGCATTGCATTTCACAATGGGGATATGATTTTAGACCATCCTACTTAGAAATTGTAAAAATCAGGGAATTGCTTCCAAAGGTTCCCGTACTTGCAGTAACAGCCACTGCAACACCTCAGGTGGTGGACGATATTCAGGAACGGTTGGGCTTTAAGGAGAAGCATGTTTTCCGAAAAAGTTTTGAACGTAAGAACTTGGTATATCTGGTCCGCAATGTGGAGGATAAAGAAAAATATCTGTTGAAAATTGCTTCAAATATCAAGGGTTCGGGAGTGGTTTATGTGCGGAACCGTCAACATACCAAAGAGATTTCGCTGCTATTGAACCAAAACCAAATCAGTTCCGATTATTACCATGCCGGACTTACCTCGGCTGAACGCGATGCCCGTCAAAATAGTTGGAAAAAAGGAAAGACCCGCATCATGGTGGCAACCAATGCTTTTGGAATGGGGATTGACAAAGCAGATGTACGTTTTGTGGTGCACATAGATTTACCCGATAACCTGGAAGCTTATTTTCAGGAGGCTGGCCGGGGAGGCCGTGACGAAAAGCAGGCATTTGCCATTTTACTTTTTCATCCGGGAGATAAAAAAAAACTGGAACAGCGCATTGAATCTAACTTTCCGCCCGTGGAGGACATTAAAAGGGTGTATGAGGCGTTGGGTAATTTTTTTCAGATACCCATTGGTGGTGGTAAAGGAATGGGTTTCGACTTCAGCCTATCAGAATTTGTGAAAAATTATCGATTCAATATCATGTTGGTTTATAGCAGCCTGAACTTGTTGCAACAAAGTGGTTACCTAGAGTTGAGTGAAGAGGTGGAGAATCCGTCGCGATTGATATTCAATGTATCCCGCGACGATTTGTACCGCTACCAGGTAGCGAATGTGGAAGAGGATAAATTCATCAAACTTTTGCTACGTTCATACTCCGGCATGTTTACCGAGTACCGCCCCGTTGATGAGGATGAACTGGCTAAACGGGCAGGGGTGAAGCGTGAAGTGATTACCGGGTATTTGATTAAGTTGGGACGTGATAAAATCATTAATTACATCCCCCGGAAAAAGGTTCCCCAGATTTTTTATACCGAAGAACGTCTTGATACCAAATCGGTTATTTTTACATCGGATAAATATCGCAACCGTAAGTTGCTTTATACTGAAAAGGTGAATGCCGTGATTGAATACGCCACACATAAAAAATGCCGCAGCCAGCAGTTGCTCGAATATTTTGGCGATACCGAAGCTACCCGGTGTGGGGTTTGTGATGTGTGTACCGAACGAAACAAACTCGATTTAAGTAAATTGGAATTCGATACCATTCTGGATCAGCTAAAGCAAAAGCTTCATCAACCCATGACCCTGGAGCAGTTGGTAGATGCGGTTCCGCATAAACATGAAAAAGTAATTAGTGTCATTCAATGGCTGCTCGATAACGGAAAGCTGGTTAAGAACGGGCAGTTACTTTTGGAGTGGCACACCAGTAAGGAATAAAATCAAGGAACGTACTGAATTATTTTCGGTATGCAAAATATGATTATTGTTAGATTCTTTCTTTCCAGATTTTAGGATTGCGGTGGGTACTTACTACTGCTAGAATTACAACTTTAGATACATCAATCACGAAAACAACAATGTACGGAAATCTTTCGGTTTGTACCCATCGTACAATGTTTTTGTATTTGATTTCAAATAGGTCAGGATTTTTTCTTAGTAGATTTTTAACCTTCTCAATTTCAAGATAAAATTCTCCTCCCAGTCCATCTCTTTTGGATTCATACCAAAGAATTGCTTCAAAAATATCTTGGTGTGCTTCAAGTTTTAAGTGAACTTCAAAGCTCATAAATACTTCTTCAGCAAATTGTTTGATTCTTCCCAACTCATTGTATGTTCGGGATTCTTTAGGTAATCTTGCAATCGTTCCTCAATCAAATCAATGTGTGCATCGGTAAGTTCAATTTCTGATTTCTTGCCGAAATAATTTTGGAAAAGGGTGTACACTGCTTCTAACGATTTCTCATCGAGTATCTCAATTTGATCATGGAGTTGCTTTTTTAATTCTATTCCGTTCATAGCAATTGAAATTTTTACAAATTTAAGCAATATTGCTATAGTTTTCATGTATAGAAAGTTATTTCCTGTTTCATGCCCTCAAAATATCAGGCTGAAAAAAAGCCGCCCAATTTTTATCGGGCAGCTTTCGGTTCAAATTTAAAAAGTAGTTTATTGAATGGTTAATACCGCTTTTTGACGGATATCTACCGAGGAACTTCCTACCAGAATTTCAAATTCACCTGGCTCCAACACCCAGACATGTTGTTCAGGATTATAGTAAGAAAAGGCTGCTTTATCCAATTCAAAGGAGAGTGTTTTAGTTTCGCCCGGTTGAAGGGTAGTTTTGCCGAAGGCCTTCAGCTCTTTTACAGGCCGGGGAAGTGCTGATTTTGGGTCTGAAACATACAACTGAACCGCCTCGCTTCCGGCTACAGCACCGGTGTTTTTAATATCAACGGTAACGGTAACCTTTCCTCCTGATTTTATGGAATTTGAATTCAATGCTAGATTTGTATATTCAAACGTGGTGTACGACAATCCAAATCCAAATGGGAAGCGGGGTTTGGTTTCGCTTTGGTCGTAATGGCGGTAACCCACGAAGATTCCTTCATCGTATGATACTTTCAAATCTTTATCTGCATCCCAGTAGCTTTTAAACGTAGGGTTGTCTTCAAATTTTACTTCGAATGAAGCAGGTAACTTTCCTGAAGGGTTGGTGATGCCAAAAAGAATTTCAGCAGCTGCCAAATTTCCTTCCTGACCGGGATACCAGGCATGTAACAGGCCTTTAAGACCTTGATACCAAGGTTCCATATTTACATTGCCTCCAGCATTTAAAACCATCACAGCATTAGGATTCACGGCTAAAACCTCACTAATCAATTGATCTTGTTGGTAAGGCATTTCAAAGGTGCGGTCGAATCCTTCACTTTCTGTCTCTGCATCAAAACCCACGGAGAAAATGACCAGATCGCTCTTTTTCGCGAGTTCAATAGCCTCATTTTTAACATCAGCAGTATCTATTTCAATACTGGTTTTGGCATCAACATTCATCCGGATGATGGCATCTCCTCCGGCTTGGTAGTATTCTACGGTCAGTTTGTATTCTTTGCCCGCCATTAATTTTGTTTGGTAATGTTGGGATGTTTCACCTTGATCCTGCCAAAGGTCAATAATTAATTTATCGTCAAGATACATGCGGTAGCCATCATCACCTGAGACACCTAAGAAATAATTGGCGGTTTTTTCCGGTTGAAAGTAGCACGTAAACCGGGCCGAAAAATTATTTTCCGGTAACCCTTTCATGGCCATGTCGGTGGCTGTAAGGTTAAGCGACGGATAGGTGTTGGTAACAAATACATCGCCGGCCAATTTGGTGTTGGCGAAGAAATCTGCCTGGACACCGGGTGTTTTATTGCCATCTAACTTGGTATAGCATTTAAAAGATTCGAAAAAGCTATTAGGCAGGCGTTCTTTGGTAACCACACCCTTAGCATATTCCACTTTAACATCAGATCCGGCTATTTCTTTGATGGCTTCCACCAGTGAAAGTGGGTGTAAGGCTTCAACCTTTGAGCTGCCACCTCCTCCGCTATTTAAAGGGGCACCATTTGGCCCAATCACAGCAATAGTTTTTAAAGATTCTTTTTTTAAAGGAAGAAAACTATTTTCATTCTTTAAAAGGACCATTCCCGAGCGGGCAGCATTCAAAGCGGTTTGCCGTACCAATTGTGAATCGGGCACATATCCTTTGCTGATGTCGGGATTTTCGAAAAGCCCAAAGCGGATGTAAGTCCTAAGGATTCTCCGGATTTTGTCATCGATAATTTTAATATCCAAAGTACCGTTTTCAATAGCAGGGCGTAGGGTGTCGGGATGCATGAATTTCCCTGAAGGCATCTCCAGGTCAAGCCCGCCTTTGGCACAGGCCAATCCATCGTAAGTTGAAACCCAATCGGACATTACAAAACCATCAAAGCCCCAATCGTGTTTCAGAACCTGATTGATAAGGTAATCGTTTTGTGAGGCATGAATCCCGTTGACCAAGTTGTACGAAGTCATGATGCTGGCAACATGCCCTTGTTCTACCGCAGCTTTGAATGCAGGCAGGTAAATCTCGTGCAAGGTGCGTTCATCCATATCGGAAGAGGTATGGTGACGGCTAAATTCCTGATTGTTGGCTGCATAATGTTTGGCAGTGGCCATCACTCCTTCAGCCTGCATTCCTTGGGTATAATTGGCAGCTATTTGCCCGGCCAAATATGGGTCTTCGCCCAAATATTCAAAGTTCCGGCCACAAAAAGGCGCCCGGTAGGTATTCATGGCCGGGCCCAACATTACATGTACATTCTTTGCACGGGCTTCACATCCAATGGCTTTACCGGTAGCATAAGCCGATTCTTTATCGAAAGTGGCTGCCAGATTGATTCCGGCGGGATAAGCTGTGGATGCTCCGTAATTCCTGACCCCAATGGGGCCGTCGGCAAAACGGATTTCGGGAATTCCCAGACGTTCAATTCCACGGATATTGAAATCCTGGTAACCACCAATAAAGTCGAGCTTCTCGTCCAGGGTCATTTGTTTGATGAGCGCATCAACTCTTGCTTCGCCTTTATCTTGCTGTTTGCACGAAATAAACAGGCTGGTAGTAATCATTAAAACAGATAGCGGTACGATAATTCTTTTCATTCGGATGAGTTTTTAATAATGGATGAAACTGGCTACGTCTGAGATAAATATTGCGGCACATTTAAGCTATGAGTTAAAAATGAACCAAATATGTTCAGATAAGCAGTTAACTTTAAACATTTGAAAAATAACCCATTTTTATAAAAAAACCTACCATTCCACCACATCATGATTTCATCATCCGAATATTTCAATCAACAGGTAACGACTTTTTATGCATTAACTGTTAATGAAATGCAAATTTTCGATCAAACAGGTGTCCCTTTTTGAGGTTTTTTTATGCTCTCCAGGAATGATATTTCATTTATGCGCGTTGGTTCTTATGTAAAAGGAACCCTGTGGAAAATGAATCATTATTCCGATAGTTTTAGTATTTTTAATTATTACTAACCCAAAAAAAAAGTAGAAATGGAAACACGAAAGAAATTTGCTGTTGTACTTGCCGGATGTGGTGTGTATGATGGCGCTGAAATTCATGAAGCCACATTGACATTATTAGCAATAGACAAAGCTGGATACAGCTATCAATGTTTTGCTCCAAACATTCCGCAGCATCACGTCATGAATCATTTGACCGGTAAAGAAGTAGTGGAAACCCGCAATGTTTTGGTTGAAGCAGCCCGGATTGCAAGAGGTAAAATTAAACCTTTAAGTGAATTTTTGGCTGAAGATTTTGATATTCTTATATTCCCCGGGGGATTTGGGGTAGCAAAAAATTTATGTACTTTGGCTTTTGATGGCCCCGATTGTACCGTTAACCGCGATGTGGAGCTGGCCATCATTCACATGCACAAAGCCGGGAAACCTATTGGAGCCTTATGTATTGCACCAGCTTTATTGGCACGGGTGATTGAAGGAGCCACGGTGACTATCGGTAACGATGAAGGAACAGTCATTTCCATTGAAAAGATGGGAGGCATTCATCAGGAGAAAAACCATGGGGAAGTTACCATTGACCGGAAAAACAAATTGGTGACGACTCCGTGTTACATGCTCAATGCAACCATTAGCCAAATTGAACTTGGGGCAAACCAGGTAGTAAAAACCTTGTTAAGTTTATAAATGCCTGAAAGATAAGATATAAAGATGAAAGTATTATCGTTAATGAGGCATGCCAAATCGAGCTGGGAATGGCCCGGGTTGAGTGATTTTGATCGTCCCTTACTTGAAAAAGGAATCCAACGGACACATCGTACCTGTCAGTTTATGCAGGAACAAAAACTCCTGCCGCAGCTTGTCTTTTCCAGCCGGGCAGTCAGGGCCAGGGAAACAGCTTTGCTTGTTACAGAATGCTTGAACATGAAGGTTGAACCTTTGTGGGTAGAGGCATTTTATCCGGGAGGTGTCCGCGATTTTTTAAAACAGCTTGCAGCTATTGATGATCAGGTGCACCACATCCTTATTATCGGTCACAACCCTGGCATAAGTGATTTTGCTTGCCATGTATTAAATAACCAAACGGCAGAATGGATTCCAACATCAGGGTGTGTTTCACTGGAATTGGATATTTTGAATTGGAAAGATACGGTGGCTGGAAAAGCCAAATTGCTTCATTATATAAAGCCAAAAGAGTTAGGAAAGAAGAGTAAGTGAATTTAGTTATATAACAGAACGAGAAAGATTTTTTCAATAAAACGAAAGCATGAATTAGATTTTATATTTTTGAGCATGGGAAATTTACCAATGAAATACTTTGATAGAGAGCTGAGTTGGCTGAGTTTTAATGCAAGGGTTTTACAAGAAGCCAGCGATAAATCGAATCCTCTGAATGAGCGGATCAAATTTTTGGGCATTTACTCCAACAACCAGGATGAGTTTTTCCGTGTCCGCATTGCATCACTTTACCGGATGATTGAGTTGAACAAGAAAAATTTTGGCGATGACGTTGAGAAGTTACAGCTTTCTTTGTCTGAAGCTATGCAGGAGGTCCGGAATCAACAAATTGCTTTTACAATCATCCATGATGAATTGATAGAAGACCTGAAAAAAAAGCAAATCTTTTTGATTGATGAAACGCAACTGGATCAGGAACAAGGAGAGTTTGTGCGTTCCTATTTCCGCGAAAAAGTCAGGCACCACCTGTTCCCAATCATGTTACGGAATATTACCTCGGCTAGTTTTTTAACCGATCATTCCATTTACCTGGCTATCATGTTGGGGCGGTCCGACAAACCTGAAATTAACACGTATAGCATTATCGAGATTCCCACCAATGCAGTCAACCGGTTTCTTATTTTACCTGAAAAGGCTGGGAAAAAATTCATCATTTTACTCGATGATGTGATCCGTTTTTGTCTGGACGAAATCTTTGTCAGGTTTAAATACAATAGTTTTTCGGCCTATACTTTCAAGTTTACACGCGATGCCGAACTGGATATGGATAACGACGTTTCAAAAAGTTTTATCGAGCTCATGTCGGAAAGCCTGGCTCAGCGAAAGAAAGGTTCGGCGCTTCGGTTTGTTTACGACCGGAACATGCCCAAGGAGCTGCTCGAAGGGGTAACCCAAAAATTGAAATTCACATCGAAGGACCACATGGTTGAAGGCGGTAGATATCACAATTTTAAAGATTACATGGGTTTTCCGAATCTGGGAGGTCCCGAACTGGAAAACCACAAAATTATCCCCTTGCCGCATAAAGATATCCCCGAAGGAGGAAGTATCCTTCATGCCATCCGGCAAAAGGATATTATGTTGCATTATCCTTACCAAAGCTTCCAATACATTGTTGACTTGTTGCGCGAAGCATCCATCGATTCAAAAGTGCGTTCCATCAAAATGACGATATATCGGTTGGCCAATCCATCGAATGTCATTAATGCCTTGATTAACGCGGCCCGGAATGGAAAAAGGGTTACCGTGTTTATGGAATTACAGGCCCGGTTTGACGAAGAGGCCAACATTTATTGGTCGCAGCAGCTACAAGGGGCTGGGGTGCGAGTGTTGAGGAATATCCCTGGCCTTAAGGTGCATTGCAAGTTGATACTGATTAAACGGAAAGAAACTACGGGTTACCGTCATTATGCAAATATTGGGACCGGAAATTTTCACGAAAAAACAGCCGGAATTTATTGTGACAGCACTTTATTGACAGCGAACCCCGATATTACACTTGATGTGGACAAGGTTTTTGATCTTTTTGAAGCCTCGTACCGTCCCATGCGTTTTAAAACTTTAATTGTGAGCCCTTTTAGTACCCGCAATTTCTTTATAAAACTCATTAACAACGAAATACGGAATGCCCTTCTGGGTAAAGATGCCTGGATGATCATAAAAATTAATAGCCTGGCCGATATTCCTTTAATAAACAGGCTTTATGCGGCCAGCCAGGCGGGAGTGAAGATTCAGTTAATCGTTCGGGGAATCTGCAAGTTGATTCCAGGTGTACCGGGAATGAGCGAGAATATTACCGTGCGGAGTATTGTGGATAAGTTTTTGGAACACTCCCGGGTGCTGATTTTTTGTAATGGTGGCGACGAAAGTTATTATATCTCCTCAGCCGATTGGATGGTCCGGAACCTGGATAACCGTATTGAAGTGACTACTCCTATTTTTGATCCCGAAATCCAACAGGTGCTTAAGGCCATGATGGACATTCAGTTGGAGGACAATTGCAAGGCCCGGATAATTGATACAACCATGTCAAATACCTATTATAGGGATACTAAAGAACATGTGCGCGCGCAAGAGGCCATTTACCATTATTTGAAAAGTATTCATTAAAATTAATAAACAAAGGATGATTTTTGCAGGTGTCGATATTGGTTCGAATGCAGGCAGGCTTTTAATAGCCACGGTGTTTGAGAAAGAGGGGAAGATTTTTTCGGAGAAAATTACGTTAGTCCGGGTGCCGTTACGTTTAGGCTTCGATGTTTTCAGCAAGGGATATATTACTTCAGAAAAAGAAGAGTTTTTGCTGCGGACTTTTGAGGCCTATGACCAATTGATGAAGGTATATCAACCCCTTGATATGTTCGCCTGCGGCACAGCAGCCATCCGTGAGGCCCGTAATAATATCGAGATTATCGATCGTTTAAAAATGGAGTTGGGTATTGAACTGCACATGATTGATGGGAAAAAAGAATCCGAAATTATTAGTACGGCTGAGAATTCAAACATGAGCAAACCCCATCCTTATTCACTTTATATTGATGTGGGCGGTGGTAGTGCCGAGATATCCTGGTTCCATCATGATAAATTGTTAAAAACCCGTTCCTTTGATATTGGTACCATCCGCGTTTTGTTTGATCAGGTCCCTCTGTCGGAATGGGATAGCCTGAAAGACTGGCTGATTGAGCTTAAATTAGAGGATCAGCCTTTTAATTGTATCTGTTCGGGTGGAAATGTCAATAAATTGACAAAACTCTTTGGAAGCCGCGATAAAAATACCCTATCCTATTCCCAATTGGTTGAAGGGCATGAATTCCTTGAAGGATATTCCGTAGAAGACCGGATTGAAAAAATGGGTTTGCGGGCCGACCGTGCCGATGTAATTGTTCCGGCAGCCATTATCTTTAAAAAGATTATGAAGTGGGGGAAAATTCATGAACTCCAGGCTCCCAAAATCGGTTTGGCCGACGGTTTGGTGGTTGACTTGTTTAAAAAGCAAACCGGAAAACCTACAAAGTTTGTGTGAAACAATTCATTGGAAAATTTTCTTTTCTTAAAACGTTCCGCATTCCATTTCTCCAATTCGCTTATTTTTTTTGGAGATTAAATACTCTGATTAATAATTGGTTACTCTTTAGAACAGTATTTTTTAATCACCGGATAGGCATCTTCTAAACCCAATTCCCCTGCTTTACTCATATCGAGGCACCCTTTTTCACTATCCTGCAGAAAAATGAGCGTCAATCCCCGGTTATAATAGGCTTGGGGCATTTCGGGGCCGGTTTCAATGGCTTTTGAATAATCATCAATGGCACCGGTAAAATCTTTCGAAAGGCACCTTACATTTCCCCGGTTGTAATAAGCAATTCCAAACGTGGGATTCAGTTGAATGACCTTATCGAGATCGCTTATCACCTCCTGGTAATCATTGTATTGCTGATTATTTTTTTTCTCTTCGTGCTTTGTGGTGGCTTTCCCTTCCAGAGTAAGGATTTGAGAATAATCCTCCAACGAGTTCAGGTATTCAATCATCAGGTATTTTGTGTTGGCCCGGTTAAAGTAAGCCAGTTCAAAGTTAGGATCCAAATCAATGGCGGCACTATAGGCTTTTATCGACTGGTTGAAATTTTGAAGGGTACTGTTTAAAAGACCCTGATAAAAATACAGGTAACTATTGAACGAGGTTTTAAGTTTTTCTTGTTCGGTAGCATTTAAGAGCCCACGGACCGAATCCACTTCAAACTCAGGGAGCTGGCTAACAATAGTGAACTGGATGTTCAATGGGTTGGTTTTGTTAAGTTTTTCCAGGCTGGGCAGGTAGTATGAATATTTTTCGCCCGGGCCGTTAAGCTGTTTCTGGGCAATCTGTAAGATGGGTTTTAGGTCGATAATAATTTGGCGGTTTTGTATCTGTCCGTCATCCATGTTGGCCCTATAAAAATCGGAGTCAAACTCAATGATTTTTTTGAAATTATAAGCTGTGTCCATAAATTCGGTAAGCGTAGTATCACCGGGGTTTTTAGCCATGTATTCGTCAATTTTCTTTTTAGCGGTCTCCTGATCTTTCATGGCACCAATCCGATCTCCAATCAGGTTACGGGCCGATGAACGGGCTTGATAAGCTTTAGCAAAATCGGGGAATATCTCGATAGCCTGGCTCCAATCCTGGATGGCTCCATAATAATCTTTCTGTTCATATTTTACCCCACCCCGGTTGAAGTAGGGAAGAATGTTTTTGGGATTTAATTCGGCAGCTTTTGTATAATCGGCTAGGGCACCTTGGTTGTCTCCAATTTCAGCTTTCAGAATTGCGCGGTTAAAATAAGTGAGTGCATTTTCAGGATTCAAATCGAGAACCAGGTTGTAGTCCTTCATGGTACCATCCAAATCTTTGTTCTGGTATTTTATGTAAGCCCGCTGGAAATAATACAGGGTATTGGCATTATCCAATTCAATGGCACGGTTCAAATCGGTTAAGGCATTTTCATATTTTTCTTGTTCAGCAAGAGCCATAGCCCGGCGGGCAAAACCATCGGGATTGTAAGGATTCAGGCGGATACCCTCCGTGAAATCTTTTACGGCACCCTCCGCATCCTTTTTATTTAATTTGGCATACCCCCGATGCAGGAAAGCATACGGAAGTTCTTTATTAATTTTTATGGCTTGGTTAAAATCCAGGATGGACTGGTCGTAATCTTTAATCATCATATATGTAAAACCGCGGCTAACGTAATTGTCAGGATTTGCTAAATCGAGTTTTACAGCCAGGTTAAAATCCTCCATAGCATCCTGGTAATCCTGCATGGCCGCTTTGGTAATTCCCCGAAAGCGGTAACCTTCGCTAAAATAGGGATTCAGTTCAATTACTTTGTTAAAATCGTTAAAAGCTCCCTGATAATCGCTCAGTGAATATTTGGCAAAACCCCTGAAATAATAGGCTTCCAGCAAATCGGGTTTTATCTGAATGATGGTGTTGAACCTCTGAATGGCTGAACCATAACTCGATTTCATCAAATCGCGGTGTCCCTCGATTAAATAATGCTGGATGTCGAACTGGGCAAAAGAAACGGATGAAAGAAGGTTAAATACGGCCAGAAGTAAAACAGTACGAATCAATTTCATGTAGCTACTATCAAGATTTAGTTTCTGAAAAACTTTTAAAAATAACGAAAAATGGAAAGAATTCTGATTTCAATTCAAAAATATCAATCCGGGCAATTGTAATCTGTAAAAAATTCTGAGAAAGGTGGTAATAGAAAAGGCACTAACTTTTCAACTTTTAAAATTAGTGCCTTTCAGTTTATTAAAGAGTTAAGATATTTTAAACGTTATAGGTGGTTGAAGCCGTATCACCCCCTTTGCCGGTCCAGTTGGTATGGAAAAACTCGCCTCGGGGTCTGTCCACCCGCTCGTAGGTGTGTGCTCCAAAATAATCGCGTTGGGCTTGCAGCAGGTTGGCTGGAAGCCGTTCACTCCGGTAGCCGTCGAAATAGGATAAGGCGGAAGCCATGGCAGGCACAGGAATGCCATTGGTTACCGCGCTAGCTATCACCTGACGCCAACCTTTTGCTGCTGAATTCACCTGCTGGCTGAAATATGGATCTAAAAGCAGGTTTTGAATATCGGGATTTTTGTCAAACGCCTCTTTGATTTTCCCCAAGAACGATGAACGGATGATGCATCCGCCACGCCACATCAGGGCTATGCCCCCGTAATTCAGTTTCCATCCAAATTGGTCGGCTGCGGCTTTCATCAAAGTATAACCTTGGGCATACGAAACAATTTTTGATGCGTACAAAGCATCTTTAATGGCAGCAATCATCTGTTGTTTGTCGCCGGTAAATTCAATTTTAGGGGCTGTAATAATTTTGGATGCAGTTACCCGTTCCGTTTTTAACGAAGATAATGCCCTGGCAAAAACCGCTTCACCAATCAATGTCAATGGAATACCAAAGTCAAGGGCGTTAATAGCAGTCCATTTGCCGGTTCCTTTTTGTCCGGCGGCATCCACAATTTTATCCACCAGGGGTTGGCCATCGGTATCTTTAAAAGCTAAAATTTCGGCGGTAATTTCAATCAGGTAGCTGCTCAGTTCGCTTTGGTTCCATTGTGCAAATACTTCGGCCATTTCGCCGGCTTTCATTCCTAAAACATCTTTCATCAGATGGTAAGCTTCCGATATGATTTGCATGTCGCCATATTCAATGCCGTTGTGTACCATCTTTACAAAATGGCCGGCACCACCCTCGCCAACCCAGTCGCAGCAAGGGGTTTCACCCTCTACTTTGGCAGCAATGGTCTGAAAAATGGGTTTTACCTCGTCCCAGGCTGTTGGCGAACCGCCCGGCATGATCGATGGGCCATTTAAAGCCCCTTCTTCACCTCCTGAGACGCCAGTCCCGATATAGCGCAGCCCCTTGCTTTCTAAGTAAGTCACGCGTCGGTTGGTATCGGGGTAATTGGTATTTCCGCCATCTATAATTATATCGCCTTGGTCAAGATGCGGAATCAAAGTCTCAATAAAGTCATCCACTGCCTGTCCGGCTTTAACCATAAGCATTATTTTCCGGGGTTTTTGTAACGATGCAACCAATTCTTCAATGGAATGTGCCCCACGTATGTTTTTACCTTTGGCCCTTCCGTCCAAAAATTTATCGACTTTGTCAACAGAACGGTTGTAAGCCGTTACCGTGAACCCTTTGCTTTCCATGTTTAGGATCAGGTTCTCACCCATCACGGCTAAACCCACCAACCCGATATCTGATAATGCTTTCATTGTGTCCATATATTCAATTTATCAATAATTTACCATTCGAAGATTTACATCTGCAAGTTTGGCCTTTTTTTCAAACAGAGCACCTTTTGAAAAGATGGGAAGTTAATATAAGGTAACCATAAATTAATGATTCGGCAAATAAGAACATTCTAAATGGTTTTCTGTTTTTTACACGTTCCGAATTCTTATCAAAAAAAACGCCAATAATAGTTGGCCTCATTTTTATAGAGAATCCATACATTTACAAAACTTAAACAATGAATAAACCAGAACCACATATTATTGTCATTTTCGGGGCATCGGGCGATTTGACTAAGCGCAAGCTGATTCCGGCCTTGTATGATTTGTTTGTCCAAGATTTGTTGCCTGAAAATTTTTTTATTGTTGGGGTCGGGCGCACCGAACTTTCCGATACCGGATTTCGTGATAAAATGTCAGGCTGGCTCCCCAACGAAGCGATAACTCATGCAAAGGCAGAGCAATTTTTAAATGTAACCAGTTATATTACCATTGATACCTCCGATGCGCAGCAATACCACCTGTTGAAAGATAAATTGGATGCTTTAAGGAAGCAGGGGAACATGCCGGAGAATTACATCTATTATCTGGCAACCCCTCCATCGCTTTACGAGAAGATAGCCCAAGGGCTAACATTCGCGGGCATCAACAAAGATGAAGAAGATGTTTCCTGGAAACGGATTATTATTGAAAAACCTTTTGGGGTAGATCTTGATTCAGCCAGAAAGTTGAACAAAAGCCTGTTGAATTATTTTGTTGAAAACCAGATTTACCGGATTGATCATTATCTGGGTAAGGAAACGGTTCAAAATGTTCTGGTGATGCGGTTTGCCAACGGTATTTTTGAACCGCTCTGGAACCGGAATTATGTGCATCATGTGGAAATTACCTCATCGGAAGACTTAGGGCTTGAGGGGCGTGGCGGTTATTACGATAATGCCGGGGCTTTGCGCGACATGGTTCAGAACCACTTGTTGCAACTGGTGGGGATTGTGGCTATGGAACCACCCATTCATGCCGAATCAAAAGCTATCCGTAACGAAACACTTAAGGTGTTCCAATCGTTGCGTCCCATTAAGGAAGAGGAGGTTGCAAAATATGTTATCCGTGGGCAATATACCGGTGCTACCATGAAAGGGGAACATTTGCCTGGCTACCGCGAGGAGCAGGGAGTTTCGCCCGAAAGCCGCACGGAGACTTATGTAGCTATGAAATTCTTTATCGACAATTGGCGTTGGAATGAGGTGCCGTTTTACATCCGTACTGGAAAACGGCTTCCAACAAAGGTTACTGAAATTGTGATTCATTTTAAAAAATCGCCGCACCATATCTTTTCGCATCAATACGAAACCATTAATACACATAACCAGTTGGTAATCCGCGTACAGCCCGATGAAGGTCTGCTGTTTAAATTTGGGATGAAAATTCCCGGTGCCGGATTTAATGTGCAAAATGCCAACATGGATTTTCACTATTCCGATGTTACCGGTGTTAAGCTTACGTCGGCTTATGAACGGCTGTTGCTCGATTGCATGCAGGGCGATTCTACCCTTTACATCCGTGGCGATGCCGTAGAAGAGGCCTGGGCATTTGTGCAACCTATTTTGGATGCATGGAAAAACCACCCCGATATTCCGGTGTATGGCTATCCGGCAGGAACCTGGGGGCCTGAACATGCCGATTCGTTGATTGAGGAACCCGAAATCACCTGGCGTTACCCTTGCAAGAACCTGAGTAACGATGGAGAATATTGTGAGTTATAAGATTTAGAAACTAGACTTTCAGATAGGCTTTGTCGATTTTATAATTTGCTAGTTAATGGTTTTCAAAAAAAATAGAAAAGTTCCCATGTAAGGCTATAAAATTTAAAACGATGAGTATTAAAATATACAATAACAAAGAACAAGCTGCTGCCAATCTGGCCGATGAATTAGTTCAAATCATTCTTTCATCACAAAAACCGATGGTTACGTTGGCTATTTCAGGAGGAACTACTCCTTACCTGTTGTTTGAGCATTGGGCAAAAAATTATTTATATAAGATACCTTGGGAAAAGCTTCATTTCTTTTGGGTCGATGAACGTTGTGTAGAACCCGAAAGCCCCGAAAGCAATTATGGAAATACTAAGAAGACCTTGTTTGATCAGGTTCCAATCCCACCGCAGAACATCCACCGGATGATGGGGGAGAATGAACCGGAATTGGAAGCAGTCCGTTATGCAGAAGAAGTGGGCAGGTTTGTTGTTTTGTCCAATGAGTTGCCGCAATTCGATATCGTGCTTTTAGGAATGGGTGACGACGGTCATACCGCATCCATATTTTCCCCATCATTGGAACTGTTGAATGCTTCCCAATGGGTTGAAACGACAAAGAATCCTTACAGCTACCAGCAAAGAATAACCTTGACAGGAAATGTGATTAATAATGCCAGGCATCTTTATTTTTTGGTTACCGGACAAAGCAAAGCTCCGGTTTTAAAAACTATTTTTGAGAAGCTTTCTGGCTTTGAAAAATACCCGGCTGCTCATATTTATCAGGTGAACGGGAATTTAACCTGGGTTTTGGATGCCGGGGCTGCATCTCTTTTATCATAACATTATATTCTACAATTTTATTCCCCTATTTTTGTACAAATCAAAATTAGGTCATGGCTTTGTACCTTGTCATTTGCATTACAACAGTTGTTTTCATAACAACTTACACGGTCGTCATTCTATCTTTTCTGAAAGGTTGGAAACGATTAAAATCATTTCATACAACAACTTATACTATCCATACAAAAGTTTCGGTGATAGTTCCTTTCCGCAACGAATCGCGACATATCAAGACCTGTTTGGAAAGCCTGTTGAATCAATCTTTCCCGGTTTCTGACTTAGAAATCATTCTGGTGGATGATTTATCAAGCGATGATTCTAAAGAAATAGCACAGGAGTGTAGCAGGCAAAACCCTCATGTAGTTTATTTAAGAAACCAGAATCCTGGAAAAAAGAGAGCATTGGAATATGGGATTTTACACTCAAAGGGTGAATTATTGGTTACTGTAGATGCTGATAGTGAATATCCACTCAACTGGCTGCATACATTGGTACAATATTATGAAATGCACCACGCGGACCTAATCATCGGCCCCATGCAACTGAGAACCGGGACTTCATGGTTTCAGAAATTCCAGGCACTGGAATATATCAGCCTGATGGGGACTACAGCCGGGGCCGTGGGCATCAACCGTCCGGTGATGTGCAACGGGGCAAACCTGGCATTTAAAAAGGAGGTGTATCAACGGTTTTCTGATCCTTTCAAACGTGAGTATATTTCAGGAGATGATGTTTTTTTGCTGCATCAGTTTAAAAGAATCGATCCTTCAAAGATTCATTACCTGAAATCACCCGAAACCGTGGTTCTAACTAACGGGGCCGATAACCTGAAAGCGTTCCTGAAGCAACGGTTCCGGTGGGCATCGAAAGCACCGGGCTATCGCGATTTTGATACCCTATTTATTGCCGGAGTAGTTCTAGGCGTGGCCTTCTCCTTGATTCTGGCTATGTTGTTAGCTTTTTTCAACATCCAATATGTGATGCTTTTCCTTTGTCTGTTTAGCATCAAAACGATGGTTGATCTTTGGTTTTTTACCCATGTACTACGCTTTTTTGGGAAACCGTCCTCATTGTTGGTGTATCTTCCTTTTTTTGAATTGGCTCATGCGCTGTATGTATTGATAGCATCGGTATCGGTGTTGTTCCCAATTGTCAGGTGGAATAAAAATTAAACGGAATAAATATTTAGTCGGATAATATTCCTTTTTGTTCGGTATCATCAAACAAAAATTATAAAATTGGGGCATACAATTTTATATTCTTCCTATTTCAGTCTTAACCAAAGCTATAATAATTTCACCGTGTTGCGTGTTATTGGTCATAACTCATTGTTAATTACCAATTGTTCATTACTTTTGCGCATATTTTTTTAATAATGGATCAGGATTTTGAATCGATAGTTTATTCAGAGAATGTGGTGGGTTTTACAGCCTTAGCTGCTCAGTATTGTAATATGGTTGATAAACTGTCGCTGCTGTCGCAAAAAGATTTTGTTGATAAATCGCACCGTTTATTGCCTTTGTTATATCTCAAAGCCATCATCCTCCCCGATACTGAATCGGTAATGCCCGAGATGATTGACAAAACTGTTACCCAGGAGGAGTGGGAGGAGGTGTTCCACGCGGTGGCTAAAAAGTTAAAAGGGGTGGATGCCTACATCGAGGTGTTCGATTCCTTGAGCGACGAGCAGCAAATGACCAGCCTTTCGGAAGGTTTTGCCGACATCTATCAGGATTTGAAAGATTTTATCACCCTCTATGGCATGGGAACACCGGAGATTATGAATGATGCCATTTGGGAATGTAAAAACAATTTCAAGGATTTTTGGGGGCAGCGTTTGGTCAATGTCATCAGGGTGTTGCATCATTTATTGTATGGTGGGGCGAACCTGAACCAGAATGATGGCAGGTCTGTTGAGGATTTTGACCCGGAAAAGCGTGGAAAACGCCAGTGGTCCGATTTTGGTTGGGCATCTGAAGGGGAGGAGGCCGACGATGAATAAATGCATCTCGAAAGAGGAGTTGAACGAACTGCCGGTTCAAGGGTTTGATGGCGAAATCATTGTCATGGATTTTGCCCGCGATGTGAAAAAAATTGCCCCCTTTTTGAAGAAGCAGAAAGTGCTCGGTTTTGATACCGAAACCAAACCCAACTTTGCCAAAGGAAAGAAAAACCAGGTTGCCCTGCTGCAATTGGCTACCGAAAAGTCAGCTTTTATTTTCAGAATCAATAAAATGGGGCTCCCGCCAGAATTGATGGAAGTGCTTTCCGATCCTAAAATTGTGAAAGTGGGGGTGGCTATTAAAGACGATATTAAAGCACTTAAAAATATTCATTCTTTTGAACCTTCGGGGTTTGTCGAGATTCAGGAAAAAGTGAAAGATTTTCAGATTGAAAGCTTCAGCCTGAAAAAGCTTTCCGGTCTTTTATTGGGATTCCGTATCTCAAAGGCTCAGCAAACATCAAACTGGGAAGCCGATCAACTCACCGAAGCCCAAATTAAATATGCGGCTACCGATGCCTGGGTGTCCCTCGGAATATATAACCGACTGTTGGAAATTGAAAAGGCTTCCTGATCCTATCTGCTTATCAATTGAAAATCTGGAAATGAACAACATAAAAATCACCCTAAAATCGGGTAAGGAACAGTCCATCCGCAGGTTTCACCCCTGGATATTTTCAGGCGCCATAAAAGAAATGATCGGTCAACCGGAAGAAGGCGATGTGGTGGAGGTCTGCGATAATCATGAGGAATTTCTGGCATTGGGCCATTTCCAGGTGGGCTCTATCGCTGTCCGGATTTTTTCCTTCGAAAAAGTACGCATCGACGATATTTTCTGGAAGAACAAACTCAAATCAGCCGTTCATTTCCGGCAGCAACTGGGTTTTTTCGACCATCCGGAATTAAATGTGTGCAGGCTGGTACATGGCGAGGGCGACGGAATGCCGGGCCTTATTATCGATTTTTACAACGGAACTGCTGTTATACAGGCGCATTCCGTGGGGATGTACCTGTTGCGTGAAAAACTGGCAGTATTACTGAAACAGATTCTAAAAGAAAAGATAACCGCTATTTACGATAAAAGCGAGGGAACCCTACCTTTTAAAGCTAACCTGAACCCGAAAGACGGGTATTTGTTGGGCGGAAACAGTGAAGGGATGGTAACAGAATATGGGCACAAATTCCTGATTGACTGGGAAGCGGGACAAAAAACCGGATTTTTTGTCGATCAGCGCGAAAACCGGAAACTGGTTGCCGGTTATTCCAAAGGAAAAAAAGTATGCAACGTGTTTGGTTACACCGGGGGATTTTCCATCTATGCGCTAAAAGCCGGGGCTACCCTGGTTCACTCGGTGGATGCCTCCAAGCCGGCTATTGAACAGACCAATAAAAATGTGGTACTAAATTTTGGCGATAATGCACCTCACGAAGGTTTTGCCATGGATGCTTTCGACTTTTTCAATCAGACATCGGAAAAATATGATGTAATCATCCTCGATCCTCCGGCTTTTGCCAAGCACCAAAAGGCTTTGAACAATGCCCTGCAAGGTTATAAGCGCATCAACCAAAAAGCACTGGAGCAGATAAAACCCGGTGGAATACTGTTTACCTTCTCCTGTTCGCAGGCAGTGAGTAAAGAGGAATTCCGGAAATCGGTGTTTGCCGCCTCGGCCAATGCCCGGCGCAATGTGCGTATCCTGCACCAACTATCGCAGCCAGCCGATCACCCCATAAGTATTTACCACCCTGAGAGCGAATACCTGAAAGGGCTGGTGCTGTTTGTGGAGTAAATTAATTGATCTGAGTAGTTGCCTCATCCACTGCCGGGTAAATAATGCCGAAACTGAATTTGCTGTAGTATTTTGAGAAGATTTTAGTCACTTTATCGATATCGGAGCTGAATTTGATTGACATAGGACGGGCCAGAATGGTAAATGTCAGTTCATCATCTGTAATTTCGGTTGGTCCTTTTTGCATTTCTTTCCATTTGTTCGAAACTTCAAACGTGCCATAAGTATCACCATGTTTTGAGTCTGTAATCATTTTTACCTGTTTGAGGGTTTCATCGGAGCCATGAAATACAGGGTTTACTCTGATGTGATCGGATAAGGTCATGATGCTATCAATACTTTCAAAAAAACCCGGTTCGTACTCAGCATCGTTAGTGATATAAACCGATATCTTGTCAAAATCTTCCAGGGGTTTATTGAGTTTTATAACCACAATCATTTGGTTTGCTTTTCGCACCAGGTTTTCAAGTAAAGTTCCTAAAAAATAATTACTGGTTGTAATTTTGCCATTCCATCCTATAATAATCCGTGTGATATGGTTTTGGCTGGCAGCGCTTAATATCCCGCTTACAACGGATATATCCCTTTTGACCACCGGATGTAACACGTGTTCAGTTGAAGCGGCATCAACCATGTAGGTTTCAACTTTTTTGTGAAATGAATCCATCATGGATTGTGCTTTTTTAGGATCTGAAATAACTGTTAACGGATAAATGGGGATTTCTTTGGACGATTTTTTGAGAATGATAGAAAAGTCAATTAAATATTTCAGGTTATTTGGATTCGAAACAGGGACCAAAATCCGATCTTCTTTAATAGGTGAAAGGGTTTTCCGTTTATCGGTTAAGTGAGCAGAGAGCCTTTGTGCCGCTTTTTCTGTAATAAATGAACTGACCATACACGAAACAAAAATTAAAATGATGGTACTGTTCATAATAGATTCATCAAATAATCCAATTTCATAACCCACCACAACCACTGCAATGGTGGCAGCGGCATGTGAGGTACTTAATCCAAAAATAAGATTTTGTTCTTCGGCAGAGTAATGGAACAGTTTTCGTAATACCCATGCTGCCAGAAATTTTGTAAATACGGCAACTACTAAGATACTAGCAGCAAATATCAGTGATTGGATATTGGTAAAAAATAGCGATAGATCAATAAGCATTCCAATACTTATTATAAAAAAGGGGACAAACAGATTATGTCCGATGAACATAATCCGGTTCATCAGTGGCGAAGTATGGGGAATAAGTTTATTTAAGGCTAAACCGGCAAAAAAAGCACCAATCAATGGCTCAATATCTAAGGCTTGCGCCAGTAAGGCAGCTAAAAACACCATGAATAGAACCGAAATATATTGTAATCCGTTGTCACCATGCAGGTTCTTTAAGAACCATTTGCTGATGATGGGAAAAACATATAAGACCACCAATAAAAAAACGACAAAACGCAGTAATAATTCAATCCAGAAATACCATTGGGCATTGTTTGCAGCAAGTGACGTGATGATGGTTAAAAGCAATAAAACACCGGTATCGGTTATTATTGTCCCACCTACGGTAATTGAAGTAGTCCGGTGGCGGGCAATCCCGTATTTTACCACAATTGGATACGATACCAAGGTGTGTGTTGAGAAGATGCTCGAATACAACAAGGCGGAATAGAGTGGTAATTTGAAAATATAATGGGTAACTATAAAACCCAGAATCAGTGGAAAAAAGAAAGTAAAAGCCCCAAATGCAATACTATGGCTCCGAAATCTTTTAAAATCGCGCATGTTGATTTCGAGAGCAGCAATAAACATCAAGTATAAAAGACCCACCGTACCAAACATGGAAATGCCACTTTCCTTCGAAATCAGGTTGAACCCATGGGGGCCAATAATAATACCCGCTATTAAAAGCCCGATAATTCCGGGAATCCTCAATCTTTTTGAGATTAAGGGAAAAAACAGGAAAATAAATAGCAATATGGTAAAAGCTATTACAGGATCGGAAATAGGATTTTGAAAGTGGAACAGGTTCATAAATGATTATTTTAACACACTATTTCCTCCGAAAATTAGTAACAATATTGAATGTTTCAAATAATTCGGATTAGGTAGTATTCTATTTCCAAGCTTTCCGTATCGCCATTTTTTTATTTAGATACCAGATTATAAACAGTTTGACTTTGAGGTTATTTTTTAATTATTTTTTTCAATATCCTAATTTATCACCCTTTTCAATAGCCGGGATCCCGTTTTTCATCCATCCGGGTGCTGGTTTGTTTTTCAGATAATGGTCGAAAAACTGCATCATACGCAGGGTAAGGTCCATCCGGTTGGCCCAGTATTTTGGTTCCAGGTTGTGCCCCATTCCATTGTAATTGAGCATCCACACAGGTTTATCGAGCCTGCGAAGTGCTGTAAATAGTTCAATGCCTTGATACCATGGAACGGCACCATCGTTGTCGTTGCTCATTATCAGCAGTGGAGTAGTAATATTTGGGGCATAAAATAGCGGGCTGTTTTCGATATAGAGATTTGGCTTTTCCCAAAGGGTAGCACCAATGCGGCTCTGCGTATGTTCGTATTGAAACATGCGGCTCATGCCGCTTTCCCAACGGATACCTCCATACGCACTGGTCATATTGCTTACCGGAGCGCCAGCCATAGCTGCTGCAAAAAGCGGTGTCCGGGTTATCAAAAAAGCAGTCTGGTATCCTCCCCAGCTTTGTCCTTGCAGCCCAATCCGTTGAATATCGATGTAATTTCGGGTTTCATTTAAAAAATTCACACCGCTCATGATGGCATCATAAGCACTTTGCCCCGGATACCCATTACGGTAAATAATATCAGGAATGAAAACCAAATAACCATTGCTGCAATAATGTGTAGGGTTAATGATGGAATGGCTCGGGTAAGGTAAAATGTGGCGATGGATTTCTTCTGAATTCCGTTCATAATAATAAACCAGCATGGGATATTTCTGACCCGGATTAAAATTCTCCGGTTTGTACAACAGCCCTCTGAGTGTGTCGCCTGTTGCTGTTTCCCATTTTACTAATTCTACCGTAGCCCAGTTAAATGAATCCTGTTGCGGATTAGCTGTGGATATTTTCTGGATGTTTTTAAAAGTCAACGGGCTAAATTGAATCTCGGGATAATTCTGTAACGTCTGTTGCGACCAAATTAGGCAGGAAGTTTCTTTGGCTTTAATTTCATGGCCAAGCTGTATATCGCCCGAAAACAGTTCTTTGGGAGGAAGCCTGGAGGAGAGGCTGGTGCTGTAATAACCTTCCCGATATGTGTCCTCATTGAATCCGGTCAATAAAAGATCTTTTTTATTTGGAATAAAAACCAATTCCTTATCAAGCTTTAGGTAGCGATAACGGGTTTTATGTTTCCGGCCTTCACCTTTGGTTAACTGCTCCGGTAAAACCATTCCTTTGGGGTCGATTTTCCAAATATCGAACCGATCATAAATTAGAACAAAGGCATCATCCTCAGCCCAGCCGGCAACCCCGTACGGGTCAGGTTCGGTAGGCATGTCGTTGAGTTCGTCATAAAAGGGCACATCCAGTTCTTTTGTAAGCGGGATTGTTTTATTCAATTTATGGTCATAGGCGTAATAACAGCTATCTTCAAATTGGTAATACAAAACAAACCGTCCTGTAGGCGAAATCATCACATGGCTTTGGGCTTTAAGCACCTCTTTACGGATGCCGGTTTTTAAATCAATCAGCGAATAATCAGCTGGCCTGCGGTCTTCCCACGACGATTGCCTTTGGTAGGGTTTGGGGTTTGAGGCCAATGCCCATTCTCCATTATTCTGGTTTATCAGCTGGATATTGGGTAAGCCGGAATCAGCCAATTGAACCCACTTTTTTTCGATTACCCGGTACAAAGCCAGAAAAGTGCGTTTCTTTTCTTTATCCAGGTTTTTAAGCTGCACGGGTTGCAGTTCGTTGTCGGTCCAGCTCCAAAGATCGAGTTTGGGTTTATCTTCTTCCAATACGGCATCTTTTGGTTTATGGATGGGTTTTGGCGCTGTTCCTAAAAACAATTTGGTGCCATCTTGCGAAAAATATACCGGATCAAATTCACTGGGTGCCCAACCTTTGTGGATTCCAGAAGTTAATGTGTCTGCAATTTGTAAGGGTTTCTGGGTTTTTAAGTTTCCGTACTGCAATGAAAATACCTTTTCTTTCACCGTATCCTTGCTGGATAAAAAAGCCCATTGTGTGCCAGTTTCATCTAGCGTAATACTTTTTAGGGTACACGTATCTTTATAAATAGTATCGGTCAACAAAGTTTGAGTGTCGAACCGCAACAAGGCAAATGCCTTGGTGGAATCATCGGTTTTTGAGATGATTCCTAAGGATTTTCCATTTTTTGACCAGTTGTATTCTTCAACCCTGGGGAAGTGAAATCTCTGTTGGTTTATAGGGTTAACCACCAGCAGGTCTTTCCTTTCCTTTTCGGTTTTCTTTTTATTGCCGTTGGTTTTTTTGTTGGTTGCTGGTTTTAGCAGTGTATCTTGGCTTGCACTATCTTTTACAGGTTCCTGAAATTCGGTATAGATGGCAACCCAGGATGCTTTTTCAGAGGGAACCGAAAATGAAAGCAATTTTGGAAATTTTTCCAGCGTGTGATTTTTAAGGTTTAAAACAGCCATGCTATCCTTTGGAAGTAAATCCTTCTTCACCTCGGCCAGTTTGGCTTTCCGGAGGGTATCTTCGGCAGGTTTTAGTTTGAAAGCAATGAAATCGGAATTGGGCGAAAAAACAGCATTGTAACCCAACGGGAGCGTGTCGTTCATTCCTATTTTTAAACTGCGGATGATGAGTTTACCATCTCCTTTTTGCGGGTTCAGTTCATAAGCAATATAGCTGCCATCGTTGCTAATCATCCGGTTTTCAATGCGGTTCCAATTGGCAAAATCGCTGGTAGATATTTCTTTTTTCTGACTGTAGGCAGATAAGCTGACTAAGAGGATTACAAATAGAATTGTTTTTTTCATGACTTACGGTTGTTTGGTTAACATTAAATATAAGCTAATATATAAAACCTAACGGATGATACAAAAAAAAGCCATCCAAAAACCGGATGGCTAAATATTTTGAACTGAAACCGGAGACTTGAAAATCATATCCTAATTAGCACATTAACAAATTATTTTATCTCAAGTCTTGTGTCTCAAAATCTCGTATCTTGTGCCTCACATCTGAATCTAATATTATTGCCCCAATGTAGCCACCATCACTGCCTTAATGGTATGCAACCTGTTCTCGGCCTGATCGAAAACTAAGGAATTTGCTCCTTCAAAGACTTCTTCAGTTACTTCGATGCCATTTTTCATTCCAAAATCTTCAGAAACCTGTTTGCCCACTTTAGTATCTGCATTATGGAACGCGGGTAAACAATGCATGAATTTTACATTCGGGTGACCACTCTTTTTCATTATTTCACTATTTACCTGGTAAGGTTTTAAAAGTTTGATGCGTTCAGCCCATACTTCTTTAGGTTCGCCCATTGAAACCCAAACGTCGGTATGGATGTACTCCGCACCCTTAACGGCTTCTTCAGGGTTTTCGGTAATAGTAATTCTTGCTCCCGAAGTTGTGGCAATGTTTTTACATTCTTTAATCAGTTGCTCTTCGGGCCACAATGCTTTGGGTGCTCCAATGCGGACATCCATGCCTAAAATGGCACCAATAGCTAACAGTGAACGGCCCATGTTAAAGCGTGCATCTCCTAAATAGGCATAAGAGATTTTTTCAAGCGGGTTATCGGAATGTTCCACCATTGTTAGCACGTCGGCCAGCATTTGTGTGGGGTGCCATTCGTTGGTTAACCCATTCCAGACAGGAACTCCGGCATATTTTGCCAGTTCTTCCACAATCTCTTGTCCAAATCCGCGATACTCAATGCCATCGTACATCCGGCCAAGAACACGCGCAGTATCTTTAACAGTTTCTTTATGCCCCATTTGGCTTCCGGTAGGTTCCAGATAGGTAACGTGGGCCCCCTGATCGTGTGCGGCAACTTCAAAAGCACAACGGGTGCGGGTTGATGTTTTTTCAAAAATTAATGCAATATTTTTACCTTTAAGTCTGGGTTGTTCGGTACCTGCATACTTTGCATTTTTTAGCTCTTTTGATAGGGTTAAAAGAAATTCGATTTCTTCTTTGGTAAAATCGAGTTCTTTTAAAAAGTGACGGTTTCTTAAATTGAATGCCATAGCTTTATATATTTAAATTAACGTTTTAATCGGAGTAATAAGATCAATATAATTCATTTTTCAATGGGCTAATAGCTTATGAACAAATGGACTAATTATTTATCGTATTTATGCAAATCAGCCTCATCGTATTCCATGGTAATTTTAGTTCCATAGCTTTTATCCTGAAGCTTTTTGGCCTCGGTAATCACCGCTTTGGAGCCGCCATTTTGCACAAAATCTAAACAGGCTTTAATTTTGGGTGCCATGCTGCCTTCGCCAAACATACCCGATTCCAGGTATTTTACTGTGTCGGCATAGTTGAGGAACTCCAGAACTTTTTCGTTTTCTTTCTTATAATTGGCATATACAAAGGGAACATCGGTGAGAATGTAGTATTCATCGGCTTTTACCTTTTTTGCAACCATTGCCGCGGCCAAATCTTTGTCAATTACGGCATCCAGTGGGCGGACCCGGTTTTCTTCGTCAATATACACCGGAACGCCACCGCCACCAACAGTAATCACGATGTTGCCCTCACGTGCCATCTGTTCAACTGTTTCGGAGTTAAAAAAGTCCAATGGTTTTGGTGATGGGACCACCCTTCGCCAGCCATCTTTTATTTTAACTTCTTCTTTAAAAATCCATCCCTTATCGGCAGCCAATTTATCAGCTTCGGCTTTGGTGTAAATTTTACCCACACGTTTGGTCGGGTTTTGAAAAGCGGGATCGTTTTTGTCAACCATTACCTGAGTTACCAAGGTGATAATATTCCGTTTGATGTTGTGTTTGCGGAGCACGTTTAGCAGGCAGCGTTCCAACATAAACCCAATTCCGCCTTGTGAATCGGCCACGCAGATATCTAAAGGCATTTGAGGAATCCCATATAGTTGCTCCCCGGCATCGTTACGCATCAAAATATTTCCAACTTGAGGCCCGTTACCGTGGGCAAAAATCACGCTGTATCCTTCTTTAAAAAGATACACTAAGTTTTCGAAGGTTTCGGTAGCGTTGTCTTCCTGTTCCTCAATGGTTCCAACCTGGTCACCCCGTAATAAAGCGTTCCCGCCTAAAGCAATAACAGCTAATTTGTTCATAGTCATTTAGTTTAAAATCAAATTTTCAGGAACTGCAAATCTATAATAATTTTTGTCAATTCGAATGTAGGTCAAGTATAGCGGTTATGTAATTTAAGTAGCAATAAATCAAAGATATAGTGTTTTTCATTTTATTAAACATGTTTTTAAGAGAAATTGAGACTTCAGGTTCAAACGGGGTCTCAAAATATCCGATAATTTTGGATGTATGTATATTGATAATTTGTATCTTGAGGGCGGGAATTACTTTAGATAAATATTCAACCGGATGAGTCTTTTTTAAACGTTGCAGCTATGCGATCAATCGTTAAAATTATTGCCTTTGCGGTATTCTTTGCCTTTATTTTATTGGCTTGTGAGCTTAGGTTTGGTAAAAAAGGTATTAAAGAGGGGAAAATCATTTATGGAATAGAATACATGCAGGAAGAGTCGGAAAACCCATTGATTAGCCTGATGCCATCTACCTTGGAAATGGTTTTTAAAGATAACACGGTGAAAATGGAGGTGCAAGGATGGATGGGTGTTTTTAAATCCTCATTTATAAGGCACTATCCACAGGAGCAGAGCATCACAGTTTTTAAAATGATGAATAAAAAGTATTATTACAAGAGTGTTGGCGGCACCGATTTTATGGGAATGAGTTCTTATCCCAACATGAAAATCCATTTCGATGATAAAGAGAAGAAAATTATTGAATTCAATTGCAAACATGTCTCGGTGGAGATTCCTGAAAAAAGCTTAAATTTTGATGTGTATTATACCAACGATATTAGAATTGAATCACCCAATTCCCTTACACCTTTTCACGAAATTCCCGGAGTAATGATGGAGTTTCAGATTGAAATTCACGGTATCCCCATGAGGCTGTTGGCCAAAGAGATCATCGATTTAGATGTCCAAGAAGATGTTTTTAATGTTCCCGAGGGTTACATGGAGGTTACAAAAGATACAGTGGATGAACTTATCAAGGAATTAATCTGACGCGTATTTATCTGGAAATCCCTAATGTCAAGTCAAATATAAAAAGTCGGGCAATATTCACTCGGTGATTTTTTGATTATAGCATTCACGCCTGGAATCATTAGGTGAATTGATGCAAACGCATACCTGACTTGACATTAGAATCATCCAATGGTCATTTCAAAGAAAGAAACAGGGTTTTGTTATACCCCAATTTAAAAACATAAAGTCAGTTAATGATTACCAACTACTTAACAGGTATTTATAGAGGCAAAGTTTCCAATAATTTGGGTTCAGGTTTTATAAAAAGTGTCACAAAATAATTGTGGCAATTAAGATTTTTTAATGAGGCAAACAGTTATTTTTGCTAACTAAAATACATTTCATGGCCAAAACTAAGAATGGTGCAAAGCCCACAGGAGGCGATAAAACTGAGGCAAAGGCAAATAGCCTGGCAAAGGATGAGCGCTTAAAGATTCTGCTTGGGCTCTTTACGTTATCTTTTTCGGTTTACATGCTTTTTGCTTTTATATCCTATTTATTTACATGGAAAGTTGATGAAAGCCAGCTCGATATTCCCTTTTTCACCTTTTTTAAAGATGCCGAAATAACAGTCGAAAACTGGTCGGGTAAACTGGGAGCCATGATGGCTTACCAATTTCTGCATAAATGGTTTGGGATTGCCTCTTTTAGTTTTGTATTTATCTTTGGTTTGTTGGGCATCCGCTTGTTGAATTACCGCTTGTTGCCTTTCCGCCGTTCCCTGAAGTATTCCATTATTTTTACCATTTGGATCTCCATTGCCTTAGGTTTTGTATTTCATAAAGCAGCCTTTTTGCCTGGTGGCGCTCATGGCTATTTTATGAGTGCATGGTTCAATGCCTTAATTGGAAAGATAGGAACTGGATTCCTTCTTTTTATTACCCTGTTTGGCATTTTGGCCTATACCTTCGAGGGGTTTGTCGGAAAAGTGAAGAATTTTATCAAAACCATCTTCGAAGCTAAAGTAGCGGACAGTTCCATGAAGGAAACTGAAGATGGAACAGGAGAGGATGAAGAAAACAAAGAATGGAAAAGCACCAAGTGGGTACATTCCGATTTAAGAGATGGAAACGGTGAAATCCATTCGGGATACATTCTCGATGACAACAAAACCGATGGGGAACCAAAAGAAATAGACCCGTTCACGGTTGAATATACTACCAAAAATCTTGGGAATGAAGAGGTGGAAAATCCAGATGAGAATTCCCAGAATGTTTTAGATAATATTGATACCATTGAGGCAACACATGTTGAGGATGAGCTTAATGTGGATTATGTGGGAGAAGAACCTGTAAAAGATGTGGAACTTTCTATCGAGAACCGGTTCCGCGAGGAGGATGAACCTGCTGAATTTGTTGATGGAAAACCCATGGGCGATTATGATCCTACCCTCGATTTGAGTCGTTATGTGTTGCCCCCCATTGAATTGCTGGTGGAGCATAATGCGGGCAATGTAAGCGTTTCCGAGGAGGAACTGGTCAGCAATAAAAACAGGATTGTTGAAACCTTGGCCAATTATAAAATTCAGATTGATAAAATAAAAGCCATTGTTGGGCCAACCATCACGTTGTACGAGATTGTTCCAGCCCCGGGCATCCGTATCTCGAAAATCAAAAACCTGGAAGACGATATTGCACTTAGTCTGGCTGCATTGGGAATCCGGATTATTGCACCTATACCAGGGCGCGGTACCGTGGGTATTGAGGTGCCCAATTTAAAGCCTGAGGTGGTTTCCATGCGGAGCATCATCTCTTCGAAAAAATTTCAGGAGTCGAAGTTTGACTTACCCATAGCCCTGGGTAAAACCATTTCGAACGAAACCTTTGTGGTTGACCTTACCAAAATGCCTCACTTGTTGGTGGCTGGTGCTACCGGACAGGGAAAATCGGTAGGTTTGAATGCTATTCTAACTTCGTTGCTGTTCAAAAAGCATCCTTCGCAGTTAAAACTGGTTTTAGTCGATCCCAAGAAAGTGGAACTGACCCTTTACCAAAAACTGGAAAAATACTTTCTGGCCATGTTGCCAAATACCGAAGAGGCCATTATTACCGATACCATGAAGGTGGTGAATACTTTGAACTCGCTTTGCGTGGAGATGGATTCCAGGTATGATTTACTGAAAGCGGCTCAAGTGCGGAATATCAAAGAATACAATGCCAAATTTATTGCCCGCCAACTGAACCCGAATAACGGGCACCATTTTTTGCCATACATTGTGGTGGTTATTGATGAGTTTGCCGATTTAATAATGACGGCTGGAAAGGAAGTGGAACTGCCTATTGCCCGGTTAGCTCAGTTGGCCCGGGCTATCGGGATTCATTTGGTCATTGCCACGCAACGCCCGACCACAAATATCATTACCGGTTTAATAAAAGCCAACTTCCCGGCCCGTATTGCTTTCCGGGTAACCAGCATGATGGATTCGCGCACCATTCTTGATTCTCCGGGTGCCAACCAGCTGATTGGGCGCGGCGATATGTTAATTTCTCAGGGAAGTGATATGGTACGTCTGCAATGTGCCTTTATCGATACCCCTGAAATTGAAAGCATCATGAATTATATTCAGACTCAGCAATCTTATCCGACACCTTATTATCTCCCCGAATATTATGGCGAGGAAGGGGTATCGGAATTAAACGATGTGGATTTGTCGAAAAAAGATCCTTTGTTTGATGATGCCGCCCGCATTATCGTGGCCAACCAACAAGGTTCCACATCGCTCATACAAAGGAAGTTCTCAATCGGGTATAACCGGGCTGGCAGAATTATTGACCAATTGGAAGCTGCCGGAATCGTGGGTGCATTCGAAGGAAGCAAAGCCCGGCAGGTCTTGATTCTTGATGAAACCCATTTGGAACAGATTTTAAAAAGCCTCAGCTAAACTTCTTTTAAGTTCCGATCTATTGTTTCGCAAAATTGGTGTAACTTTCAGTAATTCCTAAAATAAAAGTTGTTGAATATGAAAAGATATATTTTTTGGATGCCGCTTCTTTTTTCCTGCTTGGTTGGCTTTGGCCAGAAAGACCCGGAAGCAGAAGCAATTTTAAAGAAGGTGGCCGACAAAGCCAAATCCTATAAAACCATTCAAGCCGATTTTGAATATACCATCGCGGATCAGCAAAAAAATACCGAGGAAATTTATGATGGAAGTGTGTTGCTGAAAGGCCCCATGTTTAAAATGAGCATTGATGCCTCCATTACCTATTGTGATGGAAAAACCCGGTGGGTGTATCTGAAGGATAACAATGAGGTAAATATTTCGAATGTGGTGCAAAGCAAAGATTTAGAACCTGAAGAGCGGTTTCTCAATAACCCCATGAGCCTTTTTACGCTGTATCAAGATGGATTTAAGTACGTGAAAACGGAATCGGAAACCATCAATAATCAAATGTATTCAATCATTGACTTGACTCCTGAAGACATCAAGAAACCTTATTTTAAGATACGCTGTTGGGTTTCAGAGAGCAATGACCTGTTTATGATGCGCTATTTCCAGAAGGATGCTACCCACATAACCTTCAAATTCAAGAAGTTTATACCGAACATTAAAGTCATTGATGCTGATTTCATTTTTGACACAAAAAAATATCCGGATATTGAGGTGATTGATTTGAGGGAATAAAAAAAAACGGCCTAAGCCGTTTTTTTATATTTTGCTGATGATATCATCTATTGCATTCTTTACATTCTCAAAGGCATTGTTGTCTTTTACCACATAATTTGTGGCATTTTCGCGTACAAAGTCATACACCAGATTGCCATCCTCCTGACCCGAAAGTATAATTACTTTAGCCTGTGGATTGATGGCATGTATTTCTCTGAGAATTTCCAACCCGTTTTTTGCTTCAGGGTTTTCGCTGTTCAGGTAATAATCGAGTACAATTACATCGGGGTTTAAATGCATGTGGTTGATGCATTCTTCACCGGTTTGAAATGCGACAATGTTATAGTCTGGGTTATCAACCAACGATTCTCTAAGCATTTCAAGGAAGATGAAATCATCGTCAACAAGAATGATATTATATTTTCCGTTCATATAGTGTTATTTTGGTTAATGAATTCAAAGTTATAAATTATTGTTCAAAAGTTAAGGTGAAACTATTTGATTTGTTAGTTTAATATGGGTTTTAAATGCGACTATATATTGACAAAAAAAACAATCTTTTGTTTAAGTTCGTCCGGATTAAATGGTTTAATTATGTATTCGTTCATGCCATTTTTTAAGGCCAGCTCTTTTTCTGAACTCATAGCATGAGCTGTCATCCCTATAATGGGGATTTTTGAAATTGGATCCGGCATTTCGTTACGGATAAACCGGGTAGCTTCGTGGCCATCCATAATCGGCATTTGAATATCCATAATTATAACATGGTAATGCTTGTTTTTTAAGGCCTCAATTGCTTCCCGGCCATTTTCTGCAATATCCACCACGAAGGGTTCATTCCAAGAATTGATGGTATCCTTAGCCAATTCCTGGTTGATTAAATTATCTTCAACTAATAGGATGTTGTACTCTTTCCCTTCGGTATGTAGCTGAGGATAGATAACGGTCTTTTCTTGGGTGGGGCTTATTTGGGCGCTCATTGGCGGAATTTCATACGAAATACTTATGGTAAAGGTAGAACCCTCATTGAGTTTACTTTTTACCTCAATATTGCCTTTTTGTAAGGCTACCAAACGTTTGACAATAGCCAATCCCAGTCCGGTGCCACCAAAGATCCTGGCAGTATCTGATTGCGCCTGGTTGAAACTTTCAAAAATACTTTCAAGTTTCTCAGCCTCAATACCAATACCGTGATCTTTTACCATGAATACCAGAAGGCATTTGTTGCCGGCAATATGAGCGTTTGCCTCAATGGTGACCACTTGGTTTGAATGCGAAAATTTAATGGCATTGCCAAGCAGGTTGATCATGATTTGCGACAAACGGTAAGGATCGCCTTTGAGTATTCTTGGAATCATCGGGTCGATATGAATTTCCAGAGTGATGTTTTTTTCCTCGGCTCTAAATTTTAAGGTTGAAATGGCCTGGGTGATAATTTCAAAAGGATGAAACTCGGTATTATCAAGGATCATTTTACCTGCCTCAATTTTCGAAAAATCAAGCAAATCATTGATTATCACCGAGAGGTTGTCGCTGGCTTGAATAATGTTGTTTAGGTACTGGTTGTTGTTTTCGGCATTCATATTTTTGCCTAAAAGCTTGGCATACCCAATAATGGCGTTTAAAGGTGTCCGGATTTCATGGCTGATGTTGGCTAAAAACTGGCTCTTAAAATCGCTCAATTTTTCGGCCTGAACACGGGCATCAATCAGTTTCATGTTGGTGTCTTGTAAATCTTGTTTTTGCGATTCAATCTTAGATTGTTGCAATTGCAGGCGTATATTGATTTTCCTTTGTTTAGCAATAAAAATCATCATAACAATTATTAAAATAACCAAGATGATGGAGAATGATAGTAGGATGTATTGCATATCTTTCTTTTTGTTTAAATATAAAATGTTAATCTCATTTAGTTGTTTTAACCGGGCTATTTCCTGTTCGTTCTTTAATACATTTTGCTCAATTTCGAATTGTGCCAGTTGCAATGCTGTCCGGTCATTCAGTATAGAATCTTTGTATTGAAGCGCTTTTTGATACGAGAAAATTGCGGCGGGCAAGTTATTAATTTTAATATTACATTCTGCTAAAAAATTATAATTGCCGAACAAATGATAGGTACTATAAGGTTTAAGTTTATTGCTTTGTTCAAAACTTGCAATAGCTTTATCCCAGAGCCCCTGGTTATAATAGTGAATCCCTTTGTTGTGTTCCAATTCAGCCAAACCAACTTTTAAATCCATTTCAAGGTAATAGGTTTCAGCTTTTTTAAAAAACTGGTCGGCATTTTTTACATCATTTAATTTTGTAGAGTAAACAACCCCCATGTTGTTGAGCGTTTGAGCCAGTTCTTTTTTGCTGTCAACAGATTCAAACATTTGGGCGGCCTCAGTTAATAGATCCAAGGCTTTAGGGTAAACATCTGTTTTTTGATAAACTTGTGCCAACCCATATAATGCAGTAGCCTGGTCAGCTATATTTTCCGATTTCTTCGACAAATCAAGGGCTTCGTAATAATAATCAATAGCCAATTCAAATTTCTTCCATTCGCAATAAATGTCCCCTAAAATAATTAAGCTGGCAGGAATCTTATCCTGGGCTTGAATTTCCCTTTTAATCTGCAAACTTTTAGCAATATATGTAACTGCCTGGTTGTAATTGCCTAGTTCTTTGAATAATATTCCAATGTTTGTAAGGCTGGCCGATTCCCCAATTTTATCATTGAGTTGTTGATAGCTTCCGACGGATTGATTAAAACAATCCAATGCCTCGGGGTATTTCCCCATTTCTTTATAAACTGTACCTAAATTATTGGTAATGTTTGAGATGGATGTCAAATCATTGTGTTTTTTTGCAATAATTAAAGCATGGTTGAAGTTATCCGATGCCTTAGTGTAATTTCCTGAGCGGAAATATATGATGCCCAGATTTATCAGAGGTAGGGTTTGAAGGGGCTCGTTCCCGTTATCAATGAATGTTTTCAGAGCCTTTTCAAGATTTGTAACCGCTTCGTTGTTTTTACCTTGGGCCTGAAAAAGCATACTCAGGTTGTTGTATATTTTAGCCTGTCCGATTTCATCATGGGCTTTTTCATATCCATTTAAGGCCGATTCAAATTCAATCTGTGATTGGCGGTAATCCCCTTTCCAGAAATAAACCGTCCCTTTTAATCTCTGGATATCGCTGATTTTGCTTTGGTTATTGAGTTTTGTAGCCAGTTCTTGGGACCGAGAATAGTAATACAAAGCACTATCGAAAGAATTGGCCTGGTAAAACTTGGCAATTTCAAGGTATAGTTCGGTTTTTCGTTCAGGTGTTGCTGATGGTAATAAATTCTGCAAACTGTCAACTGTATTTGCAGTCATCACGGTGTTTCCGGCGATGGAGATTAGTAAAAGGAACTTTAATTTTTTCACCTTATTCTGCGGGTTGATGCATAAGATAATCCTCAATTTCAGGGGTGGCGGTTTCCCAATACTCTTTAATCTCGTTGATGGCTTCTTGGAGCTTCAATTTTTCATTATCAGGTTGTTGGCTCATCAATTCAATGTTTTTTGCATTGTCTTGTTGGGTGTCCATGCCCAAATACCCTAATTTTGGCTTCAGGGCATGGGCCTTATTCCGCAGAACCTCCCAATCATTGGTATCAAAGGATTTTTGAATTTCTACAATTTCGTTGGGGATACTTTCGTAGCACATTTTCACAATCTTCGAAATCTTTGCATGGTTGTTTTGGTAAATTTTTTTGAGGTTGCTCGTATTGAATAGCACGTAAGCTTTCTCAGTGTTGAGGTTTAGCCTGGGGATGATTACCGATTCTGCTATTTTTTCAGGATTTGTAATATTTTCAGGATTTGGACAGAACTTGGAAATAATGGCAAATAAATCCTCAGGATCGAAGGGTTTCGAAATGTAATCGTTCATGCCGATGCTCAAGCAATTATCTTTTTCATTTTTCAGGGCATGGGCTGTCATAGCTACAATGGGGGTCCTGTTTCGGGGCTCAACCATTTGCCGGATTCTTTGGGTGGCTTCAATGCCATCCATTTCAGGCATCTGAATGTCCATCAGTATCAAATGATAAGTTTGGGCCTCCACCTTTTCTAAAGCCAATTTCCCGTTTTCAGCTACATCAATCTCAATCTTGTTGTTCCAGGCCTTAATGGTATCGTAGGCCAATTGCTGGTTGATGAGGTTATCTTCAACCAACAGTATCTTCATATGGTCAGCTAAAAGCCGGGGGGTAGGTTTCGATTGGTGTTTAATACGGACGGCATCCCTGTTTTTGCCAATTTTCATGAAAATATAAAAGGTGAATGCAGTTCCTTTTCCTGTTTGACTTTCCACTTCTATCTCGCCGGTCTGCAATTCAATCAGCTGTTTTACAATAGATAAACCCAAGCCCGTGCCCCCATATTTACGGGTTGTGTCGCTTTGCCCTTGGGTAAAACTTTGGAAAATATAGGCCAACTTATCAGGAGCGATGCCAATTCCGTTATCTTCTACTTTAAACAGGATTTTAATTCGGTCGTCGGTAATCTTACCATTGGCAGCCATCAGCCGGACCCATCCTCCCGTATTTGTAAATTTAATGGCATTCCCAATCAGGTTTATCAATATCTGGTTTAACCTTACCGGATCTCCAACGATGACTTCCGGAATGTCAGGCGAAATATCATATTTCAGTTCGATGCCTTTTTCCTGTGACTTTACCGACAACGTGCTAATGGTGTGTTTGATAAGGTTTTTGAAATCGAATTCAATTTCTTCCAGGGTGAGCTTGCCCGATTCAATTTTTGAAAAATCGAGAATATCATTAATAACAACCAGCAAGTTATTTCCTGAGGCTTTGATATTTTCAAGGTATTTTTTTTGATTTTCCTTTAATTCCGAATTCAAAAGCAGGTTGGTAAATCCAATGATGGCATTCAAAGGCGTACGGATTTCGTGGCTGGTATTGGCTAAAAAAATCTCTTTTAGCCGGCTGCTCTCTTTAATCTCTTTATTGGCTTTTTCAAGTTCAACCTTTTGGTTGTTAATAATTTCTAAGGCTTTCTCTAGCTCAGCTTTTTGCAGTTCGTTTTTACGCAAAGCTTTCTGAAGCATGATGTGGTGCTTGCTCGATTTTTTAAAAGCAATTTCGAGCTCACTTTTTTGTGCTTCAATTTCATCAATTTGCTTGAGGGCATAATTTCGTTGTTCTTCAAGTTCCTTATTGGCACTTAAATGTTCCTGGTCTTTGTTTCGCGAGATAATTTCCTGCAAAACCAAAACAACGCTGATAACCTCCTTTTCCTTTAATACAGGTGTAAAGATCAGGTCGTGGCGGCGGATAATCATCATGTCTTTCTCTTCAAACAGCTTCAGCGAGATATTCTTTTTAAATTTTAAGGCTGTTTCAAAGTATTTTTCAAGGTTTTTGAGTTTTTTCTGTTCCGAAATGTGTTGGCCGATAGAAAGATGTAAGTGAAATTGGCTGTCAATGGGGATGTCCGATTGCGAAATAAGTATTCCTTCGTTTGAGAAGACAAAAGTGAGGGTGTTTTTTTGAATAATATTCTGAGAATCGGTTTCTGGAGGAAAGTCTGGCTGAAACCTTATCCGGAAGAGGAGGTAGAACAAAATGCCCACTAATACCAGTAATGATATAATTATTCCCATCAATATGGTTTCCATAACGCTCTTTTTGTATTATTCAAGAAAATAATGTGGAAATTTAAGAGTTTGTAAAGATAAATTCAAACAAAACCTTTGAAATTTCGGGTTTCGATGGGTTTCAGCACGTTGAACGGATTGTTTTAAACACGTAAAAGGCGGCAAACTACAAGACAAGAGCGGATGTTTCTTATTCTTTGCAGCTTGGCGCCTTTCCGCTTGTAATGAAAAATTGGTTAGAACAAGAAGTTCAGTCCAATGTATAATCCCATATCTCCGTCATCTTTGTTTGCAGGAAAACCGGCATCCACGGCAATAATAAAGTTCTGGTTCATTGCAATCCGGAATCCGCTTCCATAGGTAATGTGGAATTCATCTTTTCCCTCGTTAAAATATTCCGATTGTAAAACAGTGACAGGAATTCCCGATTTATCCACCTCTTTTTCCTGAACTACTTTACCAAAATCAACAAATGGGCTCAGTGCCAGGTAAAAGTTTTGGTTTATCCAGTTGAACTTCACGAATTTCCAACGGAATTCCAGGTTCCCGTAAACAATCCCATTGCCGATGACCCGGTTACGGACCATACCGCGTACCGATTTTGAGCCGCCTAAACCATCCACTGAGGCCGAAGGGGTATATGAAAACACCATCTCAGGCAAGTTGTAGAAGGGGGCATCACCGGCGATAATACCTTGGTACCCTATGCGATACACAAATGATAGGTTGTTTTTTACCAGTGTAAAATATTGCCGGTGGGTGACCGACAATTTGGTGTATTTAAAGTCGTTGTTCAGGGTTTGCGAAAGTACAGCTTCGCTCCATATTCCTTTCATGGGGTTGGGTTCGTTGTCACGGGTATCATATACTAAACCGGCTTTTACTGAGGTAAAGAAGCCTCCTGTTTTTTCATTTTCTTTAATAATTTTCCAATCCACATACTGGTCGAAAAGTGTAGGCACATGGGGTAATGTGTCATTACCTTCTTTTCCTTTATTCAATTTATCGATATCAACCGTGGCTATTTCCACGTTATTGAATAGGATTCCCGCCGCCCAGTTCAAATGGTTGATGCCGGTTTTACCCTGAAAATCGAACCTTGTCCGGAGCATGTTTTTCTTGTGTTTGTAAAACATCCGGGTCTTATAGTCATCGCTTTCATCATCCTTCCAGTCTTTGTTATATACGGCTTGCGAACCATTGAACCCATAAAAGTCGAAGGCCTGATCGGGCAGGTACGAAAAGTCGGCAGTGAACCTGATATTGGGGATTAAATACTTGGAATCGTAGAAAATGCGGTATATGCCACTTCCTTTTGTAAAACGCGAAACCTCGGCATAAAAAGAGTGGTAATACATGGGATAGGCTTTTCCATCACCGTAATTATAAATATTGGTCAATGCACCATATTGCAACCCCAGGTCGGAGTTGTAACTAATTACTGGGATGGCTCCAAAGTTCCATCCGGTTTTTATCTTTTCCGTTTTGGTACTGTCCTGGCCAAAGGAATTGATGGAAATGGCCACCATAAAAAACCCCATCCAAACTTTTTTTAATCTGTTCATAAAAGCATTTTTTTTGATTCGGTTTTACATCAGGAACTTATAATCATGGAAGCTAATATAAGCAGAAAATACGAAAATCCTAAAGAGTCTAGGGAAATCGCTTTTAAGAAACCCCGGAGGGATTTAATATGAATAGCCCTGGGTTTTAACCCGGGGATTATGATTTTACGATGAAAAAACGGCGCAAGCAGTATTGATATATTGAAATGGAGAAGAATTCATGCGCCGGAAATGGAAGATCCATATTTCAATTTTTAAAAGCAATTTCCCTGCTAAAGAGTCTCCGTTTTTGTAACAGGGATACCGGGTTGCAAAGTGAAGGGGTGCAAGGGGTACAGGATCACATGGTTACAGAATGAAAATTATAATTATCACTAAAACCAGTGTATTTTTTTTGCGCCTTTGCATCTTTGCGGTGAAAAAATCTGTGGTTATCCGCGTTGCGAAGCATCAGCGTCATCTGCGTACTATTCTTTGTAGTGAAATATATCCCTTTAGATTCAAAGCAGTTAAGAATTCTGCTTTAAAATAGATAGTTTCGTTAGGTTGTTGCCCGGGCATTCTCTATTTTCGAACCCGGTTTTTATAACGTTTTAAAACAACAATAGATTGGTAGATTTTTAGATGCAGGACACGAGACAAAACAAATCTTATCGGAAATCATTCGTCATTAGTAGATTAGCCAATTTGCTCATTAGCACATTATCCCGTGTCTTGTATCTCTTAATCTCCTGTCTTGATACTTGATACTAAAATATTCTTTCTGCTAACTAAGCGGCATTGTATTGTAAATTGTAATTTGAAAAGTATGGATGTGTTGTTTGTGAATATTGGTAAACTCGTTCAGGTGGAAAACGAACCAAAAAAATGGGTGGCAGGTGGCGATATGGCTAAACTTCCATGCCTGGAGAATGCTTACCTTCTGGTTGTGGATGGTTTGATCAAAGATTTTGGCCCAATGTCTCAATTACCTGACTTCAGTCAAAAGGATTCACTGGTTGAAGTGGACGTGGAAGGAAGATTGATCCTGCCCTCGTTTTGCGATTCGCACACGCATCTGGTTTATGCCGGAAGCCGTGAGATGGAATACGTGGATAAAATTAAAGGGCTTTCGTACGAAGAAATTGCAAAAAGGGGAGGTGGGATACTAAATTCAGCCAAACGCTTACATCTGGCAACAGAAGAAGAATTATACCAAAGTGCTTTAAACCGGATTCATGAGATTGCGGGCTTTGGAACCGGAGCCGTTGAAATAAAAAGCGGTTATGGTTTAACAACGGCTAATGAGATTAAGATGCTCCGGGTAATTAAACAATTGAAAGAAACCACGCCCCTTGAAATAAAAGCTACTTTTTTGGGCGCCCATGCAGTTCCATTAGAGTTTAAAGGAAGGCAATCGGAGTATGTCAATTTAATTGTGAATGAAATGATCCCACAAGTAGCAACGGAAAAACTCGCTGATTATGTGGATGTTTTTTGTGACAAAGGTTTTTTCACGGTTCCGGAGACAGAGAAAATATTGGCAGCTGCCGCAAAATATGACATCCGGGGAAAAATTCATGCCAACGAGTTGGCATTTTCAGGAGGAATTCAGGTAGGCGTGGCTCATGGCGCTTTGTCTGTGGATCATCTGGAGTTTGTGGGTGATGAAGAAATCAAATGCTTGCTGGGTTCTGAAACCATGCCGACCATTTTACCTGGCGCAGCCTTCTTTTTAAATATGCCTTATTCCCCTGCCCGGAAAATGATGCAGGCTGGGTTACCTGTGGCACTAGCCAGCGATTTTAATCCGGGCTCATCTCCTTCAGGAAATATGAAATTCATTATGTCACTGGGCTGCATCAATTACAGAATGACCCCCGAAGAGGTTATCAATGCTGCAACCATTAATTCGGCGTATGCTATGGGTATTCAAAAAACACATGGCTCCATTTGTAGAGGGAAGGTGGCTAACCTTTATATAACCACCAGGATTCCCGGTTATGAGTTTTTGCCTTATGCCTATACCTCAAATCTGATTGAAAGGGTCATGCTGAATGGTGAGTTTGTTTCATAAAATTGTTAAAATGAGTAAGGCATATATATTAATATATGTAAAAAGCTATTTGTACAGGATGAGAATATATTAGAACAAAAAAATGGACGAGCATAAAAAATATGAAAATGAAAAAGCTTATAGAATGTGTCCCAAATTTTAGCGAAGGGAACGATCTGAATATCATCAGGCAGATTACCGCCGAAATGGAATCGGTGGAAGGTGTAAAAGTTATAGATGTTGATCCCGGAAAGGCTACCAACCGGACAGTAGTAACAATGGTGGGTTCACCCGACGAGGTTTGCGAAGCAGCATTTAGGGCTGTAAAAAAGGCTTCGGAACTAATTGATATGAGCAGGCACAAGGGTGCACATCCACGTTTTGGTGCTACCGATGTTTGTCCACTGATACCTGTTTCAGGCATTTCAATGGAAGAAACCGTAGTGTATGCCCATCAATTGGCTGAAAGGATAGGAAAAGAATTGGAAATCCCGGTATATTGTTATGAATCGGCAGCTAAAGAACCTAAACGGAAAAATCTGGCCAATTGCCGGAGCGGTGAATACGAAGGGTTAAAGGAGAAGTTGGGAAGTCCGGACTGGAAACCTGATTTCGGACCATCTGAATTTAATACAAAAGTGCAGAAAACCGGGGCCATTGCTGTCGGAGCCCGTAATTTTTTGATTGCCTATAACGTGAATTTGAATACCACCTCCACCCGCAGAGCGAATTCTGTAGCTTTTGATTTGCGTGAACGTGGGCGGGTTAAAACAGACCCTGCTACTCAAAAGCCTTTATTGGATGCAAAAGGGGAGCAGGTGTATGAGGCCGGTTTGTTGAAATCGGTCAAAGCCATTGGCTGGTTTATTGAGGAATTTGGTATTGCTCAAATCTCGATGAACCTTACCGATATTTCAGTTACGCCTCTTCATGTTGCTTTCGATAAGGCTTGCGAAAGAGCCCAGGCCAGAGGGTTGAGGGTCACTGGCTCTGAATTGGTGGGAGTGGTTCCTCTGGCATCGATGATTGAGGCTGGAAAATACTTCCTCCGCAAACAGCAGCGTTCTGTAGGTATCTCCGATAAGGAATTGATTAAAATTGCCGTTAAGTCTCTGGGGCTGGATGAACTGTATCCTTTCGATCCGGATAAGAAAATTATCGAGTACATTTTAGCAAAAGACACTCAACAAGGAAAAAAGCAATTGGTAGATATGAATTTAGTGACTTTTGCGGAAGAAACATCCTCGGAATCGCCTGCACCTGGTGGGGGATCCATTGCCGCTTACATGGGGGTCTTAGGTGCCTCATTAGGCGGAATGGTAGCAAATCTGTCATCGCACAAAAAAGGTTGGGACAGCCGGTGGGAGGAATTCAGCAATTGGGCTGAAAAAGCCAAATTTTATCAGACCCAATTACTGAAAAAGGTGGATGAAGACACGCAGGCATTCAATCGGATTATGGATGCGTTTGCACTGCCAAAAAACACCGATGCCGAAAAACAGCTACGGTCTAAAACCATCCAGGAAGCCACCCATTATGCTACCGAGGTTCCTTTGGAAACTATGAGATTGTGTTTTGGTTCCATGGAAACTATCAAAATCATGGCGCAACTAGGAAACCCGAACTCGGTAACCGATGCTGGCGTAGGCGCATTGGCTGCCCGGGCAGGTGTTCATGGTGCCTGTTTGAATGTAAAAATTAATGCTGCCGGATTGCAGGATAAAATTCTAAGCAACAAGTTGCTTGAAGAAGCAGATCATCTGTTAAATAAAGCAATGGAACTGGAATCGGAAATTTTAAAGATAGTTGAAAGTAAAATTTGATTTCTTGTTTCAATTTTATACAAAAAGGGTGCTTAAGCGATTAGGCACCCTTTTTTATACCTTCAAAATGACCAATAGATATGCTTTTTAACATTTATACAGGGCAATCGTTTGCAAGTGATTTATAATTAGCTCATTTCCAAAGTTAATTCATCGTTATTAAACGATTAATATTTGTTATAAGTATCGTGGATCATTGTAAAATCAGAGTTTTCTCATACAAAAGTTTGTTTGTTTGCATTTTTTTCCTCAATTTAGTGGCTGCATAACAACATTTAACAACTATTTATTAACTTAAATTTGTTTATTTATGAAGAGATTTACCATGCTATTTGTGTGTCTGGCCATGCTAGGGATACAATTAGTTAATGCGCAACAAAAGACGATTACCGGTACGGTAACCTCCTCTGAGGATGGAATGTCGCTACCAGGTGTATCCGTCGCCGTGAAAGGTACAACCGTGGGAACCATTACCAATATCAATGGTCAGTATTCGTTAGGTGTATCTGCCGATGCTCAAACTTTAGTTTATTCCTTCGTGGGTATGAAAACCCAGGAAGTAGCTATTGGAGCCACTAATGTAATTGATGTGGTTTTGGAGCCTGAAGTAATTGGAGTGGATGAAGTAGTAGTAACTGCACTGGGTATCAAGAGAAGTGAGAAAGCACTTGGATATGCCACTCAAGCTTTAGGTGGTGAAGAATTGACCAAAGCACCAGAACCTAATATTGTTAATTCTCTTGGAGGACGGATTTCAGGGGTTCAAATTACCAATAGTTCGGGTGCAGTGGGTGCCTCTTCCCGCATCATTTTAAGAGGGGCTAGCACTATTTTCGGAGATAATCAACCTTTGTTTGTGGTAGATGGAGTTCCAATGTCAAATACGAATGACGGTACTGCAGGTACAGGTGGTGGTTTTGATGTTCCTAATGGGGTTGCTGACATTAATCCAAATGACATTGAAAAATTAGATGTTTTAAAAGGGCCAAATGCCTCTGCATTGTATGGTATCCGGGCAGCAAATGGTGTTATTGTTATTACTACAAAGAAGGGGAAACAAAGTCAAGCAATTGGTATTGATGTTTCTTCTAGTATCACTTTTGAGAATCCATTAGTGCTTCCGAATTTTCAGAATTCGTATGGACAAGGACCCAATAAAGATTTCTTTGATTATGGAAATGGTACCAATGGAGATGGTGGTGTGGATGAAAGCTGGGGTCCTCCTTTGGATCGTGGTTTGAGCTTTATGCAGTTTACATCTTATATTAACAATCCTGAAAACCCACAACCAGAACCATGGGTATCTCATCCTGATAATGTTAAGAATTTTTACGAAACAGGTATTACAACAAAGCATGATATTTCCATGTCAGGGGGTAATGAAACATCAACATTCCGTTTAGGAGCAGGGTATTCTAACCTAAAAGGTATGGTACCTTTTACCGATTATATTAAAACGAATGTAAATGCTTCAGCAAGTCATAAATTTACTGATAAGATAAGTGCAAATTTCAATGTTAATTATGCGAATTCTTATAGTAATAATTTACCTTCTGGAGGTTATGATGGTTCTAATGTAGTACAACAAACAATATGGTCCGGACGTAACGTAGATATTGCTGCTTTAAAAGATTGGAAAAATTTGCCAAAAGCATTGCCCGGATCTTCTTATGGTGCAGGAACTTTACCAATTAACTGGAACACTCAATTTCAAAACAACCCTTATTGGCAGTTAGAGACCAATACAAATGAATACAATAGGGATAGGGTTTTCGGAAATTTTGGAATAGGTGTTGATTTTACCAGTTGGTTGAATTTGACAGCAAATGTTGGCCTGGATCAATATACTACTAATACCAATACCCGATTAGCCAAAGGCAGTGCTGCCGATGCCCCAACTTATGCTATTTCAGGTGGAACAGCCAACAGGGATGGTTCAGAAGGATATTATGATGAGCGTGTTACCAAGTTTATGGAAACTAATATGGATATGATGCTTGGGGTAAAGAAAGATTTAAATGATGATATGAAGGTATCATTAAATATTGGAGGAAACCGGATGTACCAAAAGAATTCGTTTGATATGCGCGCCATTCAATTGGAACTTCCTGATTTATATAATCTGAATAATAAAAAAGCAGGTACGAGTATTTATAATAAAAATGATCACGAAGGTCAAGCAATCAATAGTATTTATGGGGCCGGTGAAATTTCATTTAAAGAATACCTTTTTCTTAACATAACAGGAAGAAATGACTGGGCAAGCGTTTTGCCATCAGAAAGCAATTCGTTCTTTTACCCATCTGTTACACTAAGTGCTGTACTAAGTGATATGATTGACATGAAATCATTCTATATAGATTTGTTAAAAGTACGTGGTGGTTGGGCAAAAGTTGGTGGTTTTGGACCATTAGAACCATCAGCTATTTTAGCTGTATATGAGCTTTCTGAATTACCTTGGGATGGAAGCACATTTGCTAATTTTCCAACAACCTTAAGCAACTCAAAAGTCAAACCGCAGACAACAACAAGTTATGAAGGGGGTATTCAAGCTGCTATGTTTGGAAATAAACTCAGATTAGATGTGACATTATATGACCAAACAAATAAGGATTTGATTTTGCCGGTTCAGGTTACCCGTTCGTCTGGTGTTTACAAAGTGTGGGATAACGTGGGTGAATTAAGAAACCGTGGGGTTGAAATTCAATTAGGAACTACATTATACGAGGATAGGGCTAATGATCTTGCAGTCGATCTGGACTTTAACTTTGCCAAGAATAATAATGAAGTTATTAAAGCGGGTAAAGACGATAGCAATGATGATGAAGCTCTAGTTCTTGGTGGTCAATGGAATATGGATTTACAAGTACGCGAAGGATATGCTTATGGCGTAATTGTGGGTCCTTCATTAGCAAGAACCGAAAATGGGGATGTGATTTATAGTGATGGTTTACCTCAAGTTGGTGAAACTAAAGTGCTAGGTGACATTCAACCCGACTGGACAGGTGGAGTTAATCTTACTGTAAAATTTAAAGGAATTACATTAAGCAGTTTGATTGATGCTAAGATGGGTGGTGAAATATATACCATGACCAATGCATGGGGACAATATTCCGGCATTTTGGAAGAGTCATTGATTGGCCGTGAAACTGGTATTGTGGGTGATGGTGTTATGCTTGATGCCAATGGTAATTATGTAGCAAATAATGTTGTGGTTACTGCCGAGAACTATAACCATAATGCTTTTGGAAATGATATCGTTGAAACTTCAGTTTTTGATGCATCTTATGTAAAATGGCGTCAGCTTTCAATAGGCTATGATTTACCAGTTGCCTGGGTTTCCAAATTGGGTTTAAAAAATGCCAACATTTCATTTATTGGGCGTAATCTAGCCATCTTGTATAAAAAAGCACCTCACATTGATCCTGAAACAGGGTTCAGCAATGAAAACAACATGCAAGGGATGGAATTTGGTCAAATGCCTTCGACAAGGAGTCTTGGCTTTAGTTTGAATTTGAAATTTTAATACTTTGAGAATATGAAAAATATAAAATATATCTTTCTTTCTTTTATCATGGCGGTATCCATTTATGGTTGTGATAAAGGTTTTGAGGACATCAATGAAAACATTGATGATCCAGTAGTAGTACCCTCCAGTATGATGATAGGTACCATTGTTCGTGACGCCATGAATGAAATGTATTCAACATTTAATGGTAGCGAAATTGGTGAAACTTGGAGCCAACATGCCTCTTTAATTCAATACAATGACCCTGATCGTTATAAACCCCGTGTAACTTCCATGGACGCTATGTGGAATATTTTTTACAGGACAGCTTCAAATGCAAATCAAATGTATGAATTGGCTGTTGCAGAGGGAAATGAAACAAATCAGGGAGTTGCTCTTGTTCTTAAGGCATACTGCTTCCATGTTATTACTGATTTATACGGTGCATGCCCTTACACCGAAGCCTTGAAAGGCCCAAGCGAAGGTAACTTTACTCCTGCGTATGACGATCAAGAAGTTGTTTATGCTGGGATTCTTGATCTTTTGAATCAATCCATGTCTCTATTGTCTTCAGGTAATGGTGAAATTAATGGGGATATGGATATTATGTATGCTGGAGATGCATCAAAATGGTTAAAATTTGCCTATTCTTTGAAATTTAGAGCTTTAATGCGTATTTCTGGTGTACAGGATGTAAGCACTGAACTGCAAGCTGTTTACAATAGCGGTCATTTATTTGCATCCAATAGCGATGAAGCCAAATTAGTTTATTTGTCAGCCTCTCCTGAAGCTAACCCTTTGTATGAAAGTATTGTAGCAGGTGCCAGGGGCGAACATAAACTATCTGAAACATTTATTAACGCGTTAGTTGCTAGCAATGACCCACGGTTGCCAGTTATGGCTCAAGAAGCCGCAAATGGTGGTTATGTTGGAAAACCAAACGGATATGAAGAATCACCGCTTGCAGGTTTTGGATATGATGACGTTTCACCTATTGGAGCTAACTATTTATTGCCTACAGCCCCAGGTTATTTTATGTCGTATTCCGAGCTTTTATTTTTAATAGCTGAGGCTGCTAAAAAAGGCTATATTTCTGGAGGCGATGCAACTGCCCAGAGTTATTATGAAGCAGGTATTTTGAATTCACTTACCGAAAATGGGGTTGCCGGTGAATATGCCTCTTTTATGGTTCCAGCTAGTGGTGTGGTTTATAATTCAACCGATGCTTTAGAATTGATAGGTACACAAAAATGGATTGTTTTGTTCTGTCAAGGATTTGAAGCCTGGACAGAATATCGCCGTACAGGTTTTCCTGAATTAACTCCTGCTGCTCAAGCTTATCTTGACGAAATACCAAGCAGATTAAAATATGAATCAACTGAAGTTTCTGTAAATGGTCCAAATTATAGGGCTGTTTTAGAAAGACAAGGAGCTGATGAATTAACAACCAAAATTTGGTGGATGGGTAATTAATTTTAAAAAATGAAAATTATGAGAATAAAAAATATTTTAACACTGTTTGTTTTAGCCGCATTGGCCTTGCAGTCATGCGATAAGAGCGAACAAACGGTTACCGGAATAGAGGGTGGATTAGTTGAAATTAAGAATCCTTCGATAAATTATGTGGTTGGGAATCCTGGTCCTTATACTGCTAGTGTTCGAGTTTACCAGGGGGAAGTTAAAACAACTAAGGTTGAGATTTATAAAACATTCAATTCTACCCGGCCAGATACACTAGTTTTAACGAAAAAAGCAGACGGTGCGATTACAAAATCGGTATTGACCACAGTTCTTGCGGCGAATACGGTATTGTATGCAACAATTAACATTACAGGCGATCAAAATTCAATCGAGAGTTACAACTTTACATTTAGTGAATTACGTGATGGGTTAACTATTGAAAGTGCAATTGTTCCTACACCTGAAGTTGATACATCCAAATATAGTTTTACTATTATCAAAGGTTTTACAAATAATGATGTAGGTGAAGCCTTACCAATTTCCGATGGCGATTATACTATTGGGGATAACTGGGAATTCACATACAATGCTACAGTTAGTGACGGCCGCGTAGTTACTCAAAACACCCCTACTAAAGTTACCGTGGCTACCCGCTATGCCGGAAAATACCGTTTTGTTCAGGGTGTGTATTATCGGATTGGGGTTCTATCGGATAATGGTTCCTACTGGGATAATCCTTATTGGTTATTTGAATCCATTGATGCTAAAACCTATAAAATGACAGGAGTTTCTGCATGGGATGATCAAATTGTATATTTCCAAATTGACGGGACCGGTAAAATTACATATCCTGCTACGTGGGATGGTGTAGATCAAATTATTAATGACCAACCATTGATTACATGTGAATCTAATCCGACAGACATGACCAATGTTTGCGGTTTGCCAAATGCCAATACTGTAATTAATGATGATGTGAATGGCAAGGATCGTCTTATCATGTCATTTGGTTACTATACTGCAGGTTCAGGTCCACGTGAATTCTATCAGGTAATGGAAAAAATTGTTGAATAATTAATTAAAAAATATTGATATTATGACAACAAATATTAAAAAATTATACTTTCCCATTGTAATGGCGGCATTAGTCAGTTCGCTGATTATAAGTTGTGAGAAAGATGATAACACCGGGGCAGGTACCTTAACGCCCGCTACGCCCACTATTTCAGTAACACCTAATTTCACAAGCCCTGAAAGTCTTGTGGAAAACGATTCGGTTTTTGAATATACCGTAACCATGAGTGTGGCTCAACTGGTAGATGTAAAACTAAATGTAGCCCAAGTTGATGGTACTGCTTCAGCCGATGATTATGAGATGTCGAGCGAAATTTATTTTTTCGCTGGTGCTACTACGGCAAAAGGTAAGATTAAAATTTTGAGTGATGAATTAATAGAGGACACTGAAAATTTAATTATTCAGATTGGGGATAATGAAACAGCCAATGCAACCTTTGCTCCAATTACCTATGAGTTTACTATTTCAAATTTAACAGGTGATGATCTTGCTGTTCACATGTCTTGGACCACTGATGCTGCTGATGCAATCGGTCTTGATTTAGATCCGACAGAGGCTGTGGATATGAGACTATTGGTGATTCATGCCGATACGGTTTATGCTGTTGCTGATGGTTCCTCTTTTGAGGATATCACGGGGTTTGATGCCGCCCCTGACGGTACTTATACCATTGCAACCGATATTTATGCCACTGTAAACGCCGGAGATTTTAATGCACCCATTACCATTGATATAAACCTTGAATTTAATCAGATTGGTGTTGTTAATGGAGAAACTTTGGCTTTCCCTGCGGTTATGACTAATGAGTACGCTTGTGAGAGTTATAGAATAGAATTAGCAACTATAACAAAAAATGGGGATACTTATACCTTTGAAAAATCACTTGTAGTTCCTGGAAATTCAATAACCGGAGTTTGGCAAGGGATTGATGTTGATGATGAATCAGGATATCATGATTATGAGAGTCAAGTGGAAACAATCCTCGGTTGTGTATTTGAAATAAGAGGATTAGGGTATAGCTGGATGACTGATTTCTGGGGTGAAACAATTATTGACGCAGGAACTGTGGAATTATTGATTGATGAAACTGCTAAAACAGTTACCATTGAAGAACAGTATTATTTGACAACTACTTATAAAGATGTTGTTCAAGATCCATATACTATAACGGGAACTGGAACTTATGACGATAGCGGTGATTATCCAACTATGACCATTGAATATGAATTAACTAATAATGCAACTGGTTGGGCAAATTGGTGTTATGAAAATGAATATCTTTCTACTCCATTATTTGTAGCGCACCTTACTTTAGATCCTGCAGGACTTAAATCGGCAGGTATTAAAACAGTGGTAATAAACAAAAAGCCATTGGTGAAACCTTCTCATAAATAATATTACTATATAAAAATATTATTTGTAATCACCTCCAGTACCGTTTTTTTTGGTGCTGGAGGTTTTTATTTTCTTTATTCTCAGGCTATAGAATTGATTATAAAAAATTCTGGCAGCTTTTTTATTTTTTTAGGAGTAGCCAAAGTTGTATTTTCCAAAAAAATCCCCATTTTCATCCTTCATTTTAACCGTAATTCTACCAAAGGTGAGCAACCGGGTTTTAATAGTTGGCAACGATACCCGATACTACGTCTGCTTAGTAAGTGTGGTTCAAAATTTAACCTCATTATTAAATTGCCTCATCTATAATTTGATCATATTTCTATTATGCATTAAAATACAGTGCATAATAGAAATATGATCGCTTATGTTTTTTTTCCTCTTATACCCCAACATTCCAACTATTTTTTAAAAAAAAACAATTGTTTTTCCAAAAAAAATCCCCATTTTCATCCTTCTTTTTAACCGTAATTCTACCAAAGGTGAGCAACCGGGTTTTAATAGTTGGCAACGATACTCAATACTACGACCTGCTTAGTAAGTGTGGTTCAAAATTCGATATCCTTACCTTAAAGAGGATTCAGGATTTAGCTGACTTTGTATTAAAACAAAAGGTAGAACTGGTTCTTTTGATTACCGATGAGAATTTTATCCAGGATGTGGATCGGTTGAAAAAGCTCAAACAAAAAAGTGAATTTGCAAACATCCCGATCATCCTGATTGATAATTCCCCTTACCCCATCCCCAATAACATCCAACTGGCTTTTCAATCAGGGGCCAACGATTATATCAAAAAAAATGGTGAGGAGATTGAGCTGGTTGCCCGGATTGAACTGGCCATTAAGCAACAGAAGCATAACCAGGAGCTTTACCTTGAGATGATCAACCAAAAGGAGTTACTTGGTATGATGGATAAAATGTCACTTTTTATGGACCGGGCCGACAATTCATTTATTATCTTCAACCCCAATGGCGAGATAGAATGGGCCAACGAAGGTTTTAACCGTTTGTATGGTTATTCGCTCAATGATTTTAAAACCAAATATGGCCGGACTATCTTTGAGGCGAGTAAAAACTCCGAAATCAGCAGCAAGGTTGAGCAATGTGTAAAAACAAAAAAATCGGTAAATTATGTGGCGGAATGCCAGACAAGTTCCGGCGAATATAAATGGATTCAAACCACTTTTACCCCGATTGTTTCTCCTTTGGGCAATATCGAAAAGTTTATTGCCATTGAAACGGATATCACCAAGTTAAAGGAGACCGAAGAAGCACTTAACCAAAAGAACGAATACATGATTGCCCTCACCAACCATTTAAAGAGCTCAAACGCGCTGTTGGAGGAGCAACAAAAAGAAATTAATGCGCAATACAAGGCCCTGGAAGAGGAACGGAAAAAGTCGGACGATTTGCTTTTGAATATTCTCCCGTTCGAGGTTGCCCGGCAATTAAAATCGAAAGGCGAGGCCAAACCCAGGAGCTATAAATTGGCCTCTGTACTTTTTCTCGATTTTGTTAATTTTACCAAAATAACCCAAGACCTTCCCCCAAAAGATATTGTACATGTATTGGATTCCTATTTTAAGGAGTTTGACGATATTATTGAGAAACACTTCATTGAAAAGATTAAAACCATTGGCGATGCCTATATGTGTGCCGGAGGGCTTCCGCTAAGTAACCGGAGCAACCCATTTAACGTGGTTTTGGCGGGGTTGGAGATACAGAACTTTGTACGCGGGTTCCAACCCGATGTGTATGCCTCTTCGGGGTTAAAATGGCAATGCCGGATTGGGATCCATTCGGGCGATGTTATTTCGGGCGTAGTGGGAAAGAAAAAGTATATCTATGACATATGGGGCAATACCGTGAATCTGGCTGCACGGATGCAGGAAGAGGGGGAAATTGGCAGGGTTAATATATCCGAAGTTACCCATGAATATATTCAGCCTTATTTTGAATGCGATTTCCGTGGAAAAGTTGAGACCAAAGGGGGAGATATGGTGAACATGTATTTTGTAAACCGGTTGAAACCAGAGTTTTCACTGGATAATTATGGCATTGTTCCCAACGAAGCATTCACTAAAATCATGAACTCTCTTTAGATAGTAGTTCGTAACTGGTAGCTTGTGTGCTCATTTGGTCATTAGCTCGTATATTGGCACATTGTCACCTTATCTTGAGTCTCGTGTCTCTTAATCTCTTGTCTGAATACTTGATACAGACTACTTGTTATTGCATTTTACAGATAGAGAACATGAACTCCAGGCCCCCGCTTTTCAGGTTTTTTGCCGAAATCTCCCCTTTATGGAAATGGACTCCGTTCTTAACAATGGCCAAGCCCAGCCCGGTTCCGCCCATGGTACGCGAACGGCCGCTATCGACCCGGTAAAACCGCTCAAAGATACGTGATAGGTGCTGGTCGGGAATCCCGGAACCGGAATCTGAAAAGGTGAAATAAACATATTTTTCGTCTTCCAGGTAACTTTTCATTTTAATGGTAATGCAGTCGCCGGCATAATTTACCGAGTTTTCCAATAAATTGCGCCAAATGGAAAAGAATACCGAACGGTTTCCGGTGATAACCAGTGAATCGGGAATATCTATCTCCACACTTATGTTGTGCTCCGTGATTTTCATCCTCAAATCATCCACCACCAGGCTCACAATCTCCTTCACGTTCACGGGTTCAATCTCGAACAAGTCGGATGCTTCCTCAATTTTGTTTAGCAATGAAATGTCCTGTATCAGCGATGAAAGCCTTTGCGATTGGACATAGGAACGTTCCAGGAAGAATTTCCGTTTTTCATCTTCCAGGTTGGTGTTTAAAATCGTCTCCAGGTATCCTAAGATAGAACTTACCGGGGTTTTCAATTCGTGCGCAATATTGCTGGTCATTTGCTGTTTCAGCTTCTTCTCCTTTTCAAGTTTGGTAACATCGTTTATCGAAATTTCAAAACTCCGATCCTTGAAAATAATGGCTTGTATCACGTAATACTTACCGCTTTTTTGAACCGTAAGGATGTTGCTCGAAAGCTCTGAAATAAAGTTATCTTTTTCTCTCTCAATGTGTTCATCGATAAAATCGTTGATAGGTTTTAATTCCTCAATTTCGAAAAATTTGTTGGGTGTTACCGATGATTCATCGGAAAGGGTATTAAGGTATTGAATAAAATGGTTGTTGGCCAACAGTTGTTTTTTCTTTTTGGTAAATACAGCGATGCCCTCGTGGGATATTTGCAGGTGGCGGAACAGTTTCTCGCGTTCAGCCGATAACTCTTTTTTGGTTTTTTGAAGCTTGTTGTAAACCTCGACTATTTGGTTCCCGATAACACCCAGTTCATTATCAGGAAATTCAACTTCGGTATCAATGGATTTGCCTTGCACGGCATTGATGGCAAACTCCTGCAATGTGGCGATGGATTTGCCAAAACGGTCCGTCAGGTACACCAGCAGCATGCCAAAGGCTACAAATAAGAACAGGAGCACATAAATAAAAAAGGTGTCCACCTTTAAGTAGTTCTCTACCCGGATGTCGTAAGGCAGGGCCGCCCTTACAAAATAATTATTGAAATTTACAGCATAGTAATAATAATCCTGGTCGGTTGATGTGGAATGGCGGATGCTTTTTCCTGATTTTAAACGTAACGATTCTTGTATCTCCGGTCGGTGCAGGTGGTTTTCTAATTCCGCTAGATTCTTCACAAAAGAATCGAACATTACAACCCCGTTGGGATCTATTACCGTGATTCTTAGGTTTGATTGGGGCAGAACATTGATGAATCCTGACAAAAAGGTAAAGTCGTTCGAATCCATGGCATGGTGTTTTACCAGGTAATTATTTACCAAGTCGATGGATGTCTGTAGGGTGTTTTCAAGCTGATTGATGCGGTAAACACGTTCGCGTTGGTATTGAAAAGCACCAATAACCAAAGCAAAGGCAACAAAAAGGAAAAAGAAATTGAAAAATAACTTGCGGCGGTACCGCGAAACTTTTTTGAAATTTAACATGTCTGTGATGACTTTCTTTATTGGAACAAAGGTACACGCGAAACTGGTTTATTCCCAATTTTTATTGAGTTTGGAATAAAATAGTTGACGGTGGTGTTTCTCCGAAGGGGAAGGATTGTATTCAACCCAATTGTTCTGCTTTGCGGCCGTCGAAATAATATCCATAGCCTGAGCGGGTGACAATGCATTTGCCCCACTGCCCGAATTTTTTCCGGATGCGGGTAATATTTACATCTACAGCCCGGGCCATGATAAATTGCTGGTCGCTCCATATCCGTTTGGTTATTTCCTCGCGGGAATAAACTTTACCGGCCTGGTTGTATAATAGCGTGAAAATGTCATATTCGGTACGGGTAAGCTCAATGGTTTCATTGTTCAATGTGACCCTTTTTAACGAGCTTTCCAGTTTGATCCCCTGGTGTTGATAGTTATTGAAGTGATTTGTTGTATAGCGTTCGAGTACCGCTTTTATGCGGACCAAAACCTCTTGAATGCTGAACGGTTTTTTGATGTAATCGTCGGCACCCGTACGGAAACCCTCCAAAAGGTTGTTTTCCGAATTCATGGCGGTTAAAAATATTACCGGGGTTTTTATGTTTTTCTCCCTGCGGAGGATGCTGAGCATCTCAAAACCGGAGATTCCCTCCATCATCACATCGAGTAAAATCAGGTTGTATTTGTTTAAATCAAGCTGTAATGCTTGTTCGGCCGAGTTGGCAATATCGGCCAAATATCCGTTTTCTTCTAAATTGAATTTCAGTATCTGACACAAATCCGGCTCATCATCTACCACCAAAATTAACTTGCGATCCATAGTTTGTTAAGAATTTATTACAATCCAAAAGTAGGGGTTGCAAAAACAAATCAGGTTAACTCATTATTAAGTTAACCTGAAGTTACAATTAAAGAACTGCCCTGTGTTTTTGCTATAATGCCTTTAAAGGATCATACCATATTAAGATTTTGAAACAGGAACAGGGCAGTTCTAATACTATTTATCAACTATAAACCTAAAATTTTATTGGTTAAGGTTATTCAAAGCGGACCCAGGTCCCTACCCAGTCGTTACCTGAACCAATTTTGCTGTCGCTGGTAAAGAATGAATTGATGGTTGCCGCATCTTTTCCACCAGTATAAGTAGTAGCAGCGGTTACAGTTAACGCATCTACATGGACATTGCTGCTAACCTCGAATTTATTTGCATCAACAACAGCAGTGTCAGCAGTAGCTAAATCATCGGCAGTTTTTGAATATACAAAAGGAGCAACCGAAACTTCGTTGGTTACATAAGCATAGTCAACCACTAAGTTCCCATCGTTTACCCCTTTTAAAGTGGTATTGTCTTCAACATGCACGCTACGTTTTTTAAACCCATCAATTACAATGTTGTAAAACTCGCCTTGAGTACCACGACGTAAACGTAACCCACGGTCGCCATAAGTTCCGATAACAGTAACTTGCGACCATGTTGGAGATGAGTAAGGAGAGGCCATGTGGTTTGCTTCCAGGTTATCGCATTCGAAACCGCTATCGCCTACTTCGCCAATTTGTTGGGCTAAAGCATACTGAATGTTACCATTCCAGCCTTCGGTCCAGTCGAAGCAATCATCTTCAGAACCAATAGAAGCTAAATATTTGGCATTAACTGAACCCCCAAAGAATTCATAACCATCGTCAGCACCCATGTAGGTAGCCAAATGGTCAACTTCTGTGGCAGAACCAACGCTGTAAAAGGCAAAACCATTTGATTCATGTTCATCATCAAAAGCCACTCCAGTATATTCCAAACGGACATAGCTTAATTTGCCTGAGTTGTCGGAATTGTTGTTGCCACCATAAACAGCATTGCCCACTTCGGTAACACCGGTTCCACCTTCGGAATTGATAATTCCATAACCGCAAACCATGATACCACCCCAGGTGCCTGCTTCTTCAACAGAAGATGTAAAAACAACAGGGCTGGCAGCAGTACCCACAGCATTGATTTTTGCGCCTTGTTCAATCAATAAATAGCTGATAGCGCCGGCGTTTGCTTCAAAGTTGGCACCTGCTTCAATGGTTAAGGTAACACCAGTTTTTACGTGTACAGCACCATCTAATTCATAGTTTCCGGCTGGAATGGTAATACTTTCGGTTACATTGCCTGATAAAACGCCGTCTTTAAAAAAATCGTAAGTTTTTGTCTCTTCTTCGTTATCGCAAGCTACAAAGGTCATTGATGCCATGAAGGCCATCATTAACAGATAATTCAGTTTTTTCATTTTTGTTGAAATTTTAGTTAATTATTATTTAAAAGTTATAAGTTACACTCATTGACAGGCTTTGGCCTTTATTATATTTCTCAATTGATTTTTCTCCTTTAATATTGTTTGCGTCAAAATATTCCTGAATAAATTCAATATTCTGATCGAATAGGTTACGGGCTTTAAACCCAATTTCCCATTTTTCATTAATATTTGATTTAGCCACAAAATCTAGGGTGTGGAAGGCGTTTTCGTAGATATCGCCACGGCCGCTAACACCCACTGCAAAAAGGCGTTTACTATAGTAATTGTAAACAAAGCTGGCCGAAATCTCGTTTTTATCATCCAAGCCAAATTTGAAAAGATAACCCAAATCGGCATTTATTAATATTGGGGAAGCCCCTTGTAATTCGCGTTCTTTGGTTGTATTGGCCGATGATTCGGGGAGTTTGATGTGCGAATAAATGTAGGAGAAGTTTAATCCTCCAAAAAACTGGTTCCATTTTTTCTTGGCATCAATTTCAATTCCGCCTACCAAACCATCTTCGGTATTTTGGTATGAATAACCCTGATCGCCGGCTACAGTAATTGCTGTTTTTTCGATGGGATCTTGTAATAACTTTCCAAAAAGGTTTACTGAAACCAGATCCCCGGGATTTGGAAACAATTCCCATTTGATGTCCACATTATTATTGAAACCAGTTGTTAATTCGGGATTGCCTATTGAACTTAACTCGCCATATTCAGAGTAAAGCAGTGGGGCAAATTCGGTAAAACTTGGATAGGTTACGGTACGGCTGGCTCCAAAACGGAGATTCATCTTTTCGTTTAAGGAATATTTTAAGTTCACCGATGGGTAAATGCCTGCAGGGACTTTAATTTTACCGTATTTAACGCCTCCGTAGAGGAAATTCGATTCCATAAAGAAGTATTCCCAGCGGATACCTAAATCCATTGTAAAAGCGCCAAAAGTGTTCACATAATCGGCGAAACCGGCAAGAGTAGTAAAATTTGCGTCGTATTGATCTTCTTTAATTGAAAAATTTTTAAGTTGTATTAGTGAATCGACAAAATTCTGATCGTTTAATAAATCAGTTGGATTAGACGGATTGATAGAATCGTTAGTGAGTGCATCGAGGGTGTAATATGATTTATTGGCTTTAAAATCGCGATCTTTCTTTCGCCCATCAACTCCCACATGAATCCACGATTTTTTTATTTCATTCTTTTCTGAAAGGATATATTTTAATTTTGCACCACCATTAATTTCCTTTTCGTTAAATTCATTAAAATAACGCATGCTGCCTTGCTGGTCGAGGGTGTAAAGGGTAAAGTAGCTTTCATCCACATCTCTTTCGTAAGTCATGGTACGGCGGTCGGGTTCGGTACTGTAAGCTATACTATATGACGATTTCCACTCTAAACTTAAGTGGCCGCCCAGTTGGTGATCCCCAATCAGTTGGCTGTTGTAGAGGCGGTAAATCCTCATCCGGTAGTTATTGATGGTACGGATGTCGCCTTCGGCACTTTTCCCTTCTTTAACTTTAAATCGGTCTTCGGAGCTATTAATCAATAAAAAGTTATATTTAATGCTGTGTTTGGGATTTATTAAATAAGCCAAATTTGCCAGGCCCGTTAAGTTGGTTTCGTAGGTGTATTTTTGGTAATCGTACGATGAATTGATGCCTCCCTGAGCATTCAAAATGTTATCGTAACCTGTCACAGTTTCGTATTTATTGTCGAATGCTACAGTAAACAGAGTCCCTAACTTTTGGTCATTTCTAAGTTTAAAGGTTCTCCCTCCAGTAATTCCCAGCGATAACTCAGGTTTTCCTTCGGTGGTTTTATAAGCAAAACTGCTTCCGTATGGGTCTTCGGTATAATATTTATTTGGGGTAATTGTTATCTGTTTAAAATCTTCAGGCATGGCATTGTATCGGTTTTTTGCCCCAACACCAAAAAACGATTCTACATTGGATGCCGGACTAGTGGCCGATTTAAAGGTTTTATTTAAAGCTAGTGTATTAAATCCGGTACCTATCTTTATTTCCATAAAAGGTTCTTCGGCATAATCTTTTGTTACAATATCAATATTGGCACCCGCATAGCTGGCGTAGTTCTGAACATCGAAAACTTTACTTAAACCGATATTCTGAACAATCTCTGATGGGAAAATATCCAATGGGATTATCTTTTTATCGGGGTTTGGCGATGCCAATGGAAGTCCATTCAACATTAGGCTGTTGTATCGGTCGCCCATTCCACGTACAAAAAGTTGGTCGTTGCCAATCATGGAAACACCTACCATTTTCTTCACACCTGCCGCAACATTTGATGCCCCTTTACGTGAAAGTTCCCGAGCCCCGAGCCTTTCTACAGACACTGTGGCCTCTTTCTGTTCCATCACCAAAGCCAACTCGCTTTCGCGGTTTACTTTGGCTACCACATCAACTCCTTCAAGGGCAACCCCCTCGGGTTTCATTTCAATGGTCAGTTCCAGGGAACCTCCCGGTGAGAGGACGACCGCACGTTTGAAGGTTTCATAACCCATAAAACTGCACATCAGGGTGTAGTTTCCTGAGGGAGCCTGAAACCGGAAATTTCCGTCAAAATCGGAAGTGGAACCCATTGTGGTCCCTTCAAGAAAAATATTCGCAAAAGGAAGTGGAACCTGCTGTCCGTTCTGGTTCTCGGTAAGTTTTCCCGATATGGTCCCGTTTTGTGAATACACTGTAACTTGTAATACAAAAATGATTGTAATCAATAAAAATTGTTTGTTCATACGTAGCAAAAAATCTAATTAGTCCTGTTTCAAAAAATCTTGATGCAAGTTTAGGGAAGGCATATTGTATGCAGATTAGCCAAATATTATGGTTGGGTATCCAAAATGTTTCATTTGGGTTACAACTGTTACAAAGCCATTAATAACCAGGAAAGATCACCCGTTAATTTTTATCATTTGTAAAGTATAATAATCAATAAACCAATGTATTGAATCGGGTTTAAGTTGAATTAACATTCAAAACCAGATTGAAAACATGGTTGTATGGAATGACGATTACTGAAACAGAATTTACGATTGGATCTATTATTTTTGGCAATGAAATCTGGAATTGGAAGGTCTTTAAAATCTTGTCAGCTGGGTTTATATAGCTGGAGTGGCAGTAAAAAAAATCCCGGTTTGGATTTCTCCAAAACCGGGACTTACCGGGTAACCAAAACCCATAAGATTTTATATGTTACGCTTTTCGGTTTGTCTGGAATTCAACAAAATCGCGAAGCGATATAAGCATATTTACTTGAAAAGCCATCAGTTTGCGTACCTCAAGCAACATGTTTAAATAGAGGTTGCTGTTTTTGTTGCCAACCTCTTTTTGTTGGATGCGCTTGATCTGGTTCTTCCGCATGGTTTTCATATAGTCCAGGATAGCTGCTTGCTTGGCAGTAACCTCTGGTAGCTTATCGTAAGTGGCATCATGGATAACCGATTGGACAAATTTTGAGAATACATTGATGCTTTTTGCCAGTTCGTTTAACTCCACCGCCTGTTCGGGCGTAATTGGTTTGTGCTGGTTCTCCACATGGCTTAAAAGCGGTTCAACCAGATATTCAAGGCTATTGGCAATATCACGTTGGAAGTCGAGTATCTGTACATAATAATTACCTGAATCGGAATTGTCGATCTGGAGCTTTAACATGGTTTTGTGGACATTGTTTTTCTGTTTCTTAATTTTTTCATTCAATTCGGCAATATCAGTTGTTAAAGACTTTAGTTCTTTGCGGTTTTCATTGGTTAACGCTTCAACAGCCTTGGAAAAAGTAGAAGTTACCTGTTTGTATATTTTTGAGGCTGCCTCTGTACTTTTTTCAAAAAGGTTATCTACGGATGTTGAAGTTTCGGCTTCATCCAATAAAAGTTGTTTTTCTTTTGAACGTTTTTTGTGTGTCAGATGCGTACGGTAAAAGGCGAAAACGGCCAATCCTACCATGATGATTACACCAATCAATCCCGCCCACTTCACGAATATTGAAATACCTAATGCCACTGCAAACGCGGCCAAAGCGGTTACAAACCAACCTCCGATGACAGAGAATACCCCGGTGATGCGGTAAACCGCGCTGTCGCGTCCCCACGCACCATCAACCAGTGATGTACTCATGGCTACCATAAAGGTAACATAGGTTGTTGAAAGTGGTAATTTATAGGAAGTACCAATAGCAATCAATACCGATGACACCATCAGGTTGACTGATGCCCGGACTAAATCAAACATGGGAGGGTTCTTTTCTTTACGTACGCGCTCGTTGAATTCTGACTGATCGAAGCGCTTGCTGATTTTTGCCACCGTGGATTGAGGGATAATGGTACTAAAGAAGGTTCCCACACGAATAACCCTGCGGACTAACACCCGGGCAAAGATGGATGAGCCAAAACGCTCGGAACCTTCATCCTGACGGCTAAGGTTTAATTCGGTTTCGGTTACTGTACGGGCCTTTTTCGAGAACCACAAGGTTAAAACCATAATAGTTCCCGCAATTATTAACATGTAAGTTTCAGTCGCTACGGGGTGATTCAATCCCTCCATCAACAAATCGTTGCCCCCATTTGCCTGGAACAAACGGAACGATTCCAGGCCTGCCAACGGAACCCCAATAAAGTTCACCAGGTCGTTTCCTGCAAAAGCCAGGGCTAATGCAAAGGTCCCCATGATTACAACAATCTTGAGTGGATTGATATTCCAGAGCCAGTTCAATAATTGCATGATGGCTGCGGAACCTAAAAATACTGAGAGTAATATTAATAATGTATTATCCTTGAGCAACTGAAAATTTTCTTTCGTCATAAACGAGGCGTCTTTCAGTCCTTTTATCAGGATAAAGTAGGTAATTGCTGCAATGGCTGCACCACTCCAGAGCGAGCCGTAATATTTGATTGTTTTTTCAAAATTGAAGCTGAAAATCAAGCGGCTAATCCATTGAACGAAGATACCAAAGGCAAATGAAAAAACCACTGAAAGTAAAATACTCGATATAATAGCTAAGGCTTTGGAAGAATTAATGAAATCGCCTACATGGGCAACCTGTGCAGTACCGTCAACCATGATGGTAGCCCCATTCATTACTTTCAGCCACGAAATCCCGACGGCGGCGCCTAATAGACCAAAAACCAATGAAACTGTAGTAGAAGTGGGTAACCCAAAGGTGTTGAAAAAATCAAGGAGCAGTACATCGGTAAACATAACTGCCATGAAAAGGATGATTACTTCGGTAAATAAAAGGTGTTCCGGGTAAAACAAGCCTTTACGGGCAACTTCCATCATCCCGTTTGAAAAAGTTGCACCTAAAAGTACACCCAGGCTGGCTACAATCATTATGATGTGGCGGGGTGCAACCCTTGAACCTAGTGAGGAGTTTAAAAAGTTGACGGCATCGTTGGCAACACCCACCATCAAATCGGAAATGGCTAAGGCAAACAGAACAAAAATGAAAATCAAATACATGTCCATATCTTATGTTTTTTGGTTACGGCGGCAAAAGTAAATCAATTAACTAAGGGCAATGTTAAGCAAATGTTAACTCTGTCAACGCTTATGTAAAATTAGAAATATTTGCGTAACAAATGAAATTACAAGTTAATCATTTATAGACTTTTGTTCCAAAAAACCGAACTGTTTTTCAATCTGTTTTTTATTAACCAGATACGGTCGGGGTTGGCATTGTAAATCATTGTTAACGAAGAGGGGTTTACATTGATCTCGATTTCGTTGGGGAAATAGACTGGCTCCCCATCGAGGTGGGCAGGTATTTTGTCGTTGGTTATTATTTTTATATGGGTGCCACGGACAATTTTCATGTAACGCGATTTGTGCATCCTTTTGTTGAACAGTTTAATGGCCAACTGCCCGGCTTCTACTTTAGGGAATTCACTCATTAGGCACACATCCAAAAGGCCATCGTTGATAATGGCATGAGGCGAGATGTAGGCGTTGTTTCCAAACTGGGCCGAATTCGCGAAGCTTATCAAAAATGCTTCCAGATGATAAGGCTGACCCTCAATATATACCTCATAAGCAAGAGGTTTGTACCGATGGAATTCGTAAGTGGCGATTTTCATGTAGGGAATCGGGCCCCGTTTTGACGCGGTAGCAAACAGGTGGGCAATGTGGGCATCGAACCCAATACCTGCCACATTTACAAAATGTTCGCCATTGATGGTGGCTGTGTCAATGACCTGTGTCCGTTGAAGGTTTAATATATCAATGGCTTCCTTTACCCGCATGGGGATTTTCAGGTGGCGGGCTAATCCATTTCCTGAGCCAATGGGAATGATACCCATCAAGCAGTTCCCGCAGTTAATGAGCCCCTTTGCAACTTCATTAACCGTTCCGTCGCCGCCAACAGCAACCACCATATCAAAAGTGTCCTTGGCCTGGGTACTCAGCTGTGTGGCGTGTCCCCGGTATTCGGTATAGACAATCTCATAGCTGAATTTGTGCGGGTTTAATGTCGAATCCAATTGCCTGATGAACTCAGGGTGTTTCCCGGTCCCTGATTTTGGATTAATAATGAATAATATCCTTTTTTTATGCATCGGGCTGTTTATTTGGTTTTGGTCGTTGCTGGTTTTCCAACGGTCATCTGGTTCTTTTCCAACCGGATGTTGAACTGCTGGATGATGGCTTTTAGTAATTTTTCCGTTTGTGTTACTTTTTCAGGTAGCTGAGCGGTCACATCAATATTAATCAATTTGCCGTCAACAAGTTGTTCTGCTGAAATAAGATGTTTGCCATTGAAATTGATAACCCAATTGTCATGAATTAGCTGGTACAGCCCATTGGAATACGAAACCGCTCCTCTTGGGGCATTTGTATCAAAAATGCTGTGCCCAAAAGTAATAAAGGGGCCGGGATAATTCAGGTAATCTAAAATAGATGGGAAAATATCGGCTTGCTGGCAAGTTGTATTGTTGATACCAACCAATGCGGTGTCTGTAGGTGCATAAAAAACAATGGGAATGGCAAATTTTCCCATGGTCGATTTATAGAATTCCTCATCGGCTTGCGCGGTATGGTCGGCACATAAAACAAACACGGTGTTTGAAAACCAGGGTTGCTTGGCTGCCAATTGAAAAAACTTTCCCAGCGAAAAATCGGCATACCCAATGCTTTCAAGGTTCACAAGGTTCCCTTTTGGATATTTCCCTTGATGGGATAATGGCAATTGGTACGGGTGATGTGAACTCAATGTAAACACAGAAGCAAAGAACGGCTCCTGCATCTGTGAAATTTCATTGCAAAAATAGGTTAAGTAGGGTTCGTCAAAGATGCCCCAGTTTCCATCGTTATCAGCCAGGTTAGGGTATTCATCCAATCCAAAATAGTTTTCTATACCTGACAACTTTATAAAATTATCGAAACCCATGGTACCATTCTTTCCCCCGTGATAGAAAGCGGTATAGTAGCCCTGTTTTTTTAGCAGCGAACCAATACTTTCAATATGTATGGAGGTGTATGACGATGTGATGAATGCGTTGTCCATTAGTGAGGGGATGCCGCTCATGATGGAAGGAAGGGCTTCGATGGAGCGTTTCCCGTTTGAATATCCTTGAGTACAGGTCAATCCCAGTTGCATGATGGAATCAAATTTTGGGGTATAGGTAGTCCTCTTTTCATTCAGAAAGCCGCTGTATTCCTTGCCAAAACTTTCGAGAATAATCAGCACCACATTTTTTTTATTCATAGGCAGACTATCGCCATAGTGCTGTTCGGGGTTAAATGTTTTGGAAAGTTCTTCTTCAGTAAAATATTCCGGATTTGGTAAGCTTTGACGGCCAAAGGTCTTAATAACGGTGAAGGGGCTATTCAGTACCAAAGCTATATTCTCAGGAGCAGCATAACGCGCTGCCGTAATAATACTTATGGGCTTTAACTGGAATCCCCCTCTACCTAAAACAATGGTTAAACCGATTATAATAACTCCCAGCAAGCTTTGAACGACAATATTGTAAAGTTTTGAGGGGCTGTTCTGAAACTTGTTTTGCGAATATTTTGGATACAGATAAATGAAAAGAAAGGTCAGAACGGCAAACAACAACACGGCATACCAGTAATCTTTAATAAATTCGGGCAACAGGGTTACAAAATCGTTACCCAGCCATTCCTTGTTAAAGAAATCGGCGGTAAGCCGTTTGCCTTCAAACTCGTAGAACTTGCAGTCCACCATATTAATGGCCAGCAAAATAATATTTGGGACAATGAATAAATACTTTAAAAAAAGCTGGTACCAAGGACGGTTTAAAACCACTGTCGGCAAACTACTGAATAAAACATAGGAAATATTTGCCAAGGCAATGGTGGCAAGGTCGAAGCGCATTCCGTACATAAAATGCAGCAATACTTCGCTAAAGTTTAACGAAGAAAAGAGATGGAAATTCATGATGTAAAAGACAACCCGGGTGAGTGTCATGAATATCATGATCAAAAAAAGCCTTTGAGCCAATAAATATTGGTGGTACAGATAATCCCTCATTAACCTACAAACATTTAAAACCGATGCAAAAGTAATGAAATATTGCTATCCATAAGATTCCATTTGTTAGGAAGAGCTTAATAAATCATCAATAATTAGGGTGAACTGTTCTACTTTTAGGCCACCTCAAGTTTAACCAGTTCTACTTTTTGCAAATCTTTCACATAAAACCGCGAACCCAGATAAAATAAGAGAGATCCAAATAAAAGTATCGACGGTAAGATTTTCATGGCTGTTGTAATATCTGCGGCATCGTATATGGCACCGATAACAACGGGTACCGATGAAGCCCCCGGCAAGTTTTGCACCACTACGGCTATTGAATACGAAACAGCCCATAATCCCGCGTGTACTAAATCTTGGGTAACCGAGGAGGCCGTACCTGATTTAACAAAAGCTGCAAAAAGGAATTTGCATACATATTGTTGAATTACTGAAAGGTAGTAAATACATTAAAAAAGTGTTCCCTAAAATGGTTTTTAAGTGCAAGTTGTTCTTTTACTTTGATAATGGGTTCAAAAGGTGCAGGGATAAATAACTCAAAAGTAGTATTTACACTACCTTGACAAGCAGTAAAAAAAGTTAGTTTTGGAGCCATATAAACTAGAATCTTATGTTTGAAGGTCTTGAGGTCCTTGATACAATTCGGTTAAATTTCAGCCCGGATAGTTTAAAATTGCTAAACATTACCATTGCCTTTATTATGTTTGGGGTGGCGTTGGACCTTAAATTAAGCCGTTTTAAGCATGTTGTTTTATTTCCAAAATCTACTATTTTGGGTGTGGCCGCGCAATTTTTAGTAATGCCCTTAATGACCTTTTTGTTGGTACTTATTATAAACCCAACACCAGGCGTTGCATTAGGGATGATATTGGTTGCCGCTTGTCCGGGGGGAAATCTTTCAAATTTTATGACTAACCATGCAAGAGGGAACACGGAGCTTTCTGTTACTTTAACCGCGATATCTGATTTTTCAGCAATAATAATGACCCCTCTAAACTTTGCTTTTTGGGGCGGATTGTACGCTAAATTTTATCATCAAGGTTCCGAATTGCTATTGCCCGTTGAGATTGATATATTGGAAATGGTTAAAACCATGATTGTTATACTTGGAATCCCTTTGGTGATTGGTATGCTGTTTTCAAAATATTTACCCGATGTTACAGCTAAAATCAAAAAGCCTATAAAAATACTGTCATTATTCATATTTGCCAGCTATGTAGTGATAGCATTGGCTAAAAATTTTAATTATTTTTTAGATTATATACATCTCATTTTTTTAATTGTATTAATACACAACACTTTGGCGTTTTTATCAGGCTATGCCGTTGCTAAAATATTTAAGCTAAAACGCCAGGATGTTCGAACGATTACAATTGAGACCGGAATTCAGAATTCAGGTCTGGGGCTGGTGCTTATATTTAACCCGAATTTATTTAACGGTATAGGCAGTATGGCCTTTATTGCTGCCTTTTGGGGTATCTGGCATATCATCTCAGGGCTTACCCTGTCGAGTATATGGTCCTATAAGCCTCTGCTGAACCGATAAATTGCTGGGGCTCTAAAAAAAACGAATAGATTGAACCTTCTCAGATAAATAATGTAGGAAAAAACAGCCAACCTTTTTGGGTCGGCTGTTTTTTTGAAAATACACTATTCCTTTATCAATTTTTTGTACCGGATTCTTGTGGGACCCTCATCGCCCAAACGTTTTTTGCGGTTTATTTCATAATCGGAGTAAGAACCTTCAAAGAAATATACTTGTGAGTTCCCTTCAAATGCCAAAATGTGGGTGGCAATCCGATCGAGGAACCAGCGGTCGTGTGAAATAACCACGGCGCACCCGGCAAAATCTTCCAAACCTTCTTCCAGGGCGCGCAACGTGTTAATGTCAATGTCGTTGCTAGGCTCATCGAGCAGTAGCACGTTAGCTTCCGATTTCAAAGTCATGGCCAGATGCAGGCGGTTCCGTTCACCGCCTGAGAGTACACCTGCTTTTTTTTCCTGATCGGCTCCGGCAAAGTTAAACCTTGACAAATAGGCGCGGGCATTGATAAAACGTCCTCCTACTTTCACCTCTTCCAAACCATCGGAGATAATTTGATACACTGACTTTTCCGGGTCAATATCGGTATGGCTTTGATCCACATACCCAATTTTCACGGTTTCGCCCACGGAGAAGGTCCCTGAATCGGCTTTTTCGTGGCTCATGATTAACCGGAACAACGTAGTTTTACCTGCACCGTTGGGGCCAATCACCCCCACGATACCGTTGCGGGGCAGCACAAATTCCAGATTGTCAAACAGCAACTTATCACCAAAGGCTTTTCCAACCTGGTGTGCTTCAATTACTTTATCACCCAGACGGGGACCATTGGGGATGAATATTTCAAGCTTTTGTTCTTTTTCTTTTACATCTTCATTCAACAAACGGTCGTAAGCACCCAAACGGGCTTTTTGTTTGGCCTGTCGTGCTTTGGGTGCCATCCGTACCCATTCCAGTTCCCGTTCCAAGGTTTTGCGGCGTTTGCTTTCCGTTTTTTCTTCCTGAGCCAGCCGTGCACTTTTTTGTTCCAGCCAGGAGCTGTAATTTCCTTTCCAGGGAATACCTTCGCCACGGTCAAGTTCCAGAATCCAACCGGCGACGTTATCTAAAAAATAACGGTCGTGGGTAATGGCAATCACCGTTCCTTTGTATTGCTGCAAGTGTTGCTCCAACCACTGTACCGATTCTGCATCGAGGTGGTTGGTAGGCTCATCGAGCAATAAAATATCAGGTTCTTGAAGCAACAACCGGCATAAGGCGACCCGGCGGCGTTCTCCTCCTGAAAGATTTTCGATTTTCCAGTCTGAAGGCGGGCAGCGTAATGCATCCATGGCACGTTCCAGCTTGTTGTCAAGTTCCCACGCATTATGGTGATCGAGCAGTTCGGTTAATTCCCCTTGGCGTTCAATGAGCTTGTTCATTTCATCATCGGTCATGGGTTCGGCAAACTTCATATTCAAATCTTCATATTCTTTCAACAGTGCTACCACTTCTGCTGTTCCTTCTTCCACTATTTCGCGCACGGTTTTCTGGTTGTCGAGTTTGGGGTCCTGCTCCAGCATTCCTACCGAATAACCGGGTGAAAATACCACTTCGCCTTCGTAGCTTTTTTCGGTGCCTGCAATAATTTTCAGGAGGGTTGATTTACCGGAACCGTTCAAGCCGATGATCCCGATTTTTGCTCCATAAAAAAACGACAGGTAAATGTTATTCAAAACTCTTTTTTGGGGTGGATATGTTTTTCCCACGCCTACCATTGAGAAGATAATTTTTTTATCGTCAGCCATATAATTCATAAATTAATAATGGAGCAAAATTAGGAAAATGTTTAGGTTCCTAATCCTGCTCCAGCACTTTAATTTTCAGTATTTTTTTATCTCTTAAACCCTTAACGGGTTAATATTTACTAAGAATCAGGAGTTTAATCCTCTAGTTTTATCGGGTTCTCTAATTAAGCTTTCTTTTTAGCTTTTGCCAGCTTTTTAAAATCTTTGGCAAGCATGCCTTCGGTATTTTTGTCATCAATCATGTGCCAACTGAAATAGTACAGTTTTGCATCGGCAGCCCCCACAATAGTTTTAAAGCAACGGGCTTTTCGTTTGGAACCTTCGGGGCCTACTTTGTGTACAAAAACCACATTTTCATCATGGCTGTCAATGGCAGTTTGAAGCTCTTCGCGGGTCACAATTTTGAATTTATGAGGATAAATTGCTTTTATCTTAGCTTCAGAATCCACTTGTTTCGAGAGGTCTTCTTTGGTCAGGTAAAGCACTTTGTCCTTAATATCGCCGGTCAGGTTTTTGTAATAGTAGCTAATGGCTTTTTTCCCATTTGTAATTTCAGGATGGGCTTGAGTTAACAAGATATGGTTTTGCAGAAAGCGGCAAAGCGCCCCTAATTTGTGGATGTAAAACTCTTCATCAACATCGTCATAAGCAATAGGAACTGAGGCAATGTCGGGCATCTGACGGACAAACTCATAATCGCCGCCCAATTGCACGCATAAGTAATTGTATTTTGCTTTGGTTTTGTCTTTTTCAAAAATCTCTTTATTCATTATTAAAAAAGATTTGTTGGGGTCCATCCGGGCCTTCTCAAATTCTTCGGTGGAAAAGGTCACAAATTCAAATTTGGTGAGCGTCCAATGTTTTTCAACGGTTTCCTTGATCACACTGTTGTACATGAGCATAGGGTTACTCTCAAGCACCACATAGGTGGTAGTTTTTAAAAACTGTTCAATTTGCTCGGGGGTCCCAACTGTTTGCTGGGCTTTTAATGAAATAACTAGTAACATCACAGTTATTCCCATCCATAATTTTTTCATTGCAGTATGTTGTTTTTTTAGTGAATAATATTTTAGCGAATTTAAAACAATTTTATGTGAATCAAGTTTAGTAAAGGTTTTCAAAAGATTTATTTATTGATAATATTTTCCTTTGCCATTAATTAACAGGGACGTACAATGGATGCTTTTCGTTGAATTTCCGTAAATAAAGAAACTTCATTTGCTTCTGTTTTTTCTTGTTCAGGGCATTAAATTCGTCATAAAGTTCCTGATCAGCCATCAATAATATTAAGATGTTGTCAACGGAATATTCCAGAACCTTTCCTGTTTGATAATCCATAATGAATTGGTAAATCTCGGTCCTGGGGGTAGTGTTGCTGGACATGTTGTAGGTTGAATACCCATAAGTTGGGTTGTAATAACGGTCTTCGTAAACAGTTACCGAAGCTACAAAATGGCAAATGTTTCCCATCACCGGAATCCTGTTAAAATCGTCGCCCCAATTGATATATACTGAACCCCGACGGCAAAAACCCCACAAATCATCTACATCAATCTCCTTTTTAATTCCAAACTGGTCAAAAAAGGTGACTTTTTTATCAGCCAAAAGCTTGCTAAAAAAATCGAAGTCGGATTTGTTGTATTTTGACACGATATATTTAAGCGGGATAGGGTTGTTGTTAATAAGTTGACTATGTGTAAGGTACAAGCCATCGTTGAACCGGAATCCTGCACCAAACCTGACCAATTTTGTACTGTCAGTCTGAGCCGTCAAACTGCTAAAAACCAAGGAAACTACTAATATGAAAATCGGTTTCATCTACATCCATTTGGAACATCCAAATAACAAAAAAAAGAGCTTATTTGAAACTTCTGTTCCAAAAATAAAATCCATCCATGATTGTTTTGTACCTTAAATCTGTTTACGGAATCAAGGTTGCAGGGTTGAATGGCTGGTCATGTACTAATTTGTTAATTATCTCAATAGCTAAAAAGCTAAAAGACTAAAAACCTAATTGTTCTTGTCTCTAATCTCTAATCTCTAATCTCTTGTCACGAATCTTGATACTGACTACTTGAAACAGATCTATTAATTTCAATGAATGTTTGGAAATGCCGCCAGGGTTTATATAATTTTGCATTCCTTAAAAGAATCATAAAAAAGTAATCTTAAAATTAAGAATATGAACAATTTGATAGCAAAATACTACGAATGGTTGGTTAGCTACGGAATATCTGAAAGTATCGCAGACTTTCTAAAAGTAGCCACTTTGGTTGGAGTTATTCTTGTGCTTTGTTTGCTGGCAAATTTTATTGCCAAACAGATTATTGTATCTTTTATTGCCGGTTTGGTGAAACGCAGTAAAAACCAGTGGGATGATATTATACTTGAACGGAGAGTATTCAACCGGTTGGCCCATTTTGCCCCTGCCATGGTTTTATATTACATGAACCACGCTATTTTGGCAGAATTCCCCAAATGGGTCCACTTTATCCAAGTCTTAATTTATATTTATATGACTGTGGTTACCGTATTAGTGCTTACCTCATTCATGAAGGCATTGCACGAAATTTATCAGCAGTCGCCTTTGGCAAAAGGGCGTTCCATAAAAGGATACATCCAATTGGCTAATATCTTTATCATTTTTATTGGAGCCATTTTTATTATCTCGTTCTTAACAGGTAGCTCCCCGGCAAAACTGTTAGCAGGTTTGGGAGCTTTAGCCGCCGTTTTAATGTTGATATTTAAAGACACTATTTTGGGATTGGTTGCCAGTGTGCAGCTCTCGGCCAATAACATGCTTAAAATTGGCGATTGGATTGAAATGCCTAGCAACAAGGCCGATGGAACAGTGCTTGAAATAACGCTGAATACGGTCAAAGTTCAGAATGCCGATAATACCATTATTACCATTCCTACCTACTCAATGGTAGCCGAGTCGTTCATCAACTGGCGCGAAATGGAAGACCTGGGAGGGCGAAGGGTAAAACGCTCTCTTTTTATTGATGTAAATACGGTGAAATTCGTCCCACGGGAATGGATGGAACGTATTGAAAAGACGACAGGAATTGCTTTCTCCGGAAATATCCCGGCATCTGACACCGACGGGGCAAACACTAAGAATGAGCTTACCAATCTTGGTTTGTTCCGGAAATATGTTGAGGGCTATTTAAGAAAAAACCCAAAAATAAACCCGAACCTGAATTTGGTAGTCAGGTACCTTCAGCCTACTGAAAACGGAATACCCATGGAGGTGTATGCTTTTTCTAAAGAGACTAAACTGGCTAAGTTTGAAGAGGTCCAATCAGGTATTTTTGAACACATTATTTCAATCATCCCGTTGTTTGAACTGCGTGTGTATCAGAATCCGTCGGGCTATAATTTTGAGAAACTGACTCAAAAAGTTTAACACAATGTTAACAAAAGCGTTTACTACTGGCATTATTCAGTAGCTCCAAATTTTTTACATTTGTTGTCATCAAACCTTTTAAATTAAAAATAACCGATATGAACAGAAAAATAAGTGTTTTGTGGATGGTACTGGTTCTTGCCATAACTGGCTATTCGCAACAAGTAGGCCCAAATATCTCGTGGGATGTGTCAACCTATGATTTTGGCGACATAAAAGAAACTGATGGGAAGGTAACGTATAATTTCACTTTCTCAAATACAGGGAGTGAGCCTTTGGTAATAACAAATGTCCGTCCTTCATGCGGATGCACTTCCTCAGACTATACCAAAGAACCCGTGGCTCCTGGTGCTAAAGGGTTTGTGTCTGCTACCTTCAATCCTGAGAACAGGCCTGGTAAATTTTCAAAATCAATTACCATTACTACAAATTGCAATCCTCCGGCGTCAACCATCCGTTTTACCGGGAATGTCATTTCGCGCCCTCAGACAGTGGAAGATGAATACCCGAGAAATGTTGGTGAGTTGCGGTTAAAAACCAACCATCTGGCTTTGGCAAAAATTGGTTATACCGATGTAAAAGAGGGTGAGTTGGAGATGGTAAATACCACCGCTCATGATTTGAATGTGACTTTTAGGAATATCCCGTCGCATATCAAAATTAAAGCAGAACCTGAGACTTTAACACCGGGTGCAAAAGGTGTAATAAAAGTAAGTTACGATGCTGCCAAGCGGAACGATTGGGGTTTTATTATGGATAAGGTAACTATGGCCATTAATGGCGATACCGACCAAAATAAAAACGCCATCTCTATCAGTGTTACTATTGAGGAGGATTTCGAAAAAATGACTCCAGAGCAAAAAGCCAATGCTGCCCATATTACTTTCGATACAAAAGTTTTCAATTTTGAAACCATCAAACAAGGTGAAAACAAAGATTTTGCCTTTAAATTCAAGAATTCGGGTAAAAGCGATTTAATTATCCGTAAAATAAAACCTTCCTGCGGATGTACAATTGTTAATCCTTCAAAAGAGGTATTAAAACCAGGGGAGGATGCTGAATTCAAAGTAAAATTTAATTCCTCGGGAAAAACCGGGAAACAAAACAAAACAATTACCGTAATTACCAATGATCCCTTGGAATCGCAAGTTACTTTAAGAGTTACCGGTGACGTATTAACCTCGAATTAGAAAAAAAATCAAAGTCATACTAAAAAAGCCACCAGTTTATGGGTGGCTTTTTTATTTCGCCCAACCAATTATTCAACAAGGGTTGTTTATAAATTAATTTAAGCCCGTGTCCTTCGTCAGGCTATAATTGTAACTTTGTAAACCGATAATACAATTGCTAATGGATTCACATAAAAATCACGAAAGTGCCCTTAAAGTAAATCAAGGTGTGGAGCAGCCACCATCGGTGGATGCCCATTCGGCCCAACGATTTATAAGCATCAAACGGAAGCGACTTTCTGTTGACGAATATATTTCGGGTATTCTTTCGAAGGATCGGATGGTTTTGAGCCGTGCTATTACTTTAATTGAAAGTTCTTTGCCCGAACATCAGAAATTAGCTCAACAGATTATTGAAAAATGCCTGCCTTATGCCGGAAACTCTTACCGGATTGGAATTTCAGGTGTTCCCGGGGCCGGGAAAAGTACATTTATTGAAGCGTTGGGAAAGTACCTCACCCAGCAAGGACATCAACTGGCCGTTTTAGCAATTGACCCGAGCAGTGGCCGCTCCAAAGGCAGTATCTTGGGTGATAAAACCCGGATGGAGGATTTGAGTAACGATCCGAACGCGTTTATCCGTCCAAGCCCATCGGCAGGTTCGTTGGGAGGTGTGGCTCGTAAAACCCGCGAATCAATTGTGCTGTGCGAGGCTGCCGGTTTTGACGTGGTTTTTGTCGAAACTGTCGGGGTTGGCCAATCAGAAACAGCAGTGCATTCAATGGTCGATTTTTTTCTGTTGGTACAAATTGCCGGAGCCGGCGACGAACTCCAAGGAATCAAGCGGGGGATTATGGAAATGGCCGATGGCATTGTCATTAATAAAGCCGATGGAACAAACATAAGGAAAGCTGAAATGGCAGCAAATGATTTCAGAAACGCCCTTCATCTGTTTCCGCTTCCGGCATCAGGCTGGAGCCCACTGGTGATGACCTGTTCGGCTTACTATAAAACCAATATAGACAAGGTTTGGGAGATGGTGGTTGATTATTTTGAATTCACCTGGAAAAATGACTTCTTTAGCTACCGCCGCCGCGAACAGGCTAAGTTCTGGATGTACGAGACCATCAACAATTATTTGCACGATAGTTTTTATAACAATACGGTCATTCAGCATCAGATTGAAAAACTTGAAAGTGATGTGTTGAACGATAAAGTGAGTTCCTTTATCGCGGCCCGTAAACTACTTGAAAAGTATTTTGGCACCAAAACCGATTTATAAGCGGGCCAGCATCTCTTTGAAATAATTGTTTGGGGTAATGCCGTCACTGTTCTCGGAGAATTCCGGTTTGATGCGGTGGACAAAATACATATCAATATGGCCCTTGTGTTTGGCAAGTATTTTTCCCCGGTGCTCACATTCAAAAAAGTCTTTGATGATTTCGTAGGTTGATGCAGAAATATTAACCATTCCCGGAACACATGCCGATTCAATTCTCTTGGCAATATTCACGGTGTCGCCCCAAATGTCGTAAGTCATTTTTTGCTTGCCAACAACCCCTGCAACCACGGGTCCACTATGAATTCCAACTCTGAGCTGCCAGGCTCTGAGGCCTTTTTCTTCGCGTTCTTTGCCAAGTTCTTTGATAATCCGTTGCAGGTTTAGTCCAACAAGCACTGCATCAAATGGATGGCTTTTATTTCGCATCGGGATACCGCCCACGCACATAAAAGCATCGCCGATTGTCTTTATTTTTTCCACAAAATTCCGGTTGACAACATCATCGAATCGTGAAAAATAGGTTTGCAGTTCATGCACCAGCTCCTCAGGGGTTAGGTTTTCGGCCAGTTTGGTAAAATCCTGAATGTCGGCAAACAACACTGAAACGCTGCGATACAACCGGGGAGTGGCTTTACCTTTCGATTTCAACTCTTCGGCTGTCTCAGCAGGTAAAATATTTAAAAGTAACTCATCGGCTTTGTCTTTTTGTTCCTGTATTTTATGTTCTGCTTCTTTAATCTGTGTAATATCCGATTCTACCGCAATAAAGTTGGTGAGTTGGTCCTGTTCGTTTGTAATGGGGGTAATTGAGGTCTGTTTCCATTTAGCGATTCCAAACCTGTCGGTAAACGGGCAAACATAAGAGACTGTTTTGTGATTTTGGAGCAGGTCCTTAAGAATCGTCTCTTGTTGGTTCCACTTTAGGAAATCGGCTAACGATGCCCCGTGTTGTTCTATAAATTCGCTGCGGCTGTAACCATACATTAAGTGGAACCCTTCGTTCACCCAATCTATTTCGCGGTTGGAATTAAAAATAATGACCGAGTTGCTTGTTTTGCTGGCCACCATGGAAAGTTTTTTTAGTTTATCATTAATGAGTTTTAATTCCGAGACATCGGTTTGAAGGACGATGTATTGCATGATTTTGTTTTTATCGTCGTAAATAGGGTTCATGGTAGTTTTAATCCATTTTTTTTCTCCCGATTTGGTTTGCATCATTGAGGTGTAATTCAACGATTGTTTTGAGTTGATGGCCCGTTCGAGCATCGGTTTAATATTCATCTCGTTACTGACACTGAAAATATCTTTACCCACTTCGGCAATTAGCTCACCCATGGTATAACCAAAAAGTTTGACAAATCCCTGGTTGACCCATGTAAAGCGGCCCTTGTTGTCGGCAATAATGACGGCGGTATCCGTTTTACTTGCTACCAATGAAAGCTTTTCAAGTTCGAAATTTAATTCTTGAAGATGTTCGGCTTGTGAAAGGAGTTCTTCGCGGTGGAGGCTCAGGCTCTGTTGCTCTTGAATTAAATTGATCCTGAAATAATTCAACTGGTTGCGGTTTAACTCAAGATGCTTTTTATAACGGTTAATTACCTTCTTAGATTTTATGAAAACAATATAGAGGATAGCAGCGCATACCAATAATAAAAATAAGGGCAAAAATAAAACAGCCTTTTGTATGAATAGGTAGCTCATAAGAAGCACAGTGGACATATAGGATTAATTTTCCTTGTTTAAACGGAATAAAGGACAATTAGCTCAAAACTTTTTACCAAGCACTCATTTTTCTTGATGAAAAGATACTAATTTCTTAGGTAAGTACAAAAAAAATAGCCGCTTGATACGGCTCTATAATAAGTTTTATTCGTCACCATCAGGCTTGGAACTTATCCTAACTTTTAGCAGAAAAAAGAAGTTTTTATTGTCTTCAAGTGGTAAGAATTGGTAATCGAGTTTCCGCCCGGTTTTTCTGGCAATATCAATTAAGCCTAAACCTGCGCCACCTTTTTCGGAAAGCGAACCTTCGCGGATTTGCTTTTTGTAAAGGGCGTTTAATTCGTCTTTGGTCAAGGAGTTGATATAATCAATAGATTTTCTCAAATCATCAATGCGCTCGTTAATAATTTTATTTGCAGTGATCACGTTCCAGAATCCATCTTTCTTTCCAACAATGAACAATCCATTACCAATACGGTCGTCTTCATCATAATCGTCGGAGTGTTTAGTCATGTTTTGCAGGCATTCAACCATTACATGGAAGACTTTTCTTTTTACAGAACGTTCCTCGTTGGTTTTATCCATGTCACGTTCGGCCATAGAGGTGAACATTTTCATAACCTCGTGACTAAATTCGCCTTCGTAAACCAATGAGAAGCCATTGCTGGCCATTTCATCATGCAAAGACAATACAGATTTTATAAAGTTTATATCAGCGCTCATTGTTGTACTCATTTTCAGGATTACATTATTATTTTTATAATAATGTTAAAAATAAGATATTTTTTTAAAATAAAACAACTCTCCTTATAATTTATCAGAATCAAGCAATACTGCCGCTTAGTTCAAGCGATAAACAAATATGTTTTGGTTATTGTTCGATGGTGTTATCTTTTTCATTAGCAAGTCGATATAGCTGGGTTCAATTATCTGGATAAGCTCCATGTCAGGAAATGATTTTTTTAACTCCGAAGTGCGAAAATCCAGGTTGTTTTCATTTACAAAAAGGGCATATTCAGGTTTTGGCCATCCTTTTTGTTCGATGAATTCCGGGTTTGGAATGTTTTGCGAATGAAAAGGCTTGGTTTGCGATGTTAAAATCAATGTATCTATAGCTTCTTTCTTCGGTAGGTTGTAAAAGACCAAATCTTTACCCGCGTAAAAAGTAGGCATCTGCGTTACCGATAGCCGCGCCGACTCTTCTACAATTATATGTGTAGCATCGGGTTGTTTCCCCAGATAAACCATAGCCTCGCACCGTGATTTTTTGGAATAGGTTGTTGTTGTGATGAGCCATAAAAAGGTATTGACAATCCAAAAAAAGACCATGCTATATTTAAATAGACGCATGTTCCGTTGCCAGAACCCTGATTTTTCAATAAAAAGCCACCAGCCCAGAGTGCCCACTACCACAAACATGGGAATAATGGGTAGTATAAAACGCTCTTGCTTGTTTGGGAAGATGGTGTGAAATAAAAAGAACAGGAACGATGGCCAAAACAAGAGTGCAAACTGTTTGAATGAACGGAACCAGCCAAACAACAGATAAAGTCCAAGGGGGGGGGTGACCATCCCCGCGAGGATGCTGAGGTACATGTAATAGTTATTTACCCCATACTCGTTCCGGTGTTGGATGTTATAAACCACATATTCTGTTAGCTCTGCAAATGGCTTTTTCCAAATAAAAACATCGATAATTCCCTGAAAGAAAGCAATAGAAAGGAATACACCCGTACCTAATAATAAAGCCTCCAACCATTTCTTTCGAAATAGAATTACCAATCCAATGCCACCTGCATATACAATGGTCTGGTACCGGAACGAAAAGGTAACTCCCAGTATTAAACCTACCAGAAAATAAGGCCAATATACTTTTTTCAGGTTCTCAAGTTTTACTATTTCCCACGTACCCCACATTAAAAAGGGGATACAAATAACCTCGACCAAATTGCGTACCCCCATGAAAGGGAAAAACCAAATCAAAGCCAGAAAAAGACCTGCTTTGCGGGCAATTTTATCATTGGTGTAATGTTCAGTCATTCTATATCCTAACCCAACCACCCAAAGGGAGATTATTGCATGAAGGAACCTTACTAAAAGCATCTTAAGCTGAGGATCGAAAACACCCAGCCATTCAAAGAACAAGAAAAGGAGGTAATGTAACCCCGGATAAAGCAGGCTGTGGCCTTGGGGAATAGGTTCCTGATCAGGAAACATTTGTTTTTGTACCTCGGGCATCCAATTGTTCCAGTCGTGCTGTCCCACCCAGGATTGGGCGGCATCAATTACTAAAAAGTGATCATCGTGAAAAGCATACCCTTGGGCAAAAAATACAGCGACCAATCGGGCCAGAAAAGCAATAACCAACAGACTTAGCAGTGGTTTTTCGTTCCAGTATTGTTTTAATAATTTCATTTCCGGGATATTATTGGACGAACATTTGTGCGTCGTTTAGTTTTTTATAATAACCATTTTGGGCTAAAAGCTCTTTATGGGTTCCTTGTTCCACAATTTTCCCTTCGTGAATCACGCAAATCAAATCGGCATGAACCACTGTAGATAAGCGGTGTGCAATGACAATTGATGTACGGTTCTGCATTAATCGCGTTAAGGATTCTTGAACCAACTTTTCCGATTCAGTATCAAGAGCTGAGGTAGCCTCATCTAAAATCATGATGGGTGGATTGGCTAAAATAGCCCGGGCAATACTGATCCGCTGACGTTGGCCGCCTGAGAGTTTTCCGCCCCGGTCGCCGATGTTGGTTTGGTACCCTTGTGGCATTTCAGAAATAAACTCGTGTGCATTGGCAATTTTAGCGGCTTCAACAACCTGTTCCAAAGTGGCATTTTCAACCCCAAAGGCAATGTTGTTAAAAACAGTATCGTTAAACAGGATGCTTTCCTGATTAACCACGCCCATCAATTTACGTAAGTTTTTAAGTTTCAGGTTCCGGATGTCGGTTCCGTCAATCTCGATGCTCCCTTCGTTTACATCGTAAAACCTTGGTAAAAGATCCACCAATGTAGATTTTCCGGAACCCGATTGCCCAACCAGGGCCACGGTTTTTCCTTTTTCTACTTTCAGGTCGATGCCTTTAATTACCCAATCGTCCAGGTACTTGAATTGAATATTATTATAGTGGATTTGCTGATTGAAGGAATCAATGGAAACAGGATGTTCAATTTCATTTATTTTTTCAGAAGCCTTTAAAATAGCATCGATACGTTCGCTGGAGGCAATCCCTTTTTGGATGTTGTAAAATGCATCGGAAAAAGCTTTGGCCGGATTGATGATTTGTGAAAAGATGACAATAAAACCGATTAATTCCGGACCGCTCATGGCCGATTCACCATTTAGGACCAACTGCCCTCCAAACCACAATACCAATACCATAACCACGGTTCCAAGGAATTCACTCAAGGGGCTGGCCAATTCCCGGCGCCTCCACATTTTTATCATGATTCCGGAATAGGTCAGGTTTTCATGATTAAACCGTTCTTTCATTTTCCGTTCGGCATTAAATGCCTTGATGATGCGTAATCCCGAAAGGGTTTCATCAATAATAGACATAATGTCACCCAATTTTCCCTGAGCTTTTGAGGAGCTTTTACGCAAAGTGCTTCCCAATCTACCGATAATTAATCCCGAAATGGGCAGCAGCACTAATACAAAAAGGGTCAACTGGGGGCTCATGTAAATAAGGACACCTAACGAAATCATAATGGAAATGGGCTCTTTAAACATTACGTCTATGGAGCGGATGATAGAATTCTCAATTTCGTTCACGTCGTTAGTCATCCGGGAAACAATGTCCCCTTTGCGCTCGTCGGAAAAGTAGGATAGGGGCAACCCCAAAATTTTTTGATAGAGGCTATTTCGTATGTCCTTAATGGCTCCAACTCTTAATGGAGCCATCACGTAGCGGGCAGCATACCAAAAGCCGGTTTTGAAAAAAACGGCAATAACCACAAATACTGACACATAGAGCAGAGCCTCTGTTTTTCCGTAATGTTGGATGATGTGGTTCAGAAAATAATTGAAGTTATTCTGGATGTTTTCCATACTAAGTTTCCACGGCATTAAAGCATCAACGGGCGGCTGATCGTTAAAAAGGACCTGAAGAAAGGGGATAACCATGGTAAATGAGAATAAACCAAATATTACCATCAATAAGATAAATAGAAAATTTAATGCCGCGTTTTTCCAGTATTTTGGGAAAACATATTTGAGAATCTGCTTTAGTTGTTTCATGAAGTGTACTAAAATGTGGATAACTTTTGGTGTTTGTTTTAATAATAGATACCCGTGTAATTTTGGGGCGTAATCTTTTTAAGTTCCTCTTTCACATCATCGGTTACCGCTAATGAATTGATAAATTCGTGGATGACATTTTTATCTATTTTATGGTTGGTACGGGTTAAATCTTTCAAAGCTTCATAAGGTTTTGGATAGCCCTCGCGCCGCAAAATGGTTTGGATGGCTTCGGCAACAACACTCCAATTTGCTTCTAAATCGGTTTTAATTTTGTCTTCGTTTAAAACCAGTTTACCCAGACCTTTTTGGAGCGATTTTAAAGCAATCAAGGTGTGGGCCATCGGGACCCCGATGTTGCGCAAAACGGTAGAGTCGGTGAGGTCGCGTTGTAGGCGCGAAACGGGCAATTTGGCCGCGAGGTGCTCGTAAATGGCATTGGCCATACCCAGGTTTCCTTCTGAATTCTCAAAATCAATGGGGTTCACTTTGTGTGGCATGGCTGAAGAACCCACTTCGTTTTTATTGATCTTTTGCTTGAAATAATCCATCGAAATATACGTCCACATATCGCGGTCCAGATCAATTAAAATGGTGTTAATCCGTTTCAGGTTATCGAAAATAGCGGCCATATCATCGTAATGCGAAATCTGGGTGGTGGTTTGCAACCGTTCCAGTCTTAATACTTCGCCCACAAAACGGTTGGAAAAATCAACCCAATCGACATCGGGGAAAGCCACCACATGGGCATTGAAGTTTCCGGTAGCTCCGCCAAATTTGGCAGAACAGGGAACATCTTTCAATAAATCGAGTTGTTTGTTTAACCGTTCCACAAAAACCATCAGCTCTTTCCCTAGTCGGGTAGGGCTGGCAGGTTGGCCGTGTGTCCGGGCCAGCATGGGGATTTTTTCCCATTCAACAGCCAGTTGGCTCAAGGTAGCAATTACCTTTTCAAGAATTGGATAAAACACCTGCTGAATGGCGTCGCGTAGGGAATAGGGGATAGCCGTATTATTGATATCTTGTGAGGTGAGACCAAAATGGATGAACTCTTTTGCTTCGCCAATACCAAGCACATCGAATTTTTCTTTGATAAAGTATTCCACCGCCTTTACGTCGTGGTTTGTAGTATTTTCAATCGCTTTAATCCGCAATGCATCTTCAATTGTAAAATTTTCATAGATGCTCCTGAATTTTGGAAACAGGTCCGCATCAATCTCTTTTAAAGGTTTTAATGGTATCTTGCATAGTTCAATGAAATACTCAATTTCCACCAGAACCCGGTAACGGATTAAACCAAATTCGGAAAAATAGGTGTCTAATTCGCTGATTTTGGACCGATAACGTCCATCGACGGGAGATACTGCGGTAAGTTCAGATAATTGCATAATTTGTTTAAATGAAATTCAGCACAAAAGTATAAAAAAACGGGCAAGGAATGAATGAACCGTAATTTTAAACCAATTCGTAGTTTTTATACCCTATGAAAACACCTAAGTTGCGCAGCATGAATTTTTTAAAACGGTCTTTGAATGAAAGCTTGTTAAGCGACAGATCGCGATCGAATTCCCAGTTTTTCTCAAGTATCCTTTTTTCCATTACTTGAGGATGCGAACCGTTGAAACGTTCCAAGGCATCAATAACTGAATAATCGAATGTTTCGGCTTTGGCCACATTTTTTTTCACCCATTGGTCGGAATGCCATAATTTGTTGAAGGTTTCCTGTTTCATCTGCATCGCCCTTGGATCCTTCACCCAACCATAGTGATGTACATACGCCCCGATAGGTTTTACCCGGAGTTTTTCGTTATCCCCTTTTCGGAACCCCTGGGCATCACGGTAGGAATAGATGGATTTGTTATTCCGGACAATCCTGATTTCCTTAGGATACCATTTAAACGAAGAGCCAACATAATCGTAGGAGCCATAAAAATGCTTATAATTAAAAAGTAAGCCATCTACTTTTGGTTGGTTTATCCATTTTTCCATGGCTGTTTTTATTTCGGGATGGTATTTTTCGTGTACCACTTCGTCGCCTTGAATATAAAAACACCAGTCGGTATCGGGGCTTATTGCTTTAAACGCTTTATCGGTTTCAACAGCTAATACTTTTCCCCCTTCGCGCAGCGAATCATCCCAGACAGTTTCAACAATCCTGATTTTGGTCGGATCAATCTGCTTCACCAGTTCCAGGGTATTGTCATCGCTTTTACCCACAGCAACCACAAAGTCATCACACAAGGGTAAAATTGATTGAATGGCTTCCACAAAAGGATAATCGAATTTTTGACCATTCCGGATAAATGAGAAACCTGTAACTTTCATCTTCATTCAAATTTGGCTGCTAATTTATAATAATGTTCCGAAAGTGTGGCCGTATTAAATCTTTGGAAATAGTTTGATTTGATGAAAATTTGGTTCATCTTTAAAATATGTAGGGTTTTGTGAATCGAAAAATTAAATAATAAGGCACAAATGAATCATAGGAATATATCTTTAGGTGGCTTTGGCTTAGGTTTTAAAAATTATTTCAGAGCCTTTTCATTTATCTTCAATCATGGGTTGGCATGGGTTTTCCTTATTCCTTTAGCCATCAGCATGGTTCTTTATTTCAGTGGTTTTACATTTATTGAATGGGCTAGCGGATGGATTAACGACACCGTTGATGCGTGGTTGGCCTCGAATCCAGAATCCTGGATTTCAAAAATTACGCCTTCTTTTTTAAGTGGATTGATAAAGGTGTTGCTGCATTTGTTGTTTTTCTTGCTGTTTTCAATGTATAGCGGGTATTTGGTTTTAATATTTCTTTCGCCGCTCTTTGCATGGCTCTCAGAAAAAACAGATGAAATTGAAACAGGCAGAAAATACCCTTTTCATTTTTCGCAATTCCTGAAAGATATTTGGCGTGGGATCACCATCGCCCTGCGGAACATGTTTTACCAAACGCTCATTTTTTTACTGGTGCTGATAGCTTCATTTCTGCCGGTAATTAGTTTTGTTACCGCACCTGTTGGGGTAATCATTTTGTTTGTTGTTTCGAGCTATTTTTATGGATTTGTCTACATGGATTATAATTGCGAACGCCATCTTTTCAATACCCGTGAAAGCGTAAACTTAATCCGGAAATACAAAGGAATGGCCATTGCCAACGGGGCTCTTTTTTTCAATCACCTTAATATTCCTTTTTGTGGTGTTTTTTTGAGTACATTTGCCTCCATAGTTGCAGTGGTTGGGGCTACTTTGGCCATGAATGAAATCTCCGAATTCAACAACCCTGTAAGCAAAAACAAATAATAAAAAACTATGATAAAAAGAATCATTGGTGTTTTAATTGGTATGGGTTGGGTGACCGCCCAACTTCTGGCTCAAATTAGTCAGGATACAACTATTGTGTTAAAATTCGACATGAAAGAGGAGGTAGCTCCTGCCTTGTGGCGTAAGACTCAGAAAGCTTTTGATGAAGCCAAAGCTGTAGGGGCCGACGTGATACTGATCCACATGAATACCTATGGTGGAATGGTAGTTTCAGCCGATTCCATCCGCACAAAGATATTGAACAGCGAGATTCCGGTTTATGTGTTCATTGACAATAATGCTGCTTCGGCAGGGGCATTAATTTCCATTGCCTGCGATAAAATCTATATGCGCCCCGGGGCCAACATTGGTGCGGCTACGGTGGTAAACCAAACAGGCCAGCAAATGCCCGACAAATACCAAAGTTATATGCGCAGTACTATGCGTGCTACAGCAGAAGCTCACGGAAAAGACACGCTGATTTATGGAAAAGACACCACATATTTGTGGAAGCGCGATCCCAGAATTGCCGAAGCCATGGTGGATGCCAGTATTTTTATCGAAGGAGTAATTGACACCGGGAAGGTAATCACTTTTACAGCTACCGAAGCCATTAAATATGGCTATTGCGAAGGTATTGCCGAAAATATTCAGGAAGTGCTGGAATTGGCGGGGCATAAACATGCCGTTATTAAGGAATATAACCCCTCTGGATTGGATAAACTCATCGGATTTTTGATGAATCCTGTTTTTCAAAGTTTATTGATTATGGCCATTATTGGAGGAATTTATTTTGAATTACAGACCCCGGGAATTGGTTTTCCATTAATTGTGGCAGCTACCGCGGCGGTTCTTTATTTTGCTCCTTTATATCTGGAGGGCATTGCTCAAAACTGGGAAATTGCTTTATTCGTGGTAGGCCTCATTTTGTTAGGTGTTGAAATATTTGCCATCCCTGGATTCGGGGTTACTGGTGTATCAGGAATCATTCTGATGGTGTTGGGGCTTACCCTTGCCTTGGTTGAAAACTTTGATTTCGATGTGGAAGGTTCCGGCATGTTCATTTCAATGATTGTCAAATCACTGCTTTTTGTGTCTGCATCGGTTTTTGTGGCATTTATAGGTTCGTTGTACATGGGAAAAAAGGTGTTCGATACCAATTTGTTTTCACATCGGATTGCATTGCACGCTACCCAGGAGACCAGCCAGGGATTTGTGGGGGTCGATCCGAAATTGATACAACTGGTGGGAAGCGCTGGGGTGGCTGAAACACCCTTGCGGCCTTCAGGGACTATTGCTATCAATGGAGAATCGTATGATGCCAAAGCAGAATATGGGTTTATTGAAAAAGGTCAACAGGTAAAAGTGACCCGGTTCGAAGCTAGTCAATTGTATGTAATCAAAGTTTAAATCTTGTGTCGGAAGATTTTTTTATCAGATCATTCAAATCATCCGATTTCAACCAGGTGATGAACCTTTGGATGGAAACAGGCCTGGGTAACCCTGAGCGGGGCGATGATCTTGTTGTAGTGGAACGGACACTAAAGCTGGGTGGCGCCTTTTGGGTACTGGAACACAAGCCTACGCACCAAGTTATTGGTACTTCCTGGATTACCAACGATGGACGGAGATTGTACCTTCATCATTTTGGTATTAAACCGGAGTTTCAAGGCATGCATTTGGCCACATCATTACTAGAAACCTCGTTAGCATTTGCAAAAGAAACAGGTTTGCAAATCAAGCTGGAGGTACACCAACAAAACAAAAAAGCCATTGAACTGTATCAAAAGGCGGGTTTTATAAATCTGGGCGATTACGGGGTTTTCATTATCCGAAATTATCAATAAATTAATAATTAACTGAATATCATGAAACAAACAAAAATTCTGTTTTTAACCTACATAGTAGCAAGTGTATTTGCTGTCTTTTCAGGATGTGTTTCGGTTTCTAAAAATGCCGACATTACACCGCAGGAAGTTTATGACCATATTGCTTATCTGGCTTCGGATAGTCTGAAAGGCCGTTATCCGGGTTCTGAAGGAAGCCGGTTGGCCGCCGGATATATTCACCGGCAATTTTTGGATTATGGTCTATCCCCTTTGTTTGATAATGGTTACCAGCATTTTAAAGTGGTTACCGGCTGTTCACTAGGGAAAAGCAATTACCTGCTAATTAATAATGACTCTTTGATTATTGATAAAGATTACCGCCCATTGGCCTTTAGTGCTAATGCCGAGAAGATGGGACAGGTTGTTTTTGCGGGTTATGGATTCGAAATTGAAACCGATAGCCTGAAATGGAACGATTATGCCTTAGCCGATGTGACAGGCAAATGGGTATTGGTGTTGCGCGAAGACCCGGAACCCGAAAACATGAACAGTGAATTCATCCCATTTGCTACTGATAGGGCAAAAGCCACCTTGGCTAAGGATAAAGGAGCTATAGGGATTCTTTTGGTGAATGGTGTCCAGGCTTCAAAAATGGATGTACCTTTAGATTTGACCTTTGATCAAAACCTCAGCGATGCCGGGATTCCGGTAATTAGCCTTACAAGACAAGCAGCTAACCGGATTTTTCAGGGTTCCATAACCATTGAGGAACTTGAAAAGACAATCTTGGAAAAGCAAAAATCGGTGATACTTCAAAGCCAGACGACGATAACTTCCAATACCGAAGTTATCCAAAACCTGGCCGATGCTAAAAACCTGGTTTTTATGATTCAGGCAAAAGGAAATCCTAAAACAGAAGATGCCGTGGTGGTTGGGGCGCATTACGATCATTTGGGAATGGGCGGAAAAGGCGTTTCATCACGGATGCCCGATACCATTGCTGCTCATAATGGTGCCGATGATAATGCATCAGGGGTATCTGGCATTATTGAATTGGCTGGATATTACCAAAAACAAGCAAAAAAAATGAAAAAAGACATGATTTTTGTTGCTTTTGATGCAGAAGAGATGGGTGTTTTAGGTTCAAAATATTTTGTTGAAAATCTGCCTGTTGCAAAATCAAACATCAAGGCCATGTTCAATTATGACATGATCGGACGGATGAAGGCTGATTCTATTGGAATTTCCATTGGAGGCACAGGAACTGCCAAAGAATTCGATTCATTATTACATGCAACCAAACCTGTGTTTGCTACCCAGTTTTCGCCCGATGGCTACGGCCCCAGCGACCATGCGCCTTTTTATTCGGCAGGAATACCTGTATTGTTTTATTCTACCGGTGCCCACGAAGATTACCATACGCCGTTGGATGATATTGATAAAATCCGTCCCGATAAGGAAGCCGATTTGTTAAATTACAGTACAAATATCATTTCTCAGGTAGTTACAACTGCCGATACGTTGACTTTCCAATCTACAGGCAGCCCACAGGGACAACAGCGGCGTTCCCGTCTGAAAGTAACCTTGGGAATTATTCCCGATATGGCAGGAATACAGAAAAACGGTTTGGGTGTCGATGGTGTCCGTAAAGGGGCTCCAGCCGATCGCGGGGGAATCTTGAAAGGCGATAAAATTACAGCCATAAACGGGGAACCGGTGACCAATATTTATGATTACATGTTCCGGATGTCGAAATTGAAACCGGGCACCACGGCGGTGGTTGAGGTAGAGCGCCAAAACCAAAAAGTAGTTTTGCTCATTCAATTGTAAGGGGTACATGTCGCAAAATCAACCAGACTTGTTCAATGTAAAAAATTTATCCGGTTTTTACCAGGCATTGGTATTCCTGTTACTAACCGGATTATTTTCGGTTCTGATAGGATTTTTGGTTATGGCAGGCGCTTCGGCCATTCCGGCCCTTGAATCTTGGGCAATTTTTGCTTCCTACACGTTAACCTTTGGATGGATATTCTTTTTAGCCAGGAGACTTTGGAAAGTTGAAGTTTTATCCCATGATTCAGTAGGCTGGAAGACATATCTTTACATCATTCCTTTGGTTTTTATTTTATCGGTGCCTTTAGAAGGATTGGTAAGTTTAATCCCCATGCCCGATAGCATCAGGGAAAAATTTGAAGAAATGATTACCTTGAACCTACAAGGGTTTCTGACCATTGGTATTGCAGCCCCTATTCTTGAAGAACTTATTTTTAGAGGTGTTCTGCTAAAATCGTTGCTTGAAAAATATCAACCCAAAAAAGCCATTATTTGGTCGGCCATCATCTTTGGTGTGGCACACATGAATCCCTGGCAATTTGTGCCTGCATTTTTGATAGGCCTTTTAATTGGCTGGGTTTATTGGAAAACCCAATCCATCTGGCCCGGGATAATCATCCATTTTATCAACAATTCTTTTAGCTTTGCCATTGGATATTTTACCCAAGATGTGAACACCTCATTTTATGACTTACTGGGTGGTTGGTTATCGTATATGATATTGCTGATTATTTGTGTGATATTGAGTTTTCTGTTGATACGGCTACTGAAAAATCATTTTGAGCATGAGAATATAGGAACAATAATTTCAACAAAACGTTAATCACAAATTAGATAAACAATTAAAAACAAATGTATGAACAGAACATTACAGACTGTCCTATTTTGGATATTGGCCTTTTTAATTACAGTAAGCGCGGCGGTATATCAGCGAATGACCGGCCCCACGTATCCTAAAAGGGTTGAATTAAACACAGCAAATGAAATTGTTAAATTGAAATTGATCCGTAGCGCAGAGGGTAGCGACAATTGCCCGCTTGCGTTTGAAATTGCCGATACCTCCATCAGCGCCATGGTTGAATACCGCCGGTACCCAACCAACGACGAGTGGGTAAAAGAAGCATTAACCCGCGACCAATCAAACCTGACCGGAAGTTTACCAGGTCAACCGCCTGCAGGGAAAATTGAATACAAAGTCCTTTTTTACAAAGATGGAAAACAGATGAACGATCCCGAGGAATACCACACCATTGTGCGCTACAAAGGAGTTGTGCCCGGATGGGTTTTAGGGCCACACATCCTTTCCATGTTTATTGCTATGTTATTGGCAAATTTTGCAGGTATAATAGCCATTGCCCGCCGCCCGAATGCCCGGTTATACATGTGGTTAACCTTTGCTTTTTTAACCGTTGGCGGAATGATCATGGGCCCCTTGTTGCAATTGTATGCCTTTGGTGATTTGTGGACAGGCATTCCTTTTGGATGGGATTTAACCGACAACAAAACCCTGATTGCCTATGTAGCCTGGATTGTAGCTTTGATAATGAACCGCAAAGGGGTAAATTACCGGTGGATTATTGTGGCTACCATTGTTACTTTGATCATTTTTTCCATCCCTCACAGCATGTTTGGTTCCGAGTTTAATTATGCCACAGGCTCGGTAACTCAGGGGTAATAAAGAAAATATTGTAAATAAAACGGGATGTTTAACATCCCGTTTTTTATTTTTTAAAGATTTTAGGTGATTGAACGATACTTTTTATATTTGACCTAGTTAAAAGCCAATTTGCGCATTAAAAGTTTCAAAAACCCTAATAACATGATTAAAAAATCATTATTTCTCCTCCTCTTGTTTGTTCTTGTCAAATTGTTTGTATCGTGCGATTCCAGATGTGGAGGCTCTGCAACTTACGAGAATATTTATAATAATGTCATCATCAAGGCATTCAATACGGCTGGCTTTCAATCTATCCTTGTGGAAGACAGTGTATTTAAAAATACATTTGGGTTAACCATTTCAATGAATTTTGAAACCAATCAGGTAGCTCGTAATAAAATTCCGTTTCAGAGTGGGTTTTCTTTTGCCATGGCTTTAGAATGTACCTCAACCACTTATTTATATCCCGACCCACTTGATATTATTGAGATTTATGTGTTAGATACCAAAACCAAAATCAGGCAAAATGTTTCGGAATGCTTTGGGGTTTATGGTTATAGTACCACCGAACCGATGTCATTGAATGATTTTTTTGAAATCAGAGAAGAATGGCACGACGGGTTTCAATTAGATTTGCTTGATTACAAAACAATTCCCGATAATGCCGTGTTTATTGCAGAGGCTTTTTTGGAATCGGGACTGATGTTTACAGCCGAAACACCAGAGATTTATTTCAAATCAAAACTTAAGTAACGATGCGCATTTCACTTGTTTTTCTTTTATGGGTAGCTTCTTTCACAGCTCCGGCTCAGGATTTTTCAGCTTTGGATACTTATGCCCGGAATACACCACAGGCAAAAGCAAAAAATGTGGATGAGTTAGCAACCTATTTGCATCAGCAAGCCATCACCGATTTAGAAAAAGTGCGTGCCTATTATGTGTGGATTACCCAAAATATTGCCTATGACACAAAATCTTACTTTTCAGGAAAATCAAACCCTGAAACCAGCCCCGAAGCAACCTTAAAAAAGCGGAGGGCCATCTGTCAGGGGTATTCCGAACTGTTCAAAGCTTTGTGCGATATTGGGAACATTCCTTGTTTTGTGGTTGATGGATATAGTAAAGGCTATGGATACAAGCCCGGTAAAAAATTCAATAGTACCGACCATGCGTGGAATGTTGTACAGTTGAACCAAAAATGGTATTTGATAGATGCTACCTGGGGAGCAGGTTATGTAACCGAACAGCAGCAATTTGAGAAAAAATTTAAAGAAGAATATTTTTTGGCGGACCCTAAAAAATTTATCTTGAACCACCTGCCTTCCGATCCCATGTGGCAGTTGTTACCTTGCCCGTTAACCATGGAAGAGTATCTTGAAAACGATCCTCGGATAGAAAAAATCATTGAAAGCAAACCGGATTGTTTCAGCTTTGCTGATACCATTAACAGCTACTTGCAGTTGGAAAAAGCGGAACGCATGATCAACTCCTCGGAACGGGCATATCGCTTTTTTCCTGAAAATGCCGAACCTGTGGGTTATGCTTACATGAACTTAGCTTATGATTTGGGACTTCAACTGACCCCATTGTACGATAGCGAAGAATTTGTAAAAGCCCTGGAGGTGAGCCGGACCATTTTGCAGCTAAACGAGAAGGCATTAAAATACTTCAAAGAAAGTAAGACCGGGAACGGCAAAAACGCCTATAACATGGCTAAACAGAATGTAGCCTCCATGAAGAACAGTATCAAGAGCCTGGAGGATTATTTGAAATAATTTTTCAACATTTTTATAAGACCCCCAGTATCAATTCCCAAATTTATCGCGGTTTGAAAATAAAATTTCAAAGCCTCCTCTGGTAAATCCATTTTTGCAAAAGTGGTTTAAAGGGGACTTAGTTTACTGATGTTTATTTTTGAGTGGTTTCTTAGCTATTTTACCTCAAATATTGCTGCTTTTAAATTGAAACCTGTTGTTGAGGTTTCGTTACTCCGGTTTTTTATTTTCCTTTGATGTTCATTCTTAGAAACATTGGTAGAAAATTCAAATTCCATACAATGTTTTTTAGCAGTTTAAAATATGATTTTTTAAAGGTTTTCGATTTTTTGCTTACAATCTGATGCTTATGCTGAAAAACAACTATTAAATTTATAGTTTTTACCTTGCAAATGCTTTGCTCTTTAATACATTTGCACAGTTTTTAAATCGTCAGTGCGCATAAGTAACAAAAGAACCCACTGTTGATTCCTTATCTTCTGCGCAGGTTAATTACCAGTTTTGATAACAATTCTAAAACTATATTTTATGACACCAACACATATTGAACACATCGGTATTGCTGTTAACAGCTTAGAAGAATCCATTCCATTTTATGAAAAGGTACTGGGTCTTAAATGTTACGCGGTTGAAGAGGTGAAAGATCAAAAGGTGAAAACTGCCTTTTTTAAGGTGGGTGATACCAAAATTGAACTTTTAGAATCGACTGATCCTGAAGGACCTATTGGTAAATTTATCGAGAAAAAAGGGCAGGGGATTCATCACATAGCCTTTGCTGTGGATGATGTAAACGAAGCCTTGAAAGCTGCCGAAGCCAATGGCGTACAACTGATTGACAAGCAAGGCCGCAAAGGGGCCGAAGGTTTGAATATTGGATTTCTTCACCCAAAATCGACTCTCGGCGTGCTTACCGAACTATGCGACAATAAATAAATTATATAAATATTCCTTTTTTATTATGGCAAATCAAGATAAAGTTAAAGAATTAATTGAAAAAAGGGTTCAGGCACGTTTAGGCGGAGGCGAAAAACGGATTGAGGCCCAACATGAAAAGGGTAAACTGACTGCCCGTGAACGTATCGAGTTGTTGTTGGACGAAAGCAGTTTCGAAGAGTTTGACATGTTTGTGACCCATCGGTGTACCAACTTTGGGATGGAGAATAACAAAATTATGGGCGATGGTATTGTTACCGGACACGGAACCATTGATGGCCGGGTAGTATATGTGTTTGCACAGGACTTTACCGTGTTTGGGGGTTCATTGTCGGAAACTTTTGCCAATAAAATCTGCAAAGTGATGGACATGGCCATGAAAACCGGAGCTCCGGTAATTGGCCTAAACGACTCCGGTGGAGCCCGCATTCAGGAAGGGGTAACCAGTTTGGCTGGTTATGCCGAGATTTTCCAACGCAACATTATGGCATCAGGCGTTATTCCGCAAATATCAGCCATCTTTGGGCCATGTGCCGGTGGTGCTGTGTATTCTCCAGCACTGACCGACTTTGTGGTGATGAGCAAAAATACCAGTTACATGTTCTTAACTGGTCCCAAAGTGGTTAAAACCGTAACCGGCGAAGTGGTTACCGACGAAGAGCTGGGTGGGGCCATGGTTCATGGTACCAAATCAGGGGTTGCCCATTTTGTGGCCGACGATGAGCGCGAAGGGATTCTTCTTATCCGTAAATTGTTGAGCTATTTGCCGCAAAACAATCTGGAGGAAGCTCCACTGTTGCCTTGTACCGATCCCATTGACCGCTTGGAAGATGCCTTAAACGAAATTATTCCCGATAATCCGAACAAACCTTACGATGTGAAGGATGTAATTCATGCCATTACCGATATGCACGAATTCATGGAAGTTCAACGGAACTTTGCCCCAAATATCGTTACAGGTTTTGCCCGTTTCAATGGCATGTCGGTGGGCATTGTGGCCAACCAACCCGCTTATTTGGCCGGGGTACTTGATATCAATGCTTCGCGCAAAGCGGCCCGTTTTGTAAGGTTCTGTGATGCTTTTAACATTCCTATCGTAACCTTAGAAGATGTTCCCGGTTTCTTGCCAGGTACAGCCCAGGAATACGGAGGTATCATTATTCACGGGGCAAAATTGTTATTTGCTTATGGCGAGGCTACCGTTCCTAAAATTACCGTTATATTGCGCAAAGCGTATGGTGGGGCTTATTGTGTAATGAGTTCCAAACACCTGCGGGGCGACATCAACTACGCGTGGCCAACTGCCGAGATTGCTGTAATGGGGCCTAAAGGTGCTATTGAGGTACTCGAAAACAAAAACATCAGCCAAATTACCGATCCTGAACAACGTGCCGGGTACATTAAAAAAGCTGAAGAGGAGTATAAAGACCAGTTTGCCAACCCATATAATGCTGCCAAATACGGGTATATTGATGATGTGATTGAGCCTCGCAATACAAGGTTCCGTATTATCAGGGCTTTACAGACTTTGGCCACGAAAAAGGACACTAATCCTCCAAAAAAACATTCAAATCTCCCTTTATAAACCCATACGAACTATGAGAAATAGCATAAATAGGATTATAGCAGGAATAGCTTTGGTTTGGCTGGGAGGAAGTTTGAACCACTTGCAAGCCCAGAGTGCCCTCGACCTGAGGATTAACGAGTTTCTGGTTTATAACGACTCCAATTACGTGGACGACTTTGGAGAGCACAATCCCTGGATTGAGATTTACAACTCGGCTTACAATACCGTGAACATTGGGGGCTGTTATTTGACTAACGATTTGAACAACCCGACCATGTATTACATTCCCAAAGGGCAAAACGTTACAAAAATCCCTCAACAGGGGTACTTGGTTTTTTATGCCGATGGACATGAGACCCGGGGTATCCAGCATTTGAATTTCAGCCTTGAGGAAAGTAAACTTATTGCATTGTTCGAATCGAATGGGAAAACATTGATAGATAGTATTACCATACCCAAAGGACAAAAAGTAGATGTTACCTTCGGTAGGATTGAAGACGGCTCCGTCGTCTGGGATTTTCTTGAGAAAGCTACCCCAGTTGCAAACAATCAGACAAAAATAAAGATTACATCAGCCGAAATTATTGGCCAAATGGATCCCACTGGTATTGGCATGGCTGTTATTGCAATGACAATAGTTTTTTCCGGATTATTATTGCTGTATTTGTTCTTTAAATACATGGCCAAAGTTTGGATGCGTGATAGAAAGAAGTCCAAATCCATTACTCCCGATTTGCTTCAGGTTGAAACCGAGACGGATGAGATATCGGGGGAGGTAAATGCCGCTATAGCTCTGGCTCTTTATCTGTACAGGGTTCAATTGCACGATACCGAGGCTGCCGTGTTAACCATCAGTAAAGTTTCGAAAACTTATTCGCCATGGAGTTCTAAAATTTATGGGTTGCGGAAAAACCCTAGATAAGATTTAGGGTTGTATGATTTGTAATACGGAATCTGAAAGGGTTCTATAAGTTAAAATACTAAAGATATTATTCAAATGAAGAAATTTAAATTTACCATAAACGGCAACCAATACGATGCGGAAATATTAAGCGTGGAAGAAAACTTTGCCGAAATAGAGATAAATGGGACGCATTATAAAGTGGAAGTGGATAAAACCTTGCAAATGACCAAAACGCCAAAATTGATCCGGAGCGTTTCGGTGCCTTCCACCGATGTGCATCCGTCAGCTGTTAAAACAAGTAGCCCATCGGCCCCTAAAGGAGCCGGAACTATCAAGTCGCCACTGCCAGGTACCGTTTTAGAGGTTTTGGTGAAACAAGGCGATGTAGTAAAAATGGGACAAAAACTGTTGGTGCTTGAGGCCATGAAGATGGAAAATAACATTGAGGCCGATAAGGAAGGAAGGATTGTTTCCATCGAAAAACATAAGGGCGATGCCGTGATGGAAGGCGATGTATTAATTGTAATTGGCGAATAACTATGGAACATTCAGGAAGTTTTTTTGATTTTGTCTTTAGTCACATTTCGCAATTTTTAAGTTATACAGCTATTGCGAATATGACCGTGGGCCATGTTATCATGATTTTGATTGGTTTGATATTTATTTATTTGGCCATTGCCAAAGAATATGAACCCATGTTATTGATACCAATTGGCTTTGGGATTTTAGTTGGGAATATTGCCTTTTATCCAGGGTTGCAGATTGGGATTTACGAAAGCGGTAGTGTGCTGAATTACCTTTATTTTGGGGTATTGAACGGGATTTATCCACCCTTGATCTTTTTAGGTATTGGTGCCATGACCGATTTCTCGGCTTTGATATCCAACCCTAAATTGATGCTAATTGGAGCTGCCGCCCAATTAGGTATTTTCGGGGCTTATGCCATTGCCTTAGCTTTGGGATTTTCTCCTGCCGAGGCCGGAGCAATTGGTATCATTGGAGGTGCCGATGGCCCAACCGCTATTTTCCTGTCATCAAAATTGGCTCCGGAATTGATGGGTGCCATTGCCATCTCTGCTTATTCATACATGGCGTTGGTACCAGTTATACAGCCTCCGGTAATGAAATTGTTAACCAATAAAAAAGAGCGGTTAATCCGGATGAAACCCCCACGTACGGTTTCAAAGATTGAAAAGATAGCTTTCCCCATTGCCGGGCTCTTACTTACCTGCTTTTTGGTGCCCAGTGGTTTGCCCCTGTTAGGGATGCTCTTCTTTGGTAATTTGCTAAAAGAAAGTACCGTTACCAAACGGTTGGCCGACACCGCCAAAGGCCCAATGATTGATATTGTGACAATATTGATCGGGTTAACCGTTGGCGCTTCAACGCAAGCTACTACCTTTTTAACAGCAAAATCGGTTGGTATTTTCGTCCTTGGAGCCTTCTCCTTTATTATTGCTACTTTCGGAGGGGTTATGTTTGTTAAATTCCTGAACCTGTTTTTAAAAGAAGGAAACAAAATCAACCCGTTAATCGGTAATGCCGGCGTTTCAGCTGTGCCCGATAGTGCCCGGGTGTCGCAGGTTGTAGGTTTGCAATACGACAAAACCAACCACCTGTTGATGCATGCCATGGGGCCCAATGTGGCTGGTGTTATCGGTAGTGCCGTAGCTGCCGGGGTCCTGTTGAGTTTCTTGTATTAAGAATATTGATTGTTCAATGATAAAAAGGCTGTCTGATTTTCAGGCAGCTTTTTATTGAACAGATAGGTATCCGTGCCAGGTTCAAACCTCAAAGTGCCGCTCCGGGTTCGGGGCAGGTTAGTGTCAAGCAACAAAGTGTTGCCTTGAATCCGGGGCAGGGTGGTTGCAATAAACAATTGGTTTCCGGGAATCAGACCCCGCATCGCCATACGGGGATGATAATGTACACGATAATATATGGATTCCGGATGGGGAACCAAGGATTTTTGGGGTTTAAGTCTGCCACAGACGCCTTCAACCCGCTTCGGGGTTGCTTAAAATACTGAACTCAATTATCATTTCCACCGGATTTCATCCGGGGCTATTCATTTTTAACCACTTCGTGGTTGGGTGTGGAAAATTTATGCCAATAATCAGACCCCGGATGGGGCCGAAAGTGGATAGCCCCGCATAGCGATGCGGGGTAGTGGAAATGTATAAAAACGGAACTCCGGAGTGGGTTACGTTAGATTACTATTCCGCTTTAAAGTAGGGTAATAAAATATCTTCAAAATTATAGAATCCTACATTTTTACTCATTAGATTTTCAGCCACAAATAAAACACCATTTCCGAAAGCCTCTCTTGAAATCGATTCATGAATTAGTCGGACTGTTTGATAGGGAAAGCCGAAAATCACTTCGTGTTTGCCTACAATTCCACCTGCTCTAACAGAGTTTATGTCTGATTTTTCTAAGTCTAATGCTTCTGCAATTTTTATTGCGGTACCCGAAATGCCTTCTTTTCCTTTAAAATGTTCTTCAATAATTTCAATATCTACCCAAGGAGCTATTTTTTTGAGAAACTTTGCAGCAAAGAGCAAATAATTGACTCCTAATGTAATGTTTGGGCTCCAGAATACAACCGTATTTTTTGAAAGTTTTTTTAGCAATTCCCGTTCTGTTTCACTATAATGTGAGACAGCAGAAATAATTCTGATTTTACGTTCTGCTGAAATTTCTCCATAAAAATAAATACCCGTTTCTGATGAAAAATCAATGATAATATCAACCGGATGTTTATCAAGTAGATTATTCATCGTTATTTTTGAGATTGAGTAAATCAGCCCGGGTTCATCGGACTGAATACCTAAAAATTCAGGCACACTTCTGTTTTCTAAAAGTGTACTTCGTCTAAGAACCCATTCTAGACTAAATTCTTTATTTTGTAGTATTACATTAGCAACTGCTTTCCCGGTTTTTCCGAATCCAATCAATCCTATTTTCATTTTCGTCAGTTTTATTTATGTACAGTGTTGTACAGGCTATTTTATTCATATTGATTTTGATGCTCCTTTTCAGTTCTTTTCCCGGCTAAGTTTTCAGATTCCTTCATTTCTGTTAAATGATATATATTTCTTTCCACCAGATTTCAAAAAACAAATTGTTCATACCATGTAACTATTTCATTCCTGAGTCATATAGCGTTAATAATACAATAGCAAATTCTCCAAATGACTTAATTGTATCTAAAGTATTTTTCACTATATCGGTTTTAAGTAAGTTCATATTTTTTTGACTTATAACCTGTGTTTCATAATTTTTTGCGTTTATCTCCACAATATAGCAATATTATGGCAAAAGTGGTCGGTATTAATTCATTATTTGTTTGTTTTTGATTTTATTTTTCTGATTTATGGGTGTTTGTTTAAATGTGCCACCGACATGAAGCACTAACGCATCTATTTTCAAAGAAAATGGGATGACTTGTTGTAAATATGAGATTTTCTAAAGAGTTTTTGGTATTTGATGTGGAATAGGCAATAGATCGTAAAAGGGAAAGGGAGAACGGAAAAGGAAAACCCCGTTTCATACCAACCATTGAGTTCTTTGGATTTGGTAGGCTCATGGACAGCGAACCCTTCTGAATTATTGCCGATTTTTTACCGAACCATTAGGCAACCAGGCCGACGGAGATTCAAGACAAAGTCTAGGATGCAGGTACTTCAACTCGAACATCTGGATAAAATAAAATACACATTGCCAGTAGATTAGTAGAAAATTAATTAAAAAAGCCGCGAGGGTTTCCTGCGGCTTTTTTAATAGTTTTTTTGTGAAAAGGGAAAATAAAATTTATGTTGATCCTAAAAGATTTCCGGTTAATGTAAAATCAATGATTGCAAATAATAAACTCCGGCTCCGGCCAAATAACCAATCATGGCCAGCCATGATATTTTTTTCAGGTACCAGATAAAGTCAATCTTTTCTAACCCCATGGCTGCCACACCAGCCGCAGAACCAATTATTAGCATGCTGCCCCCGGTTCCTGCCGTATAAGCCAAAAATTCCCAAAACAAACCATCTTGTACAAATGCACTCAAATATCCGGGATCGGCAGCAACTTGAATCATTTCGGGGCTGGCAATAGGGTACATTCCCATGGCTCCGGCAACTAATGGAACGTTGTCAACAATAGATGATAAAAATCCAATAGCAATATCAATAAGGAAAATATTGCCCAACCCGCTATCGAGCTTTTGTGCTAATAACGATAAATGCCCGGCCGATTGTAACGATGCCACCGCGAGTAATATCCCTAAAAAGAATAAAACCGTTGGGGTATCAATTTTTCGGAAAATAGCTGATGGGCGTAGCTTATCTTTTATGTCGTGGTCGTGGTTGCGGTGAACAATCTCGGTTACTATCCAAAGAATAGCTAAGCTGAAAAGCATTCCAAGGTACGGTGGCAAATGGGTTGCAGTTTTAAATACAGGTACAAATAACAAACCTCCCACACCAAGCGCGAGTATCAATTGTTGAACCCCTTTTGATGAGTTTTCATGGTCGGCTTCTTCAACAGACGGGCGTTTTACTTGCCCTTTCATGGTAATGCTTAAAATAATAAGCGGGACTGTTACACAAACAAGGCTGGGTAAAATCAACCGGGTAATAATCTGAACCGTGGTTACCTGCCCACCAATCCAAAGCATAATGGTGGTTACATCACCAATTGGAGACCAAGCCCCGCCTGCATTGGCAGCAAGTACAATCATGCTGGCAAAAAACCATCGGGTTTGTTTATCGGCAACCAACTTGCGGAGCAAGGCAACCATTACAATGGTGGTGGTTAGATTGTCGAGTACGGCACTCATAAAAAAGGTAAGAAAGCTAAGAATCCAAAGCAGTTTCACTTTTTGTGTAGTGTGGATTTTATCGGTTATTACCTTGAACCCATGGTGTTGGTCAACAATTTCTACAATGGTCATGGCTCCTAATAAAAAGAATAGGATTTCGGATATTTTGCCCAAGTGGTGTAATAACTCCTTTTCAACAATAAAATGGTGGGTATTTTCTTTGGTCATTCCGGCTGAAAGGTGGAGGGCAAACTCATTCCAGGTACTGCTGTACCCAAGTGACAGTATTTTTTCGGCACCCAAAATATATATGACCCACAAAAGTGTACTTATTAATAAGGCTGGAGCCGCTTTGTCAACCTTTAACGGATGTTCAAGTGCTATGGCTAGGTAACCTAACACGAAAATTAAAATCATTAATTGAAACATAATCGCAAAATTTAGAAGTGTATTTGTAATTGCGACTAAGATAAGGATTGAGATAATATTTGCAAAAATTAGAACTTTTATATATGAATCAAATCACCGTAAAAAATATTTAATTGCCTACCAAGTGTCATGTCAAATAATATTCACCCGGTGACTTTTCAATTTTGGCATTATGCCTAATATTCACACCCATAGTCATCGGGTGAATTGATGCAAACGCATACTTCACTTGACACTAGTGTCATGTTAATCTAGCAATGTCGGGAATTCAGAAATTTTATTTTCCCTTTGCCTATTACTTGGGGACACCACGCCATGGCGTGGACTTGTCCGCTCAATCGGAGCAAGTTCTCCCTTGGGGGAGAAACCCGAAGGGAGAGGGGGAAAATTCAATATTTACCCGCTAATTTAACATACACTAGTTATTATTATCCTCTAGAATAGAAGAAGGCTGTCTAAAATTTCAAGGTAGCCTTTTCATTACAAAACCTTATATTCAGGGCTATTTGCCAACAGGTCTTTTTCATACAAATGTTCGGCCCGTAACAGATCGTTGATGGTTTTTACGGGATTAAAGGTGGTAACAGGTACCTCAACAAAAGCCGTATTCCACAATGCCATAGATCCGTTCCAAAGGCCGGGCAGTTCCAGTGCTTTTATTTCATTCCCATCGAGCGATTTTGACGAAATGAAGCAGGTATTCCTATCAATGTATTTGGTCAGATCGTACTTTTTCCCTTTAAAATTTTTGATGTAGCAGACCAAATCCACCGGGTTGAAATGCGTTGATTTTTGCATCAATACTTTTTGTTCAGTGGTAAATTGTGAGCCTTCAACAATCTGTAGCGAGAGCGACCCGTCGGCGTTTCTAACCCAATAGGGGCCTCCGCCCAAATCCCCTTCGTTGCGGACCATGCCGCAAACGCGGTAAGGCCGATCCAGAATAGCTAAAAAATAGGGTACTTTCTGGTCTTTTTCCCACAAATCGGATTCTTCGGGCAACGAAATATGTAGCTTCTTGGTTATAAAATCTTCGGCATCTTTAAGGATGATATCGTTAACCCGCCCTTTTAACTTTTTATAATGGTAAGAAGCTTCGCTACGTACTTCGAGCAACACCCCTGCCAGGGCCTTTTTATAAAGGATGGTATCCTGCTTCAACCGTTCCTGAACTACGTTATCAATGTTTTTTATAAAAATGATATCCTCTTTCAAATCGTTCAGGTTATAAATAAGCGCACCGTGCCCTCCCGGACGGAAAATCAGATTTCCATCTGCATCACGCAAAGGTTGGTTGTTTCCATCCACAGTTAATGTGTCGGTTTCGGGCTTTTGTACACTAAAGGCAATGTTAAGTTTATATTTTGTTTGCTTATAATAACTTGCACTGAGTTTGGCCGCCAATTCTTTGAACAGTGGCAAATGGTTTTCTGAAACAGTGAAATGAAGATTTACCTTGTTCTTTGTAGCTGCATATTCCATGCCTTCGATAATATGCTCTTCCAAGGGAGTGCGATCGGTTGTTTCGGTGCGGTGAAACTTCAACAATCCCTTGGGTAGGTTACCATAATTCAAACCTTTTTCGGTAAGCAAGAACTGAAGTAACGTAGGCAGGTCTTTCTTTTTGGAGATTTCATCCAGACTAGTGCCATTTTTTTCAAGAACTGCTTCCAGGTCGGAATAAAAAGCAAAACTCTTCAAGTGTTTGCAGAGATAATTTGCTGAATTGAAGCTATTATCGGCCATCACCCTTAAGTAATCTTCCTCGGTACCTTTATAGGTATTAAGGATGCCATATAATTCACGGAACATGCGGGTTGCAGCCCCCGAGGCGGGTACAAATTTTATTTTGGTAAGCTTTTGGCCCTCTTTTTCATACAACTGGATATAATCCTGTAATTTCTTTTCCGTGAGTTGCTTGATGCCATCTTTATGTGTAACCGGTTTCACGATTTCAAGCAATGGAGTGCCCTTTTGGAACTGCTCTATCTGTTGTTTAACTTGCACGGGAGAGATTCTTTTCCGGGCAATGAATTTTAAATCTTTTTCCGTTAGCATAAGTATTCTGAATTGGTTTGTAACTAGTTGAAATCCGTTGGCTTCTTATTGGTAAATAGATGTTGTCATTTGCAAATTCATCGTAAAAATACAATCAAATGTAGCACTAATTCCTCAATATTGATATGACAAATAGCAGGTCGGTTTTTATTACATGCAGCCGTAGAAGAATAATGAGTAAGAAATAAACGCTAATAAAACCCAAATGGACATCTACGATACTTCGGTAAATATTTTGTAACACGTTGAATTTGAAATACATGGAAATATATCTCTATTTCTATGTATTTCAACGTATTACATAAATGAATAAAATGCTAATTAAAAAAGTTTAACGGACTATTGTATCTAAATACGCCCAAAAAATGGCAGTCCCGGTTTTTTTGTTGGGACCTGTTTTATCGTTTTATCAAGGCAATCTGGAAAAACTTAGGCCACCATTTCCCGGTAACAACCAGTTGTTGAGCCGGGGCATTGTAGGCAATTCCATTGAGCACATCAATGGGGCCTTTGCAATCTTTTGGATTTAACAAACCGGAAAGATCAATGTCTTTCGTTATTTTACCGGTTTTTGGGTCAAAAGCAATCATCCGATCCGAACCATATACATTGGCAAAAATCTCGTTTCCAATCCATTCCAATTCATTCAGGCTTTTTTGAGGGCCGTTGGAGTCATATACTTGTATCCTGCGGGTTTCCTGAAAAAATTCCGGATCCAGAAAATAGATATTTTCGCTTCCGTCGCTCATAATCAGTTCTTTCCCGTTGTTGGTCAGTCCCCAGCCTTCAGTAGGATAATTGAACTCAAACAGTTTTTTGAAATCGTCTTTGTCATATACATAACCTACATTGCTCCGCCAGGTGAGTTGGTAAATCTTATCATTAAAAATGGAGATACCCTCACCAAAAACATCACCGGGGAGGTTCAGGCTTTGAACAATCTCGTTCGTGGTTACATCAATTTTATACAGCATCGATTCCCCGTACTGGCCGGTTCCCTCGTACAAAAAGCCATTGGAAAATTCAAGTCCCTGGGTATAGGCCTTGCTGTTGTGTGTCCACGATTTAATTACTTTATAGGTGTATTTTTCAGGAATGATATCAGAATTTAAAACAACTTGTAACGATTTTGATTCCTGAACCGGGTATTCCCAATAGAACGTTGCAAGTATGTTGTGCAAACCTGGATTCACCTTTTTTGTTTCCCAATCAAATGTGTTTTGGGTTGGTTTTAATGTAAGTTGCGGTATTCCGTCCATAGCCAGTTTAATGGAATCGGGGAATGAAGCTTTGGTAGTTATAAATGCTAATTGAATAACATCACCCGTTTTGATTCCCTGGTTGTTGGTGATTCTCAGATCAGTCACATAGTTCGATTCCGGTTGAGCGGGTGTATTTGAGTTTTGTGTGGTTACTTTTTCAGTTTTTTGAGGTGCTGAACTGCAGCTCATTGTCAAAAGGATTAAGGCAAATGCTATCTTTTCCATAACTTGAATTTGGTGACGAAAATACGAATTCTATTCAGTGAATGGGTTTTGTGATAAAACTATTTTGTCACAAAAAAAGCCGGATGATGATCACCCGGCTTTTAGATTTATAGGTTTATTTATTTACCAACTGGTGGTAATATCCTGATTATACATCTTGTAGATGCTGGTTTCACCTGTTTTAACCGATTTGTATTGAATGGAACCTTTGATCATGCCATATTTTTTTGATGAATAGGTTTCCTTCAAAAGGTTCTGGTCGATGGTAAAGTCCAAATCGTGTTTGCCTTCGCCGGTAAATTGGAGGTTCAGGTTTTCGATAATAATGGGAGCCTCGTTGCCAAAATTTAAGATTACTTTTTCAATCATAAAAGGAGTGGCATATTTTGATGTTAACGAGATGTGGCATTTAACTCCGCTCACCTCGGTACCACTGTCGGAGCCACCGGTAAGGTTGATGTCGTCGTTTACAAAAATATCAATTTTGTCGGAGTTGATGTTGAAGTAAAAAGTGCTGGTAGCTTTTCCATAGGAGTTTAAAAACTCGGCAACAATAGAATTAGCGGGGTCCTCATAACATTCATCGTAAGTATAGGTAACCACCCACTCATTTCCTTTGGCACGCACATCGGTTATTTTGGCGCAATTAGAGCGCACTTTTGGTTTTTTACTGGTATTTACCGTTTTTTCGCCAATTTTTAAGGTCATCCGTACTTCACCAAGTGTATTGTTAACCGTCTCAATTGAGAAGTTTTTCAGCATTTCTTTCAATTTGGCAATCCCCACATTAGCTTTATCCTTGCGGGGATCCACATCAATAAAACCATTGGCTAAAGCTTCCAGTTCTTTAACGGTTTGCCCCATTTCTTCCATGTTTGTAAGCTCATCAATTTTGGCCAATAGGCCTTCCAGTTGTTCTGTCAACGCTTTATCGGCCTTTTCAAATTCAATGATTAGTGCTTTTAATTGAGCTTGCGAGAAAGGGTACTTTATGTGATAATAAAACTTCAACGCATCGCCCTCTTCAACCTTTTCCCAATAATAAGCTGCAACATTTGTTAATGAGATGCCTTTAATAAAAGGTATGTCTGCGGCCCTGGTTTTTGTGGCAGTTTGGAAATTTTCAGTAAACTGGCTGTTGTTGTTTTGAATATTTTCACTACGGAAATATTGACTGCTGGTCTGTATATTCTCAGCTACCGAACTTATTATCTGCTCTTTAACCTTGGCTAAGCATTTTTGTTGGGCATCTTCGAGGGTTTGTCCTGAGGAAACAACAATAATATAATCTTTCACTAACCCGTTGACCCACTCGGGTTGTTTTTTTTCGCTACTTTCTTTGACTTTCCGCTTTTGCGAAAAACTTTGTATTGGTAATAACAAACTGCCAAGTAGCGCAAATAGTAGGAGTTTTTTCATTGGATGTTTTTTTAAATTTGGACTGATTTATTGGTTATTAATGCATTAAAGGTACCTTTTTTATTGGAAACCTTCAATCAGTCAGGCTTAAAAAAAAATCAGCACCTAAAGTGCTGATTTTTGAAAAGTTTTTGGTGATTAGTTTTCAGCGTCTAATTTGCTCATTTCTTCGTCAAATTTTTCACGGAATTTCTCGCGGTCGTACATTACTTCCAGTTTTTTGTTTTTGGAAATACCTTTGTCAATTCCGTTGTAAATCACATCTTTACTAACTTCTAAAGCCATAAAGGTTTCATAACCTCCACCTTCGGCTTCATACGTCTCTTCGCAGATGATTTTGATGTCGGCCAACTGTTGGTTAACCACGTCGCGGGTCATGTTTTCGAAAGTTTGTGAAAACTCGCTGGCACCGGCGGCATCCATTTCATTGGCATAACGTTCGGTTACCGATTTGATTTTTGAGCTAATCAACGAGGCTAAACGTTGTTTGGTCAACAAAAGGGCTTTTTCGCGTGAAGTGGCCATGTCCTGGCTTTTTCCCACACTGCTTGCCCTAAAAAATGTTTCGTCTGAAGAACCTTTATCAGCGCAGGGGATTGTTATTTTCTGACGGCCTTTGGTTGCTTCCTTAGTTCCTCCACAAGAGGAAATTGTTGCTACTGCAGCTAATGCTAAAACAAATAATGCTACTTTTTTCATAATGTTAAAAATTTTGATTTAGAATCACAATAAACAAATTTCATTAATTAATTTCATATTTACAACAACTAGATGTTATATTAAAAAAAAGGTTGCTTAATATTTTTTTTGAAAAAAATCAGTTTGCTGTTGTATGGCATTTATTGTATTGTTAAATTTGGCATGAGTGAATAACCTATAAAAAAATTGTCGATGAAAAATTTACGAAATTGGGTTCTTGCTTTAGCTGCATTGGCATTTGTTGGAGTGTATTCTTGTACCTCGAATGCAAACAAAGAAGCTAAAGAAGAAGTAAAAGAGGTGGTTGAAGAAGTTGTGGCCGACACAACAGCAGTGGTTGACACAGCCGTAGTAGAAGAAGCCGTGGTTGAAGAACCAGCCGCCGAAGCTGCTCATTAATCTTTTTAAAAAGATGTTTATAAAATGGGGCAATTTGGTTGCCCTTTTTTAATTTCCATAAGTTACCAAACGATTTTCAGTGCTCTTTTAGTCGTTTCCTAAAATCCGCAAATCATCTGGTAAACCGTTGAAAGTCACGGGGTGACTCAATTTGACACAAAGAAGGCAAACAATTGTTATTCAATTAGTCACCCCGTGACTTGCGGAAATAAGGTGTTTATCTTGAAAATGAAATCAAATTGTTTGAAGAAATTATCCGGATGGAATGCAAAAATGGGCTAAGTTCTTAGTAGCAAATTGCTGTCTCCATAGCTTAAGAAACGGAATTGGTGATCAAGTGCAAATTGATAGATGTTTTTCCAATCGTCACCAATAAATGCGGCAATCAATAAAAGCAGCGTGCTTTTTGGTTGATGAAAATTGGTGATCAACCGATCGACCATTTTGAATGAGTATCCTGGAGCAATCATGATAGAGGTTGCGGCCATCACGTAGGGATTCCCTGATTCTAAAACCCTCGCGTGTAAAGCCAGTAAAGCATCTTCCAAAGGAACCTGTTGAGGCAATTCATAACACTCCCATTGACCTAACTCCAATTTCGGATGATTTTGGGAACTTAAAAGTTTTACACCCAGCCAATATAAACTTTCAAGGGTTCTGACCGTGGTGGTGCCGACGGCAGTAATTTTTCCTAAGTGGCTAATAAGTATAGGGATGGTTTCGGTGGTAATCAGGAAATGTTCCGGGTGCATGGGATGGCCCCCGATTTCATTGCTTTTTACCGGTTTAAAGGTTCCGGCACCAACATGTAAAGTCACCTCGTGCAAGGTGATTTGCCTTTTTTGCAAAGCGTTGAGCACTTCATTTGTAAAATGCAACCCGGCAGTGGGTGCTGCCACCGATCCTTCGTTTTTGGAATAAATGGTCTGGTATGTTTTTAAATCAGAGTCTTCGGCATCGCGGTTCAAGTAAGGAGGAATCGGAATGTTGCCCTGACTTTCCAACAATTCGCCAAATGTGGTATTGGGGTTATTCCATTTGAATTCAATAATGTGTTCGCCGTTTAGGGTCGAGAGCCTTTTTACAGTTATCGACACTTCGCCCTGAGGCATCTTCACCTTCTTTTCAATAATTCCTTCTTTCCATTTTTTCACATTACCCACAATGCAACTCCATTGGCATTGGCTGGTTTGGGCAAATGCTTGGGAATAGTCCGAAGGTTGGTGGGGCTCCAGGCAAAATACTTCGATACGGGCTCCGGTATTTTTAAAAAATTCCAGCCTGGCCCGGATTACTTTGGTGTTGTTGAATACCATCAGGCTTTTTGGAGGAATCAACTGTTCTATTTCGTGAAATTGCCGCTCAGTAATTTCTCCTTGCCGATAAACTAAAAGCTTTGAACCATCTCTTTTCGGGAGCGGGTATTTGGCAATTAGTTCGTCTGGCAAGTGGTAATTATAGTGCCCGATTGAAATGTTTTTAATTTTTTGCATCAGAAACATCTAATAAATTTAAGTCTGAAAAACTTTCAAAACTAAACAAAACCCCCAAAAGCGAATGGTTTTTTATCAACAAATGAATTATCAGTAAACAAAATTAGCTACCGAGGGCATTCTGTCGTACCAAAACGAAAGTTGTTGAGTTTTTAAAGAAAAGGATTTAAAAAATCCTTCTTTATTTCTTGAAAAAAGTTTTAGGTATATGTGACATCTTTTGCCAAGTAGCCATCCAACCTCTGCCAGGTTATATTTCAATCGGATAAACCTATGGGCACTACACTTTATACCCAAAACATAGTAAATTTAGAGGTGTTATGGTGATTATCTAAAAGGTTTTAAATACATTTAAAAAACTTTCAAGCCGAAAATGGTGCGAAAACAATTGTAATTGGGGAATATATGAAAAACACGACGAACTTTTTTAAAAAGATGAATGAGATGCATGTATCTCAAAATAGATTGCCTTCATCGGGTAGGGTATTATCCATTGATGCTCTTCGAGGGTTTGATATGTTCTGGATAATTGGAGGTTCAGATCTGTTGGTGAGTTTAAATTATGCAGTAAACCATCAGGCAACCGGATTTTTAGCAAAACAAATGGATCATGTGGAATGGTTGGGCTTTAATTTTTACGATATCATTATGCCCCTCTTTTTGTTTATTGTTGGCGTTGCTATGCCTTTTTCGTTCCATCAACGATTGGACAAAAACCCATCTGTTTCCCATTTATGGATTCATATCATAAAGCGGGTGGCCATTCTTTGGATTTTGGGAATGGTTGTGCAAGGAAATTTATTATCATATGATTTCAGCAAATTTAAATTTTATAGCAATACGTTACAGGCAATTGCGGCAGGATATTTAATTGCCTCCGTTGTAATCCTTCACTTAAAGGTAACCTGGCAGATTCTTTCAGCCTTGCTGCTTGTAGCTGGTTATTGGATTGTTTTATCGTTGGTTCCGGTACCGGGTTTTGGTTCCGGAAATATCACTCCCGAAGGGAATTTTGCTATTTATCTGGATAAATTGGTTTTTGGGGCTTTTCAGGATGGGACTACCTATACATGGATTCTGAGTAGCTTAACGTTTGGTGCCACAACCTTGTTGGGGGTTTTTACAGGATATTTATTACAGTCGGTACTTAGTAATTTGAGAAAACTACAGTATATAGCCGGGATAGGGATTGGAATGATTGTTATGGCCGAAATAATGAATATCTGGCATCCGATTGTAAAGCATATTTGGACCGGCTCCTTTGTTTTCTTTTCCGGAGGACTGTGTATGATTCTGTTGGCAATTTTTTACGGAGTGGTCGATTTTTTTAAGATTCAAACCCGCCGTAAGTTTTTTATCATTATTGGAGCCAATGCCATTTTTGCCTACATGGCTTCCCACCTTTTCGACTGGGGCTTAATTGCTGATGTTTTTATTGGTGGGTTAAAACAATATACCGGGCAATGGTATGATTTATTAAGAAATGTGGGCCGTTTTTCAGTATTATACTTCATTTTGTGGCAGATGTACAAACGCAAAATATTTATAAAAATTTAGATCACAGAAATTTATAGATTTGCCAAAATGAGCCTGAACCTTTCATATATCGGGTGAAATATGGGAAATGGAATTTATTTTTTTGTTTGCTACTGTTCAAAAATCGAGGCAACAAGTATTTTATAGGTTAAAGCTATATTATATAAACAGTGGCTTTTAAGGCGGAAATCCATTAACTTTGCCTGTCATTATAAATAAAATTAATACAATCTGAAAGATGGAGTTACAGGTAGGAGATAAAGTCCGGTTTTTGAATGATGTGGGAGGTGGAACGGTTTCAAGAATTATCGACCGGAGGAGTGTGATGGTAATGAACGATTTTGGGTTCGAGGTTCCGACACCTGCCAGCGAGTTGGTTTTTATTGAATCGGCCCCAGTATATGAAACATCCAAAAAGCAGGAACCGGATGTAAAGGATACAAAAAAAACAGTACGTGAAGAAGAAGTTTTGGTTGACACTGCCGACATTTTTTACCCCGATGTTGCTTACGACAACGCAATCGGAGATAATATTAATATCTATTTTGCATTTGTTCCCAAAGGCCGGCCCGGAAACAGTGATTTGGACGTCTATCTGATCAACGATAGCAATTACAATGTGCTTTATAGTATCATCGATACCGATGAGAATAACTTGTCCACCTCAAATATGGTTGGGGTTTTGGAAGCCAATACCAAAGAATTGACCGAGACTTTGGCTTTTGCCAACATTAACCAAATTCCCGGATACCAGTTTCATCTGATTTTTTATCGGAAAGGGGAATTTATTGTAAAAGATCCGGTTGTAAAGCAACTGACTATCAATCCGGTTAAGTTTTTTAAGGAAAAAACCTACGTGGCCAATGACTTTTTTGATCAAGAGGCTTTGATTTTTTCGGTGTATAATGAAAGCCCTTTGGCTGCGGCGGTAAATGAACTGAGCCAAAAAGAACTCATTCAGATTATTACCAAAAAAGAGCAAAAAGAGGAGAAACCTGTATTTTCATCATCGAAAGAAAAGGAATCTAAAATTATTGAGGTGGATTTGCATATCCATGAATTGATGGACGATTTCAGGGGGTTAACCAATGCCGAGATTCTGGAAATCCAGATGAGCCATTTTAAAACACAATTGAATGAAGCCCAGCGTAATGGAATCAAGAGAATTGTATTTATACACGGGGTGGGTAATGGCGTGCTAAAAATGGAGATCCGCAAAGAACTGGATCGGTTGAAAAGCAAATTATCGTATCAGGATGCCTCCTTTAGGGAATATGGTTATGGAGCTACCTTAGTGCAGCTGTAATTTGTCAGACATTGCTACAAATCTTAGTAGAGATGCTTAATTGAAAAAACCCAGCTAATTTTTAAAACATTTGACTATATGTACGTTTCTAAAAATCCATTTACCGGGATAGTAGACAAAGAATTTCCAATCATCACCAACGGAGAGTTGATTCAGGCATTGGAACAATCTCACCAATCCTTTCTGAACTGGCAAAAATCCTCTTTTACAGTGAGAGTTAAATTGTTGTTGAAGATGGCCGATTTGTTGGAAGAGCGCAAGGAATTCTATGGGAGAATCATTTCAAATGAGATGGGGAAACCCATCACCCAGTCGGAAGGTGAGGTTGAGAAATGCGCATGGGTTTGTAGGTATTATTCTGAAAAAGGGATTGAACTCCTCAATTCGCGCGATGTGGAATCCTCAGCATCTTTAAGCCGGGTGGTTTTTGAACCCCTGGGAACTGTTTTAGCTGTTATGCCCTGGAATTTTCCTTTTTGGCAAGTATTCCGGTTTGCTGCACCTGCTGTCATGACCGGGAATGCTGTTTTATTGAAGCATGCTTCGAATGTTCCGCAATGTGCCTTGGCCATAGAACAGCTATTTAAAGATTCGGGAGCTCCCGAAGGGGTTTTTCAGAACCTTTTTATCGATTATGCCCAAGTGGAACAGGTGATTGCCTCGGCTTTAGTAAAAGGAGTCACTTTTACAGGCAGCAACCAGGCAGGTAGTTATATTGCCTCGTTAGCAGGAAAATACATTAAAAAATCGGTGTTGGAATTAGGCGGAAGCGATCCTTTTATCATTTTTGATGATGCCGATTTATTTCAGGCATTGCAAGAAGCATTGCTTTCAAGGTTCTTGAATGCCGGGCAAAGTTGTATTGCTGCCAAACGGTTTATTGTGCACGAGAATATTTCGGTAGAGTTTTTAACTAATTTTCAATCATTGGTTGAAAATCTGACCAAAGGAAATCCTTTGGATCACGGAACATTTATTGGCCCCTTGGTAAGTGAAAAGGCGTTGCACGAATTGGAAGATCTGGTACAGACCAGCATTTCCATGGGAGCCAAATGTGCCATTGGTGGCGAGGTTTGTGAGTACATGCGTACTGTGTACGAGCCCACCATTTTGTATGATGTACCTATGGAATCACCTGTTTGGACAGAGGAAGTTTTTGGACCCGTTGCCTCAGTCCGGTTTTTTGAAACCGATGAGGAAGCTATTACTTTAGCCAACGATACCCGGTTTGGATTGGGGGCCTCGGTTTGGACCAAAGACCCTGAAAAAGCAGAATGGGCGTGCCGGCAATTGCAGGCTGGTATGGTGGTTGTAAACGGTATGTTAAAGTCGGAACCAGGGTTGCCTTTTGGAGGTATCAACGAATCGGGTTATGGGCGGGAGCTTGGTAATTTTGGCCTTTACGAGTTTGTTAATATAAAAACGGTCAGTTATTTTTAGTCAAGGGTTGGTGAACCCACGAAGAACCTGTACCTTTGCCACCGATAAGTAAACCGTTCTATCGCTTTTCATTTAGTGGAAAGAGGAAAGTCCGGGCAGCAAAGGGCACCGTGCTTCCGAAAGGGAAGATATCCGTGAGGGTATAGTAAGGCAGAAGAAAATAACCGTCACGCTTTATGCGTGATAAGGGTGAGAAGGTGGGGTAAGAGCCCACCAGTACGTTGGGTAACCAATGTAGCTGTGTCTCTGGCGGGCTGAAAGGCCATGTACATCCCAAGTCTGAGCAATCAGAGCAAAACGGCCCGTTTTGTTTGGTAACAAGTTGGGAGGGGTAGGCCGATAGTGGTTCCGGGTGACCGGAATCCCAGATAAATGGTAGAACCCTTTCGGGGGACAGAATCCGGCTTATAGGTTTACTTATTTTTTACATTTTAAATGGAAACTTTGAAAACCCTAATTTTAACTTAAATTTTGTTTTTACCCCGGTTTTCAATTGGCCAGATTATCACCTCTAAGTTTTCTAAAACGGTTCCTTGATTCAATCTTGAAAATACTATCAGGATAGTCCATCATTATTTTTTTGTACAGGTCTAAGGCTTTTTCGTTGTTGTGCAACTGTTTTTCATAAATTTCGGCCATGGCATAAAGGGCATTGTCGGCTAAAATGTCGTGGCCAAAATTATCAACAATGAATTGGTAAGCTTCGATGGCTTGTCCGTATTTTAGATTTTTTTGTAATATTTTCCCCTTCAAAAGCCAGGCATCATCGGCTAATTCATGATCTTTGAAAGCAGATAACACCGTGTCGAGTGTCAACAGTGCTAAAGAATCTTTGGCCTGATAGAAAAGCAGGTCGGCCCGGGCATAAGTTTCTAAAGCCGTTTCTACGGTATCCCAGCCGGTATTTTCGTAAATAAAAAGTGCTAAATCGGCGGCATCGTTGGCAATAAGCTTTGAGGTACTCGCTTTGAGTACATCTAGTTGCGCCCGGGCCCATTCAAAATCACCAATAAAATAGGCCAACCTCGATTTCCTGTATTTGGCCTCGGAACCGATAGGATTTTCTTTATTATCTTCTTCAATTTGGGCATAAATAAAGGTGGCATCCCATACTTCACCGTCAAGCAGGTAAATGTCGGCCATCTCTAGTTTCAATTCCCCTAATTTTGTAAAACTCAACCGGGGAATGGCAATAGCTTCTTCGAGCAGAAACCGGGCACTGGCTGTTTTACCCAGATAAAACGCCTGCAGGTGAGCCAGGTTCTTCACCATATCTACGGTTTCCATGTTGGTTCCCATTTCCTGCAAGGCAGTAATCAAAGCATTTTCCAGTTTTTTATAATCATCCGGATGGTTGTCGAGACCTTGTACAATGCGCAGGTACATTACTTGAAGCATCTCTTCCCGCGCGGCAAAGTAAAACTCCAAAAAACGGCCTTTCTGAATGACATAATCATAGGCCTGCATGGCAATATCAAAGTTGTTTTTGTCGGCTGCCACACGGGCTAACGCGATCAATCGCTGACCATTTTCTTTTAACCGTAAATCAAGGGCCCGGGCTTGAATGAATGCCCCTTCCAAATCCTCATCCTGAATATACAGCCATATTAATAGTTCGCTGTAAACCACAATGTTCGGGTATTGATTGATGCGGATCAGCAGGTGCTCTTTCAGTTTTTCCTTCAGGCTGTTATCAATATCGTTGTAAACCGCGTTTTGTAACTGGTTCTGAACGCTTTGCAAATACATATCGCTCAGTTTTAAGATATCGAGGTAGGAACCGATCATCTTATCGTAATCGCGCATGTAATAATAAAGTTGGGCCATCTCCATTTCGAAGCCATAGTTTCCGTTGAGCAATTTTTTCCCCTCAAGGTAAGTCTCCTCGGTGTATGGATACAGCCTTTTTGAGTTAAAGGCATTCGCCAAACGGATGATTTGATTCTGATCGGGGCGTAGTTTTTTGATGGCTCCCTGGTAACTTGCTTTGGCTTTGTTTTCGTTCTTTTGCAAGGAATAGATATATCCCAGTTCAACCCAATAACTTAGTTCGTTTTTGTCGGTTTTGATTTGTTCTTTCAGCACGCCTTCCGCTTTTTCAAATTCCTTTAGGCTGACCAAACTATTCAGGTAATACTGAAAGTAGGTCTGTGTCCGGTTGGTTAAATACAGTTTCTGAAACAATTCGGAGGCCTTTTGGAACTCACCATCCCTATAAAACTGCATGGCTATTTGATAGTCCGATGCACCCGAGGATTGGTTCTGCGATTGACCAAACGTTGAGCACAACAATAAAAAGAGACAGACAAGAGCTGTAAGATGAAAAGAAGTTTTCAAGTGTCAAGGTTTTTACTCATGTTCTTCGTCCTCGTTGTATTTTATTTCGGCCGATTTGTCAAAAGCAGAGGGACGGACTTTTTTAAGTTCTTCAATCAGTAACTTCACTTTTTCCTGAGTGGCGTCATGTGCCTCTTTTTGCTGTTGCAAGGTGGACTCTAAGGTTGAAATATTAAATACCAATTCCTCGATGGCTTTGGATTCCTGGCTCATGTAAATCTGAATGGAATCGGTATCTGCAATTATCCCCGATTTTATATCCTTACGTAAGTTTTCAAGTTGCCTGATTGAGAAATCCAGTTCCCCAGTCAGTTGTTTTTTCCCTTTTCGGAAAATCCGGTTAAGTATTTTTCCCGCGGTACTGTAGGGGCCATAATATTGTAAGTAATCAGGGTCTATTTTGGCCGCCTCCTCAACAAGGGCCGCTATATCCGTAATGTCATCATTGATTTTTTTGTTAAATTCTTCCCACTGGTTCCAATCAATTTTGGTATAAACATTATTTATTGAATCGAGTTGCTGGGACAATTGATCCATTTGTTTAAGCGCTTCATGTTTCACACTGTGGCAACTCACCAAACTGAATGCAACCAATAAAACTATAACAGACAATGATTTCATATTCTTTAATAACTACTTTTAAATGTATATACTTATCGGATTCTATCGGCAGAACGGACCAAACGTTCATCGTGTTTAATGCCACGGTTGGCCAGCCAAATAAAACAAATGGCAACCAACGGAAGTATGGAAGCAAAGCCGGGTTTCCCTTGTGCAGGCACCAAGGTTTCGATGCGGAAATACAAAACAGCTTCTATAGCCATTGATGTTAACAATACAAGCATGTTGAGCCGGTTTAGCTTCAATTGCAGCATGCGGTTCTTAAACTTAAAAATGGAAAAGATGGCCAAAAGGGTTCCCACTAAAGGAAACGCTGCCAAAGGAACCATTGATAGGAGTGCTTGGGCATTTTCAGGTTTTTCGATATGGCAGGCATACACGATGTAGGTATCGAAGGTAGCCAAAGGAAACCAATATATTGCAACAGTTACAAGAGCCGCAGTCAATAAATAAATACTTTGAATCCGTTGTATCATACGTGATAATTTTGCTGCGAAATTAATCAAAACCATTAAATGTTGACATCTTTATTTCGAAGACTTTTTAGGGTTGGCAAAGATTCAGCCAATTTTCAATAATTTGTTTCCCGTGGGGAGTTAATATAGATTCCGGATGAAACTGCACTCCATGAATGGCAAGGGTTTTATGGCAAAAGCTCATGATAATCCCATCGCAGGTTCTGGAAGTGACTTGCAGGCATTCTGGAAAATTCTCATTTGAAACGGCCCAGGAATGATACCGGCCTACATCAATAACCGGGGGCAAGCCGTGGAACAACAAATGGGCAGCATCTATCCGGATGCTGCTCGGTTCGCCATGTTTGATGGAATCTAACTGAACGAGTATTGCCCCAAAGTGTTGGGCTATTGCCTGATGCCCAAGACAAACGCCTAACATGGGAATTTTACCGGAAAATTTTTCAATGGCTTGTTTCAATTTATGTTTTTCGCTGGGCAGCCCGGGACCCGGAGAAATAACAACCCCATGAAAATCGGGACAGTGAACCGATTCCCAATCATCCAAGAGTACCACTTCAGGCATGCAATGATGCGTTTGGCGGAGCATTTCCACCAGGTTATAGGTAAAAGAATCGTGATTATCGAGAATAAGAATCCGGAGCATCCTTTTTTTTGTAAAAATACCACAATTAGTTTAGATAGGAAGTATCAAGTAGTCAGTATAAAGTATGAAGAAAAGAATATCTCATTTGGTGCAGTTGAGACAAGGCATACCTTGTCTGTGCAATATTCAGGAGGATTTTCTTTTTCTTCTATCTCATATAAGGCGTTCAGTATTTAGCACAGGATGTTGAGTTACCGGGTTCAATATTGTATTTTTGTGGCATCATTTAATACATTAGATCGGTAGATTTTTAGACATAAGACAAAACATATCTTATTGGAAATCATCACTAAATGTTTTTGTTTATACTTTATACATATAACAGATTATCATTTTACTTATAAAAATTTAACGAACTATTATTAATATAAATACACCGAAAATTCACACTTTGGAATGAATCGAACAGAAGCTATTGAAGCCATAAACCGCTTGGCAGCCCAACGGGTTCCCTTTTTGTGCATCACCGACTTTTTGGGGCAGGAGACACGCTTATGGCCTCTTGCAGAAATGAACCCAAAGGAGGTGCTCTATTCCATTCATGGTAAAAGTAACGTGCTACCCGGTATGTACAACGGGTTGACAAATCTTCACCATTTTAATAAAACACCTATTTCGTTCGATGCTTACAAACTGTCGTTTGACAAAGTGATGAACCATTTACGGCGGGGCGATTCCTATTTAACCAACCTGACCTGTACCACGCCCATCGGGTGTAATCTTAACCTTCAGGAGATTTTTTTTAAGAGCCAGGCCAAATACCGTTTGTTTGTAAAAGATGCTTTTGTGGTGTTTAGCCCCGAAATTTTTGTACAAATAAACGAGGGGAGGATTTACAGTTTCCCGATGAAAGGGACCATTGATGCGCAGGTACCTCAGGCTGCAGAACTCATTTTGGCAGACAAAAAAGAATCTGCTGAGCACGCCACCATCGTGGATTTAATCCGCAACGATTTGAGCCGTATTGCTACCGATGTCAAGGTAGATAAGTATCGGTATATTGATACGCTGGATACCAACTCCGGACAGTTGTTGCAGGTCAGTAGCCAGATTAGCGGGAAGCTTCCGTTGGATTATCTTGATATGTTGGGTTCTATTTTGTTTGAACTATTGCCCGCAGGCAGTATCAGTGGGGCACCTAAAGAAAAAACTATGGAAATTATCCTGGGGGCAGAAACCCATCAACGGGGTTTTTACACTGGAATTGTAGGTCTTTTCGATGGACAAGATTTCGATAGCGGTGTTCTTATCCGGTTTGTGGAAGAAAAAGATGGGAAGTTATTCTTTAAAAGCGGCGGGGGTATCACGGTCAATAGCCAGGCCGAAAGTGAATACGCCGAGATGGTTCAAAAGGTATATCTGCCTTTTGTGTAGGCCGGATTGGGAAATAACTAAACCCATGAATATCATTTTTTGAAATAAAATCATCCAATTTAGAAGGGGTGTCACATAGAAAAATGATAAATCCACATTATTGGCCACGCCTTCTTAAGAACCGGTTGTTAACTCAATTTTATTGCCATCGGGATCCAGAATCACACTTTCATAATAACCGTCGCCGGTGGTTCTGGGGTAGCTGTGTATGCGGACCCCTTCATCCTCCAACATTTTTGTAAAGGCATCTACCTGTTCTTTAGAACCCACACTAATAGAAAAATGTGCCAAGCCAATTCTTTCATGATTTAAAGGTTCGGTAATATCGGCCTGCTGCATAATTTCAATGCTGGCGCCTTTTGGAAAAGATAGGAAATAGGATGAAAACTGTTTTTTGGGATTATTATACCGTTTGGAAACATGGCAATGAAAAAATCTTGAATAAAAGCCAAGGAGCCTTTCCAAATCAGCAGTCCAAAGGGCTATGTGGTGTATGTGCATGTTGAGGTTTTTTAAAAGTTATTTGTTTGTTTTTGTAATTTTCTTTTATTCTAATGGTTTTTAATATTTTCTGCCCTGTATTGAACATTTTATAATTCAATAAAGAAATACTTTTATTTAATTTATAAAAAATAGGGCCCAAACAGTTTTTTGGGCACAATCAGGGCAACCAATGTCAATCACAGGAAAGGGAAATCCTTCGAAATTCATTATTCTGCATTCAGCATGGGGTATTTTGGTTCATCCACAGGCTGAGGATTACCTGCCGGCCCTAGGTAACAATTGCAGATGGTGCTCGCTTTCAACATATTGGAAATACTCGTACAACTGGTAATTCAACTCAAGCCCATAATCGGTGTTGGGATCGTAATCAATCATACATTCAATCACATCCATGTCGCGGCCACCTGTATACCGGTAGTTCCATTCGGCTACATACTGTCGGTTCCAGTTTTCGAGATATATTTGGGAGTAATAGCTTATAGGTTTTGCGACGGAATGTAACCACAAATCGAACCCTGGATCAATAATGGTAATTTCATACGATAAAGAATCGGGTTCTTCGGTGGCTGCTGGCTGTATAAGCAAATCTTTTGTGGCGATTTTTTCTTGTGCCACCAAAAGTTGTGTAAAAACCAACAAACAGGAGGCAACGGTCAATAGTGTTTTCATACCTTGTAAATTTAACGAACAGGAGTAAAGTTAGTTAAATTTGAGGTAAGGTGTCACCGGATAGGTGCGAATTATCTTTAGACCATAGCATGATTCCCGCAGGGGAGCTATTAATGGTTTAAAGGTGCAGGGTAACCTGGCATTTAAAGTTCAAATAAACCTTGATGTTACTTCCTTGAAAAGGTTGAAGTTATACTTGCTCTATCTTTTCTTCCAAGGATTTAAATCCTTCGCCCAGAATCTCTTTGGCATCAACCACCGTTAAAAAAGCTTTTGGATCGACCTGATGGATAAAATCCATCAAGATTGACATCTCACGGCGGCTAACCACGGTATAGATAATCTTTTTAGGATCGTTTTTGTACATTCCTTCCCCCGTAAAATAGGTTCCTCCCCGTTCAAGATCATTCAAAATTTTCAATCGGATTTCTTCATGTTTGTCGGAAATGATGAAGAGCATTTTATTATAGTTTGCTCCTTCAATAACCATATCAATCACTTTTCCGGTGATGTAGATAACCAACCAGGAATACAAAGGGATTTTCCAATCTTTTAAAACCACCAAAGCTATTAACACGATGGAAGAATCTACATAGATGAGCAACTGCCCCACAGGCATTTTGGTATATTTGGCAAATATCATGGCAATAATATCGGAACCGCCAGAGGTAGCCCTCGACTTGAAAATGAGCCCCAACCCAATTCCAATTAATACCGCACCAAAAACACACGACAACAACAATTCATCTTTCAATCCCAAGGGATCGTTCTCGCCAATAAAATAGGTAAGCACGTCCATAAAGGCCGATGTCAGGAAAAAACCAATCACGGTTTTTATGCCAAACCTTGGTCCCAATATTTTTATTCCTAAAATGGTAAGCGGAATGTTCAAAATCAAACCAAACAGACCAATGGGTATCCCATCGGGCCAAAATTCAAGCATCCCTTTTGTGAGGTAGTGAACCACGATGGATATGCCATAAACTCCACCGGGGACTATGTTGTATGGATTGATAAATAACACAAAACCTGCCGCCATAATAAAGGCTCCAAGAATTATCAGACTCCAGGTTAGATACCAATGCTTCGTGAACGGTTTTTCGTTTTGTAAAAATGCCATAAGGTAGAACTGAGTAATTAAAACTGCGCAAAATTAAAACAATTCGTAGTTCGAACTTGGTTTATTGATTGTTAAAAACATATTTTAAAACAAGTCTTTTTTTTGAGGAGTCCGAATTCAAAAGACTCAAGCCGTGTTGCAGCCATATGTTCCATGAAATCAATAAGAAAAAGAAAACATTTTGCTAAATATTTGTTATATAAATATTAAATTTTTCTCACAAGGGTATAATATTGTATCAAATGTTACTTTAAGATGTACTACATAATGATAGCTTTACATTTTAATAAACTAAATAATAGATGATATATGAAAAAACTTTACCCGCTTTTTATGGTTCTATTGTTCCATGGAATTGCCTATTCACAAGAAAATCAAGAAGAAAAGAAAGAACCTTTGATTAAATTTTCGGGGCATATCCGTTTTGAATCCTACTTTGATTCTTACGAATCGACTTCAACCCGGAATGGGGATGTGTACATTTTTCCTAATAGGCAGAAGTTAGATGTCAATGGGAATGACATCAACGAGCATGGGCAATTTACTATGATCTCGTCAGAATCGAAGTTCCGGGCAAGGCTTTCGGGTCCGGATGCCTTTGGAGCTAAAGTGAGTGGTTTGGCCGAGGTTGATTTTCTTGGCAAAGCTTTTACAACCAAGTCGGGCGATGTTGTTGATTTTACCCAAACGCCGGTATTACGCCATATGTTTATGAACCTGGATTGGGGTAAAACACAACTCCTTATGGGGCAATACTGGCACCCCGTATTTTTACCTGAATGTTATCCTGAAGTATTGAGCTTTGGTTCGGCTTTGCCTTTTAATCCGCTAAACCGGTCGGCACAAATTAAAGCTTCGTACAAAATTACCGATGCTGTTGAAATTGCTGTTGCTGCCCTATCGCATTACGATTTTGTAAGCAAAGGCCCTATTGATGCACAAAAAAATGCGGTGATGCCTGATCTTCATGGTTCGCTGAAATATAAAACCGATTTATTTACAGCAGGCATTGTGGCTGGGTACAAATTACTGAAACCGCGTTTAACAACCGTGGATAAAATTATCACCAACGAAACGATTGGAAGTTTTGATGTAGTTGGCTTTGGCAAAATCAAGATGGATAACCTTACCTTAAAACTTTATGGAATGTACGGACAAAACCTGACGTCCTATGTCATGCTTGGTGGTTATGGCGCTTCACAAGATTCGGCTTTGGTAGATGATTTCTCCTATTCAAACATTAACACATTAGCTATCTGGGGCGAGGGTATTTATAAACTTGATGCGCTTACGTTTGGCTTATTTGGCGGATATACATCAAACCTGGGTGCAAGCACCAATGAATATTACGACTATGGCTATACCTTGGGGGGGAATATTGAAAGTATGTACCGGATTTCGCCAAGGGTTTCATACACTTCGGGCAAGATTGAATTAGGACTTGAATACATGTTAACCTCTGCCGTTTATATGGATTTGAACACCACGGATCACAAATATGAAGCTTTAACTACGGATGATGCAGTTAGCAACCACAGGTTGCAGTTCTCGGCCCGGTACACTTTTTAACAAAGGCACTGGGATAATTAGTTTATAATAATTCAACCATTTTTAATACGCTGCAAAATGAAAAAGATAACAACAAAAATTATTCTCCTGGCCTTTGGGATGAGCCTATTTGTAGGTATAATATTAGGAATAGTATTGATAACATCGCTTAAAAACACCAATTCAAGAAATTTACTGCTTCTTGAAAAAAACTTGCGGACAGATTTTGATGTGAATGCCAAATATCAAGTTGAAACAGTCCATAGTCTGATTAAAGCAGTGAATAAGGTTGGAGGAAACTATGTCGCAGGTGATGAAGAAAAACAAAAACTAGCAGCTGATTTAATTCGGGAACTCCATTATGGTACCGAGGGATATTTTTGGGTCGATACCAAGGAGGGGATTAATGTTGTTATGCTTGGGATGGAAGTTGAAGGCAAAAGCAGGGTAGATTCAAAAGATAGCAACGGAAACTTATTTATCCGAGATATTATAACTAACGGAAGTAAGTCTGGCGGAGGATTCACCGATTATTACTTTCCTAAAATGGGTAGCGACAAACCGCTCCCAAAGCGAAGTTTTTCATTATCGTACGATCCGTATAATTGGGTACTGGGAACCGGAAACTATATTGATGATATTGATAAGTTGCTAAATGAATATAAAAGCAAAGTTCAACAAGAGTTGAATCGCTCCATCCTGATAATGATTGCAATTATTTTGGTAATAGTGGGCATAACTTTTATAATGGCCTACATTTTTGGCTCCCGGTTAAGTGCACCCATTATTGATATCTCGAAAAAGATGAAACAGATATCAGATGGGGATTTGATGATTGAAGTTAATATTCATCAAAACGATGAGATAGGGGTTTTATCGGGTGCCACGCGACAGATGGTGGATAAACTGAAATTCATGGTTGGGCAGATAAGTAAAGGTTCCGAAGAGATACTTAATGCCAGCAATCAAATGAACGAAAGTTCACAGCAACTGAGTCAGGGTGCCGGTGAGCAAGCGGCATCTACCGAAGAGGTTTCATCGTCCATGGAGCAGATGGTTTCGAACATAATGCAAAATGCCCTCAATTCCAAAGAGACGGAAAAAATAAGCCAATCAGCCTCCGAAGGCATTAAAAAGGTTACCCATCGTTCTGAAGACAGCTTAGAAGCTATCCGTAAAATTGCCAATAAAATAAATATCATAAATGAAATAGCCCGCCAAACAAACATTCTTGCCTTGAATGCCGCTGTGGAAGCTGCACGTGCCGGCGAACATGGTAAAGGATTTGCCGTGGTTGCCGCTGAAGTGCGTAAACTTGCTGAAATGAGTGCCAGTTCCGCGGAAGAGATTGTAAATTTATCTACCAACAGCCTTAAATTGGCTGAGGAAGCAGGCAATATATTAAAGACAGTGTTACCTGAAATTGAGAAAACCTACCAATTGGTTCTTGAAATTTCATCGGCAAGTAATGAACAAAACTCAGGTGCTGAACAGATCAATACTGCCATTCAGCAATTAAACGATGTAACTCAACAAAATGCAGCTTCATCGGAGGAACTAGCGGCAAACTCAGAGGAATTATCAGCACAGGCACAAAACCTTAAAGAACTGATTTCATTTTTTAAAACCGACGAATAATTACTTTGGCAGTTAGTAAAAACACCTTTTGGGAATTTATTCTGGGAGGTGTTTTTACATGGGTGGCAAGAAAGTCGCCCCTACCTTTCTTCCCACCTCCAAATCTTTCCAATCGTTGATGTCAATCACCAATATGGCTATGGTACCTGGTTGAAACGCATCGGTTTTTCCATCGGACAACCGGTGTGCCAAACTGGAAATTTCAGGATTGTGGCCAACTACCAAAATACTTTTAGTTGTACCTGCTTGCTGAATCAGCCATTGAATAAAATCCTGAGTGGTATAATTAAGGTAGAGAAAGGGGTCTTGTTTGATAGACTTGTCAAACGAGTAGGTGGCGGCTACTAGGGAAGCTGTTTCGATAGCCCTTACAGCATGACTGGACAGAATCAAATCTAACGGAATTAACGAACTTTGTAAGCGTGCTGCCTGATTTTGGGCAACCAGAACCCCATGCCTGGTCAATTTCCGGTTGACATCGTCGATATTGCTTGAACCATGCTCAGCTGTGGAGTGGCGCATTAGTATTAAAGTTTTCACGCGGATAAATTGTTTTACTTTAAACAAAGATACTTGCTGCATTTACTAAATTGGTGTAACAATGGATTTAAACAGCAGTCTCTGGATTAGGTTCTTAAAAACAAGATAAAAGTTCAAGAAAAATAAACATTGGCTGTTGCAATTTGAAGAATGTGTCGTAATTAGTACAGATAAACCATAAAAAGTGGGAGAGAAATACAAAAATATTCACCAGGAGTTGATTGATGATTGCCGAAATGGTAACACCAAAGCACAATTTGAGATTTATAAATTGTATTACAAAGCCATGTACAACACCTGTCAGCGTTTGGTGAATGACAGCCTTGAAGCCGAAGACATCATGCAGGAGGCATTTTTATCGGCTTTCAGAAACATCCAAACTTACAAGGAGGAGGTCAGTTTTGGGGCATGGCTAAAAAGGATTGTGGTAAACCGTTCTTTGGATTATTTAAAAAAAAGAAGAATAGCGCAGGACCCTCTCGATGATCGCCGTACCTCCATTATTGACGAAGACGATTCAGAGTATTTGGATGATGTTGCGCAAAAGGTGGCCGAGGTTAAACAGGTTATTGTCGAATTGCCGGAAAGCTACCGGGTTCTCATTACCCTCCATTTGATTGAAGGCTTTGATCATGACGAAATCAGTGAAATACTGGGAATGACCAATGCCAATGTCAGAACCACTTATTCGAGGGCACGAAAAAAATTACAAGATATGTTACAAGCTAAAAAAACCGGAATATGGATGAACTGAAAACCCTCATTGAGGCAAACCGGAATCTGTTTGATTCGGCTGAACCTGAAGTTGGGCACTTTGAACGATTTGAGAAAAAACTGTTGGCCCAACAGCAAACGAAACCACGGAGTTTCATGTGGCCCACATTGTTAAAAGTGGCTTCGGTAACCATACTGGTGGTGCTTTCAGGTCTGTATCTGACAGAACATTTCATTCTGGATAAAATGCCTGTAGCTCAACAAAACACGGAGTTTAAAGAAGCTCAGAGATATTACATCCAGGTTGTGGACCAAAAGATTGGGGAAATTGAGACACTGCAACAAACCATGGGGTCCGAACAGCAAAAAATGCTGATGGAGGAACTTGCGGAGATGGACCAGTTGTACAAAAAGATTCAAAAAGATTACCAGGAAATGCCCAACGATCCACGGATTGTACAAGCCATGATTCAACACTACCAGATGAAGGTGGCTATTTTAAACCGTATCATTAATGATTTAAATAATGTTAAACAAACAAACTCTTCAGACCATGAAAGCATCGAGCTATAAACTAGTAACCGTTGTATTGGTATTGCTGTCAACCTTCGCGTTTGCACAGGAACCGTACAACAAAAAGTTCCACGAAGAATACGAGGTAGGAAAATCAACCCTTTTCGAAATCTCGAATAAATTTGGGAACATTAAAATTGAAAATACCACGGAAAACAAAATCACCATTGATGCCGAGATTATTGTCAATGCTAATTCGCAGGAAAAGGCCGACAAAATCATGAATAAGATTAAAGTAACCATTTCAAAAACCGGCGATGTGGTGAGTGCAAAAACAGAATTGGACGATATCAATTCGGGTAATGCCAATTTTGAAATCAATTACAGGGTTTTAATGCCATCGTACCTTAACATTAACCTCGAAAACAAATATGGTGGGGTCACCATTGACGAGCTTACCGGCAAATCGAACCTGGCTGTAAAATATGGATCGCTGAATGTGAAAAAGATTTTAGACGGTAACGACAAACCTTTAAGTACCATCGACTTGGGGTATTGCGACCATTCCCAGATTGATGAGATGAATTGGGGGAAACTTATTATCAAATATTCCGAACTGAAAATCAATTCTGGCAAAGCCTTGGTCTTGGCCAGTAAATATTCAAAACTCAGCCTGGGTAAGTTTTCATCCATTGTTGGTGAAACCGGGTACGATGAAGTTGAGATTGGGGATGCCAGCAACATCGTTTTTATTGCCAAATACACGGATATTGAGGTAGAAAACTTATCGGGCAAATTGAAGTTAGATAATAAATATGGCGATGTGGAAGTAAAAAGGGTACCTGCAGGATTTGAAAACATTGAAATTGTAAGCAAATATGCCAACATCCGGATTGGCCTAGCTGCTGAAGCCGATTACCAACTAGAAGTAAAAACCAGTTATGCCGATATTCAATACGGGGAGTTAAAAATAAATCAACGGATTAAAGATGATTTTTCAATGGAAATTTTCGGGCAAACCAGCGAAAAAGCAGGAACCGCCAAAGTAAAAATCGAAAGTGAATATGGCGATGTGGATATCAGACCTTAGTATAGAGTCAAGTCAAACATGCGTTTGCATCAATTCACCCGGTGACCCCAGACGCGTAAATATAAGGCATAATGCGATAATCAAAAAGATTTATATTTGACTTGTAATAGTTATTTCCCGCAAAAATTAAAATAAAGAAACTTCCGGTTGACATTATTGAATGTTGGAAGTAATTAGATACAGAAAAGGCTACTCAACTTGGGCAGCCTTTTTATTTACATCGCCATATCATCTTTATCGGGAGTCAATATTAACCGCAACGACGTGTCCTGAGTGATGAATTTCCAGGCCCAGTTGATAAAAACAATCAGTTTGTTCCGGACACTCAATATCAACATCAGGTGTAACAGCATCCAAACCAGCCAGGCCGGGTAGCCTTTGAATTTTATGAACGGAAGATCGACCACCGCTTTGTAATTGCCAATGGTTGCCATAGAACCCATATCAACATATTCAAAATCGTATATTACTTTTCCTGTTTCCAAGGCTTTTAGGTTTTTGGCCAGCAGTTTGGCCTGATTAATTGCTACATTTGCCACCTGTGGGTGCCCTTTGGGGTATTTAGGCGTTTCCATCAAGGCAATATCTCCAATGGCAAATATATCATCGCACCCGGAAACTTTATTGTACCGATCCACCCGGATGCGGTTCCCGGGTCCTTTCGCTGTTTCAGGCAACCCTTCGGTACGGTTCCCTGTGACCCCGGCAGCCCAAATCACGGTACCTGTTTTAATCGTCTGTCCGTTGCTTAGTGTGGCTGTTTGTCCATCATAATTTTTCAAAACAACGTTAGTGATGACATTTACACCCATACCTTGCAGGTATTTCATCGAAGCTTGTTGGGCATTTTCGCTCATATTGATTAACGAACTTTTACTGCCTTCAACCAAAATAATGTTGTAGGTCGAAAAATCAATCCCCGGATAATCTTTTGGTAAAATCTTTCTTTTAATATCGGCAAAAGCACCGGCCAGTTCCACTCCGGTGGGGCCTGCACCTACAATGATCAGGTTGTTGTAGCGGTCTTTTTTATCTTCGGGGGCAATAATGGCTTTTTCGTAAGCACGGATGATGTGATTCCTGATTTTGATGGCGTCATAGGTGGTTTTTAGGGTGAGGGCATTTTGTTCCAGTTCCGTATTACCAAAAAAGTTGGTTTTGCAGCCGTGGGCCAACACCAGGTAATCATACTCAAAATTTCCGATGTGGGTCATCACCTGTTTCTTTTCCCGGTCGATACCCTGAAAACGGGCCATACGGATTTGTACATCTTTTTTGCTTTTAAAAATATTCCGTAATGGGAACGAAATGGTAGATGGTTCAATCTGCGAAGTAGCCACCTGATAAAAAAGCGGCTGGAACATGTGGTGGTTGTGTTTATCAATTAGTAAAACATCGAACAGCTTTTTGTCTAATTTCCGTATTAACTGTATGCCGGCAAACCCACCGCCGATAACAACTACTTTTTTCCTGATCATTTTTCTGCTATTTAAAAACTTCTTAAAAAACAACACCTTTAAAATGACACAAGGTACATTTAACAAAATGTACCTTGTGTGGATGAATTACTTTCCAATAACAGAAAGCTTTATTATTTGTTATTGGCGTTGACAGTTTTTTTTATGGTTTCATTCACCAGATGTTCCCATTTCTCGATCAATTGGAGTTCCCCACTTAGGGCAAAACTACCGTTAGCTGTATTGTAAAATTCCAACAATTCATTGGGTGTTTCCGGGTTGATGTAAGCCAGACTTAATTCCAGACGGTCAATTACCCTAGTGGGTTTTCCATTGGCAGCAATGGCATCCTTATCTGTGGTAACAATTTTGCAGCTTTTCATTTGATTCAAGTCAACGATTTTGGTAACAATACCTTTTTGGGTACTTTCGGCATAGAATAAGAACTGGTTTTGATCGCAGAATCCGATAATGGTTTTATCGCAATAGTCCTGCTTTGTTAGGGTGCTGTTTTTTTCCTTGGCCAATTGCACCAATGTTGCTGTTAATTTTTTACGAGTTTTTGATCCCGATTGGAACAACCAATACAAGGGTAGAATCATGAGTACTAAAAGTACAATCCAAACGATGGTATTCGAATCCATTTTTATATTTTTTAAATTTTAAATGTGATGTGAAAATGAGGCACGTAACCGGACTATGTTTCAGATTTAGAAACACAGAACTGTTTGTAACCTTTAGAAAATCAGTATTGAATCCGTTACCAGAAATAATCGAAAGGGAAGATGATATTTGCTGGAGCCATCCGAACGGTAGTCCTGCGTGATTGGAAAATATATTTTGATATTTTATTATGCAAGTAGAATTCTTTTAACTCAATTTGCCCATTAAAGCTTTGGGCTTTGTTTTTCAGGTTTACAGCAGGAATCTGGCTAAAATTGTGACCGATGCTTTCGTTTTTGCCAAATTGGTTGTTCAAATGATCGTTACAAACTGTAAAAAAACATTTTTCGGTTTCGGGATTTGCCGGTTGGTTCCTTGTGTCCGAAAATTCAGTTGGAGCCAGCATTGTAAGCACAGTAGCCAATAAAACAAACCCAATTATCTGCCTATGAATTTTCATGTAACAAATATATCAATTATTCTAAGCTATGGATTAAAGGTAATTTAGGATTATTTTATGCTATTTTCAATTGGAGGTGTTGAGGAAGGCAGATGGTTTCGTAAACATCTCTTTACTTTTGCTTAAACCTAAAATCTTCAAGTCATCTGGGAAACCATTGAAAGTCACGGGATGACTCAATTTGACACAAAGAAGGCAAACAATTGTTATTCAATTAGTCACCCGGTGACTTACGGAAATAAGGTACTTATAAAAATTTAACAAACTATTATTTAAACATTCACTCCTGTTTTTGTTATTTTTGGATATGGTTTTAAAACAAAAAACACCCAAAACTGACGCTGTGTCCCTCCTCAGGTTTGAAACACCGATAGGGGCTGTGGTTTCGGTGGCTTCTGCCCATGGAATAGAATCGGTAAGTTTTACCGATGAAGATTCCGGACCGAAACCGGAACGACCCATTACTGATGATTTTGAAAAATTCCTACACCCTTTA